>ODAJ012127557.1_pt1 | contig 27985 bp, 27 predicted proteins | sample 1539241 | NCBI WGS metagenome assembly ODAJ01 (sample SAMN02144231, study PRJEB22623) | gut metagenome | biome: sheep rumen | host: Ovis aries | place: New Zealand
TATCTTCCTTCACGTTCGCAAAGGATCCTTCCGCCTGGATGCTCCGGTTCATCCTCAGCTGTATTCCGTAGTCACTTGTGATCCTTTCCATATCTTTCTGTGTTCCATTCTATTCTAATTCTTTTCCTCCTGATTTCTAATATTTCTCTTCCATGCGATGCTTTCGTACTGTCGGATGTGCCGCATTGCTGTGTCCTAGATCATGCCCGTTCACTGAAAAATATCCCTATTGGTTAGTCTGTGCTAACTGCTATTGCTATACATCTTTCTTCCAGAGTTTTCAATAGGATTAGCAAGAGCAGAGCATACTTTGCTCCGATTACGAAGGCTGTGTTTAATGTTAGAAATGTCAGACAATTCGTCAATATAAAACAAGAAGTCGGAAACTTGCAGAAATCCGCAAGTTTTTAGGGGGAAAACTTGCGGATTCAGTCATGTTTTTTGGAATCCGGGGGCGGTAGAATGATTACAGGCAGAGGGAAGTGCCGCCGGAGATCTTACCTGGACCGGGAGGGACCCAGGTAAGATCTTCGGATGGTACTTCTTCTGGACAGAAGGTCCAGCCATTTCTCGGAGAAATCTGAACGTTGGAACTGCCGGCCCCCAAGGGGGAAGTCTAAGGTTTTTCTAAAAAATCCATTTGGAAAGGAGTCTGCGATGAGAAAGAGAAAAGTACAGCGTGAGATGAAAAGAGTGTGTGAAAAAGAAGAAAAGATCGACCTGTATGACTGCTGCGGCATCAAGGACCCGACGCCCTATGAAGCAGTCAGCAACCTGGTAAAGCAGGAAAGGAAAGCTGCGAAAAAAGCTGCGAAAAGGCGCAGAGCTTTGGCAAGAGCAAGGGCCATTGCAGTAGTGGAGACCAGGGAAGCGGTCGCGGCTTCATGAAAGATGGGTAGAAGGCCGGATCCGGTCTGGAAGGGAGGTGCCATATTCTATGGGAACATGACGACAGAAACAAGATAAGGAAACTGCAGGGAAAAGATCCGGGATGACAACGGGTCTTATTTTTTACCTGTCAACCGGGTTTTATGGAACAAAGACCAGGCCGGCAGAATACAGCCGGTAATGAATGAAGGAGGAAAGAACGATGGATGAAAGAGTAAAACAGAGGATCTTAAGCAGACAGAAGGCCGTAAGGCCCGTGATCAAAGAAGAGCGGCCCTGGAGGAATGCCGATGGATATTATGACCCTACCGCATCTCTGGCGATCGAAAGGATCAGCCGGGAAGAGAGAAGGCCTTCCAGAAGGAGACGCAGGTACAAGTCCGGAATGGCCAAAAAAGCCAATCGTTTTCAGGGGAAAGCGGATGTCACCGTTAACAAGATCAGTTACACAAATGCATGAAAGAGGATCTGCCGGGAGAGACAGGTCCTTTTTTGATGGAGTGAAAAAGGAGGAAAACAATGATCAAGATGGTAAAAATACCAAGGATGTTGTTAGACCATGCGTATTATAAGAACTTATCCGACCGGGCAAAAGTGCTCTACGGGATCCTGTGGGAGAAAAAGCAGGAAGCAGAGAGATACGGATGGCTTGATAAAGAGGGAAGCCCTTATGTCATATTCCCTAAGAAAAAAATGCAGGAAGAACTGGCCTGCAGCAAGTACCGTTTGGACCTTGTCACAAATGAACTTGTAGCGACAGATCTTATTGAACTGGTCTATGGGATCGGGGATTCCTTAGAACGGAGGATCTATGTCCATAACCTGAATGAGGAATGTCCCTGGATCAAAGTGATGTACGGCACCATGATGGAAAAGGATGACCCGGCAGACCGGGGAACAGGGAAAAAGGATCCTGATGAGGAAGCTGCCAGGAAAGAGGATGCCCGTAAAGAAGCTGATCCGCTGAAAGACATGAAAGGGCCTGGCGATTCGGATAAAGAAGGGGCGGATGAGCTTGATCCGGGCCAGATCACGCTGCCCGAATTGATCGGTGCCCTGGTAACCCTTCTTTTAAATAAGATGCCCGATGAAACCGATGGCCCATTGGCCTGAGGCCATGGAATAAGACAACATTTATGAGAATGGAGGTGCAGTTGAAATGTTGAACATAGCAATACTCTTCGGCCGCCTGGTCGAAGCCCCGGCCCTATCTTCAAAGGAGAATGGGAGTGATACCAATATATGGTGTCCTTTCCGTCTTGCCGTAGGCAGGGACAGGAAAAAGGATGGGGAGGCGGATACGGATTTCTTTCCATGTATTGTCTTTGGCCGGTCTGCTTCTTACCTGGCCCGCTGGGGCATGAAAGGAGGCCGTATACTGGTCTTTGGAAGGCTCCGTACCGGAGCTGTGGATAACGAGAATGGAAACCGGTCTTTTTATACACAGCTTGTGGTGGATAGATTGTGGATAATCGATTATAAGCAGGACGGCACCGGGGCAGACCGATACCCGGCCTATGATCCTTCCGCCGATCCGGAGCGGTTTGCCAGGGTCTCGCAGCAGGGATCCGGTATCTTTGCGTGAAGACAGGAAGGAGAAAACAATTTCATTTTGCAGTAAGAGATGCAGGCAGGGAAGAACCTGTCTTTTTTCATGGAGGTAATGTATGAATTATGAAGATTTCAAACAGGCGTTTACAGCAGAGATGATGGTCCGGTTTGGAGGGCCGGGCATGGATATCCGGGAACATCAGGTATCCAAAGTGAACCAGACTATGGACGCTCTGGTTTTTGCATCTGAGACAAGCCGGATCGCTCCCCAGATCTACCTTACTGATCTTTTTAAAGAGTACGAACAGGGCAAAGATCTGATGAGCATCGTAAAGGAAGCATCTGCAAGACTGGAGGCATCCAGGATGCATGCGCCGGAGGTACCGGAACTCTCCCATGCTTTTATGGAAGAAAACCTCTATCTCACAGTCATGAACCCGGAGATGAACCGTCAGTATCTTTCTGACGTCCCCTATGAATTCTTAGAGGATATGGCTGTAGTCCCCAGGATCAGGCTGAATGACGAGGCCAGTTTTGTGGTAAAGGACTGGATGCTTGGGGAATATGGTTTTACGAGGGAAGAACTGTTTGCCGCAGCCCGCAACAACATGAACATGCAGGAGTACCGTTGTTTTTCGTTAAGCTCCTTCATCGGGGGTTTTATGGGGACAGAGCCGGAGCCAAGCCCATCTGACAACATATATGTCCTGACCAATGAGAGCAGCATCGACGGGGCATCAGCCATCCTTTCGGATAAGGCCATGGAAAAGGCGCATGCCATGGTAGGGGAGGACTTTTTTATCCTTCCCTCCTCCCGTCATGAAGTGCTCCTGGTCCCGAGATCCACGTCACTTTCGGTGAGGGAGCTGACGGACATGGTCGTCTCTGTCAACCGGACTGCGGTCGAGGACAAGGACCTGCTTTCTGATCATGTCTACCGTTATAACAGCAGTTCCGGGACGATCCGGATGCTGGAACCGAAGGCTGAGACACCTAGGATGGAGAAAAGAGCGGAACTCAGTTTATGATCATATATTTAACAGGAGGAAAAGATGAACAAAGAAGGGAAAAAGATAAAGAGACTTTATGACGATTATATGGCACTGAAATCCGTGGTCGAGGGTACCGCCTTCCTGACGGAGGACGGGATCCTCGTGGAACTGGAGCTGGTCCGGGCCGGCCGGGTGCAGGAAAAGAATGAGGAGGAACATGTTTATGGCAGATGAGAGCACGATCATGGAGATGATGGAAGAAATGGAAGCATACTTTAACGAGAGGGACAAGCTCTTCCAGGAAAGGGAGGAAGCTTACCGGAAAAGATATGATGAGCTGATCAGACGGGAAACCGACCTGAAGGAGAAGGAGAGATTCCTGGAAAGAACACGGAAAGAGCAGGAGGCCCGGATCGGCTTTCTGGGCGATAAGGAAGAGGAGATCCGGCGAAAGGACGAAGAACTGAAGAAAAAGACCAGCCTTAGGGAGGAAGAATACAGCCGGCTCAGGAAAAAGATGAAAGAGGACCAGCTGCGGTTGAATCTGTTAGAGACAAAGCTGCAGAATGAGAGCCTGGTGCAGGATGTGCACAGGCTCCACTCAAGGATAGAAACAGAGGAAGACACTAATTCCACGGTACCGGTACTGCCCTGCTGCCTGGAGGCAGAACTTTATGCAGATCCGGAATACCGGGCCCTGAAGACGGAGAACAGTAAACTTTCGGATGAGAATATCCGGCTTTACGACGAACTTCTTTCGGAGATCCAGTTAAGAAAGGCTCTTGAAGAGGAGAAAAAGGAACTCTTTAAGCGTCTTCTCGAAAGTGATCCGGAAACGGCCCCCCTGTTTGAGAATCCGAAGCCTGATGATCTCATGGAAAATGAGGATCCGGGGATCCCTGCAGACGGGAAACAGGATCCGCCGGAAGATGCCGGTGGGGAAGGGAGTGAGAAAACATGAAACGAACAGACTGGAAAGCACCGGTGATCATCATTGCAGCATTTTTGATCGGGATCCTGGTGAATCTTGCGGCCAGACAGTTCCTGCCGGGGATCCTGCCTGCATCCATGGCAGGCGGGAGCGACCTGATCGCAGTGATGGCCCAGATCCTGGTGTCCACATCGATCATATTTATCACAGTAAAGATCATGCACAGAGGGGAGGACGATTAACATCATGAGAACACGGAATCTGAAGGAAGGAAAGAAGGCAGGCAAGGCAGGATTATTCGATGCGGTCTTTGTGCTTTTATGCTTTCTGCTTGTCGTATTTACACCGGTACCGGTCTTTGCGGCAGGCAATACCGGAGCCATCACCACTTCATTTAAGTCGATCTACAACATCATCGCAGCTATCGTGACCAGCATCGGACAGCTCTATCTTTTGTGGGGCGTATTTGAGTGGGCCACTTCCCTTAACTCCCAGGACGGTACCGCCCAGTCCATGGCCTTTAAGAGGATCGCTGCAGGCCTGATCGCCTGCATGGCACCAACGATCATCTCTATGATCAGCTATTAAAGGAGGGAGTGGGAAGATATGCCAGGATGGTTACAGGATTTTCTGACAGGAACAGATATGGCCCTGGCCAGCGGGATATGGAATACGGCCATGAAGGCAGTCAGCGGGCTGCTCGTCATGAGCCCCCAGAGCTTTTCCTCCGGGACATGGGCCTTTGTAAATGGCACCCTGTACCCCTTTGCCCTTTCCATCGGACTGTCCCTTTTAAACCTCTTTTTTATCATTGGATGGCTGCAGACTCTGACCAGGCTCCATGAGAACATCACATTGGAGAGGACGGTGGACGCGCTGATCAAGGTGGTCTTTGCCAACGTCCTCTTCTTAAATATCAAGACGATCATCCGGGAATTGTTTCATGTGGCATCCCTGATGACCGGCAGTGTATTCACTGTCCAGGCACCGCAGCTTGTCACGAGTGATATCGATGTCGGTTCCGTGCTTTTTTACAATCTGTTCGGGATCTTGTATGTCATCGCAGCGATCGTCTGCAGTTTTTTGATCCTGCTGACAGTATACGGACGGTATATCCGCCTTTATCTGCTGGTGGTCTCGGCGCCCTTTGCCCTTTCCACGATCGTTGGAGGAGAAGAGGCAAGGCGGACCTTTATCAGCTGGGTGAAGACTTTTCTGCTGAACACCTTTGAGATCGTGATGATCGCCCTTGTCATGGTGATCTGTTTCAAACTGACCGAAAGCGGTGTCAATATCTTCGAAAAGGGGAATGTGGCAGTGGAGGCAGTGAACGGATTCTGGGATGCTTTAAACGGACTGTTTACCATGGTGGTCATGACTGCCTCGGTAAGAGGGGTCAATTCCTTTATGAGTAAAGCATTCGGACTATGACCGATGGGTTTTAAGTGAAAGGATAAAACAGTGACAGGAAGGGAAAGATCCTTCCCGGATAAGAAAAGGAGGTTTTGATCATGAAGATCGATATCAATAAAGACTTTGAGGAGGCATTCCCGAATGAAGTCTATTCGGGATTTACTCTTGGGCAGTGCATGGCAGCTGTATCAGGAATGGTACTCTCCTTTGGCGCTGCCTTTATGTTATGGAGACTTATGGGCATTCCCATCGTGGAATGCACCTACATCGCCATTCCGCTGATGGTACCGGTATGCGCCATCGGTTTTTTTAAGTACCAGGGACAGAGCCTGATCGGGATCATCCGTGAGTTCTTTTATTCCAGGCACACGGAAAAGCTCGCTTACAGTGCCGGGGAATACAGAAGAAATACCCGCAGGATCTTTTCTGCGGACAGGATCCCTGAGAAAGGGCAGGAGAAAAACAGGAAAAGGGAGAGAAAAAGACAGAGAGAGAACAGGAGGAAAAAACAGATGAATAGGGATAAGAAGGAGGGATCAGGATATGGCAGTCATTAATGCAGGTTACCGTTTCCGGGCCAGAAAAAAGAAGAGCCTTTCCATCGTGAAGGTCCCGAAGAATGTCCGGGAGGCATTCAATATCGACATCATGTATAAGAACGGCATGGCAAAGCTGGAGCCGGGGAAGAAAAACTGCCTCTATGACAGATGCTATGTCTTTGAGGAGGTCAACTATATCAATAAGGACGATGCAGAGAAGGAATCCTTCTTAAATCAGTTCATGGCCTGGCTGAAGACTATGAACGTGGATTTTAAGATCACGGTGGCCAATGAATACCAGTCCATTGAGGAGTTCCTTGACAGTGTGCAGTGTATGACCAACCGGTCCCTGTACCCGGATATCGGGGAAGGGATCGACCAGTGGACCAGGGAGAAGCTTGAAGATTCCAACCCAAATGTCACCACGCTCCGTTACCTGACCATCTCCAGCCGGGCTGCCTCCCTGCAGGATGCCAAGGTGATATTCAATTCTTTAGATACTACCATTCAGGCCATGTTTGCATCCTGGCAGGCGAGGATCCTGCCACTAAATGCAGAGGCGAGACTGTCATGCATCCATTCCCTTTTATGTCCGGGGAAGAAAAGGGACGAGGAGTTCATTCTGTTCGGACCGGGTCACGACTGGAAGAACGACATCTTTCCCCGGTCCATCCGCACCTACAGCAACTTTATGGTCGCTGACGATGTCCACATGGCCGTCCTTTTCGGTTGGAAATACCGGGGATCCATCGATCCGGACAGCTTTATCCGTAGCTTTTCCAACATGGAGTTCCCTTCCTATATCACCATGGATTTTGCTCCGGTGCCTCCGGATGAGATCAGTGATTTCCTGACGGCAGCCGGCATTAATGTCGAAAAGTCCATTAGTGATGAGGAAGAATACAGAAGGAGGAAAAACATCATCGGGACCGGCCCATCCTACGGCCGGCAGAGGAAGAAGGACGAAGTGGAAAGTCTCCAGGACCAGATCGCGGAAAATGACGAGACAGGATTCTTCATGAACCTGCTCATGGTGGTCACAGCACCGGATGAAGATACCCTGGCCCAGAGGGTCAGCAAGTATCAGGCCATCGGGAGAAAAGAAGGGGTTGTCATGGAGACCGCCAACTGGCAGCAGTTAAAGGCACTCAATACTGCCCTCCCGATTGGAGGAAGGCAGGTGGACTTTATGCGGTTCTTCCTGTCTTCCTCGGTGGCAGCCTTCCAGCCCTTTTATGCCCAGGATATCATCGAGACCGGCGGATATGTTTACGGCCTGAACCGGGCAACCAAGCGTCTGATCTTAGGCAACCGGAAGCTCCTGATGAATCCCCACGGGATCATCATCGGCCATACCGGTTCCGGAAAGTCCTTTTACATCAAGATCACGGAGATCCTGCAGACTCTGGTTGGGACCAGCGATGACATTCTGATCCTTGATCCGCAGAACGAGTTCCAGGAGATCGTAGAACGGTACGGAGGTATTTTCTTCGATCTTACTCCCAAGAGCGGGATCCACCTGAATGGTTTTGAAGTCTATGAGGATGTTTTTTATGGCGACAGCGGGACAAAAGAACGGTTTATCGCTGCACAGAGCAAGTATGCCAAGAGCCTGATCGCAGCCATCATGAGCAACATCCTCTTTACCCAGGAGCATGCAGCCGTGGTCGGCCGTTGTACCAGGAGGATGTTTGAGAAGGTCTTTGCCCAGAAGAAGCTGAAAAAACAGCCGACATTAAAGATGCTGCGGGAAGAGATCGGTCTGGAGCTTAAGGCAGCCAAGACGGAGTATGACGAGAACATCATCCGCCCGGTCTATAACAGCATGGAAGAATATACGGAAGGAGCCTGCGACATGCTGGCCTATCCTTCCAATGTCCGTTTTGATGAACGCCTCGTTGGTTTCGGCCTTAAGAATGTTCCGGAAGACAACTGGGAGGCTGTGATGCTGACCATCATGCACTATACATCCTCCCGTATGGAATACAACCAGAAGGAAAGACGGGCTGTTCATTTCATCGTGGATGAGACCCAGGTCTTGAGCCGAAAGGGTACCTCGGCAGAACAGCTTAACACCGCAGTAGCCACCTTCCGTAAGTTCGGGGGGATCTGTACCATGGCCATGCAGAACCTTTCCGCAGCCATGCACAATGAGCAGCTCAAAGAACTCTTTTCCAACTGCTCTTATAAATGTTTCCTTGACCAGGGAGGTGTGGATGCCAATGCTTTAGCGGAGATCCAGGAACTTTCCCAGACGGAGTTTGATGCCCTAAGTTCCGATGAACCGGGCCGGGGCGTCATGGTCTGGGGTAAGAAAGTGGTCCTCTTTGATGCCAAAGTATCAAAGGACAATCCCCTTTATGACATGATCAGCACCAACTTCCACGAGAAGAGAGAAGAAGCGTTAAAGGATAGACCGGAGGACCATATGCTCGAACCTGCCGGGGATACTGACAGAGTATATGAGGATCCCGAAGCGGATATCGGGTTAGAAAAGGAATCCGGAAGCTCAGATTCTACAGTGGAGGGAACAGAAAAGGCAGGGAATACAGATGGAAAAGAAGAGAAAAAGGAAGGTCCGGAGCCCGGAGAAAGGCAGGAGACCGGTTCCGGACCCGAAAAGAAAGAGGAAAAGGAGGAGCAGCCGGAGGCGGGAGAACCGGAGGGACTTCTTCCGGGCAGTCAGGCACAGTCCCTGGACCGTCCCGGCAGGATCATCCTTAAGATGGCGTCCTACCAGAAAGTGACGATAGGAGATATCCTGTGTATCCTTACTGATATGACGGAGGATGAAGCAAAAGAAAAAACTGCTGACCTTGTGGATGCCGGTCTGCTCCTTGAGACTGAAGGCCCTTCAGGGTCCTATTACAGAAAGGCAGGCTAAGAGATGGGGATCAGAAAAAGCAGGATCACGACCTTTCGAAGGGTCCGCAGCGGATTTGCCACTTCAAAGCATGTGGTGAATAAAACATCCGCCTATGTGGATCCCCTTCAGGCAAAGGAAAGGGAACAGGAATCCTCCGGCAGGAGCATCGATCCGGCCAGTTTTATGACCAGGAAACAAAAGAAAGCATGGAGAAGGCTGTCTCCTGCAAAACGCAGGCAGTACATCCGTCAGGCGGAAAAGGAAGCCGGGAGAATGCCGGCAGTAAAAGGTATCGCACTAAAGGAGAAACACCGGACCGGTCTTTCAGGGAGGCGGACTGTGGATCCCGAGACGGCCGGACGTCTGGCCGGTGTCAGTCTTGAAGTTCCTGCGGATGAAAGAAAGGAAAAGGATAGAAAGACAAAGTTCCGGCCGGAGGAAGGAACTCAGAGAAGCAGCAGGCAGGGATCAGAGGGCAGGACAGCGGAGGGGCCTTCCGGTCCCGGCCGGATTCAGGGTACAGGAACTCTCCAGGAAGAGGAGAGTTCCCTGCTGCCACTTACCAGCGGATCTCCAAACGGGAAATCCGGCAATACAGGGACGGCGGCTGAATCTACAGGGAAAGCAGTTTTTTCTGCAGAAGAAGGTGCAGCTGCAGCCGGAACAGGAGGTGCCACAGCCGCAGCTCTTGCTGCGAAGAAAGCAGCAGACCGGTTTAAAAAAGATCTGTCAGCCCGTCTTGCTGGGGAGCAGATGGCAAAGGAGAAACAGACCCGGGATGATGGCAGTCCTCTCTCTTCTGTGGGGAATGCTGGGGTAGAGAGTGCCGGTGCAATGATCGGTGCGGTCCTCCATGTAGCAGCCCAGTTTGTTTCCGGCATCGTCACTACGCTTTCTGTCCTGGTGGTCCCCATCGCCATCCTTGCCACCCTGGTCGGATTTACCATTGCCCTCTTTACCGGGATCGGCGGAGCGGTGGAAGACATGGAGGCTTATTACATGGGCGGCGGACAGGACCTTGTCGATGTGGCAGTCCGTGAGATCGGATACCGTGAGAATCCGGATGGCAGCACCAAGTACGGGACCTGGTGCGGGATCGGCAATGCCAGCTGGTGCCATGCCTTCATCTCCTGGTGTGCCAATGAATGCGGCTACATCAAAGACGGAACGTTGCCCAAGACCGGGGCGTGCGAGACCGGAAGGCAGTGGTTTATCCATCGTGATGAGTACCAGCCGAAAGGATCTTACGAGCCTCTCCCCGGGGATATTGTCTATTTCCGTCATGGCAGTGAGACAGTCTCCCACCATGCAGGTGTCGTGGAGTTTGTTGAGAACGGGATCCTCCACACGATCGAAGGCAACAGCGGAGGGATCGTAAAACGAAGGAACTATCCTCTTAATGCGGACCGCATCATGGGATACGGGACTCCGGCATATCCCGATCTTGGGATTGACGCTTACGGGTCTGCCGCCGAGTTTTTGCAGAAAGCGGAAGCCCTGGGCAAGCTGATCGTCAGTGACGGCAACTGGATCTACTCGAATAACGGAACCTACAATAACCTTGCAGATGCAAGGAGAGCCAGGCAGCCAAAGACCAACTGCGCAGCCGGTGTCTCCATTGCCATGCAGGAGTTTGGGACACTGAAGAAGAAGCAGACTTTCTATTCCGGAAGCGGCGGCGCTCTTTGCGGGAGCTCTGCCGTGAAAAAACGGATACGCCAGTACTACGACATCATTGACACCCACGGTGCATCCAGGGCAAAGGGAGTCAGGCTTGAACCCGGGGATATCTGCCTCTGGGAGCAGCATGTAAACATCTATGCCGGAGTAAGAGACGGGAAGAAGACCTGGATCGATTTCGGCAGGAACCAGACATCGGATCACAAGGCAGAGAGCGGGTACTATGTCAGATACATGCGCAAGGGGGACTACCCGTCCACCCTCTACCATATCCTGCGGTTAAAGGACCAGGATTCTTACGGGAGAGGGAAGCAGATCCGGATCCCGGCAGGTCTTGGGGATACCTACACCTACATGGGATGGTCGATCATCCATAACTGGCCTACCAGGCAGTATTACCTGCGGGAGAGAAGCGGTGAGCACTATGACCGGCATGGTTTTGCCGTGGTGGACGGCAGGTATGTGATCGCATGCACGACCACCTTTGGCAAGGTCGGAGACCATATCGATTTTGTTCTGGATAACGGCAAGGTCATCCACGCCATCATGGGGGATGAGAAAAGCCAGGCCGATGACGGCTGCAACAGGTGGGGCCACGATAACGGGCACTCGGTCGTGGAGTTCGTCGTGAACAAGCAGATGTGGTACGGCCATCTGGGCAACAGTGATATCACCAGGTTCCATCCGGAATGGAAGAGCCGGGTGAAGATGGGCGTCAACCTCGGGAAGAATTTCTTTGATAAGTGACCCGGCCTGATCATAAAAGGGAGGATCAGATGATGACGAGAAAAAAGATCATATTGTTTGCGGGAGCAGCAGTGGTACTTGCCGGTATCATCGCTGCTTCTCTCATTTTAACGAAGGAAAGGCACAGTGAAGTGAAAGGATCATGGGAAGTGACTACAGAAAGAAAGGAGGAACCGGATGATGAAGGGACAGATGGAGCAGGAGGTCATGAAAGGGAAATGGAAAAGCAGGTCATTGAAGTTTATGGGCTTGGCTACCTTTATTATCTTGACCCGGATGCTGATCATGAATTTAAGGAGAGACTGACATCATTCATAGCAGCCAGGAAGATCGATGCCGGATCAGCCCTGGTCATGGAAGAACATGTAGATGACAGGGTCGATGAAAAGGAACCGGCACTCTTTTTCCTGAAACTTGATGACAGGGATGGGACGATCGTTAAGGTCTCGTTTGAAAAGACCAGCGGACGTTATGCCTTTGCCGTCAGTGACGGAAAAGACATTGTCACTTCCGGCAGAGAGGACAAGGGAGAGGGCCGGACGGAATTTGAGATCCCCGAGAGTAAGAAAGAAGAAAGGACCGTTAAGAACCCGGTCAGCATCACGGACCTTGACGGGGACTTAGGCAGAGCAGCAGACATGGAAGATCTGGAAGCTGCGCTGGAACAGTTCCTTACGTCAATCGATGAAGGACGCCGGAACTTTATCGTCAGTTCTGTCGGTGTCACGGAGAAAGGATACGAAGCTGTCCTGGCCTTTGAGACAGTCCGGCATGATGGAAGGAACGTGGAAGTGGTCTATGACGGATCTTATCATTTCCGGCTGATATAAAAAAGAAGTCCTCAAGCTCAGAGGACTTCCGATTTAAAAAGGTTTTCATAATCTTGGAGATCATGGTAAACAGCAACGATGAAAGCGGTGCTGCCACGAACTTCAAAAACGAAAAAATAATTATGAGTATGAAAATGTATTGTCTTATAACCCAGATCTTTCAGCTCTTCATCATCACAGTATTTTAAACTGTCAGCCACATTTAATAGTGCGGCTTTGGTTTTGCGGGCGTCAGCCATAACGGATGAAGCAGCCTGACTGTTCTTCAAGCGAAAACGGATATAGCGGATGTATTCTCTGAGCTGTGCCTGAGCTTTTCGAGTCATAACAACTTTAGAGACCACAATCCACCTCAATCTCACGTAAAGCGTCTTCAAAGTCAAGATATTCTCCGTTTTCAATCTGCGCACTTGATTCATCCAGATCCTGTAGTATCTGTGCTCGGCTGAGAGGTTTAAACGGGGATGTTTCTTTATCAAATATGTTTTTGGTAACAGTGTATATTACTCTGATATCAGATTCAGGAAGGACATCAAGCATGCTTTTTGTAGCTTCAATGATACTCATAAAAATCCTCCTTTCATTTCCCTCATTAAGTTATAGAAATCATAACTTAAATACAAGGGAAATGCAAGGGGGTTAAAAGAATAATATATCAAAGGGGTCTCAGGGATCGCCCTGACAAGATGCATTTACCGTACAAAATGCGTATCTTGCTTCCGGTAATATCACTGAGACCCTGAAATACCGCCCAAATTGACACCTTTTCAGTGTCAGAATGCGACCGAAAATGGGACAGTTTTTGACACCCCGGTATCAGGATGCGACCGCACTATTTACAAAAAATGAGGGGGTGATACCCATGGCACAAAGAGAAAAACATATGCGGATCACGGATCAGGCCTGGGAAGTGGTAAAGAACCGTGACCGAAAGAAGTTCCCCACGGAAAGGGATTTTATCAACGAGGCGATCCTTTCTTATGCAGACCGGATAGAGATACGGGAGCTCGTGAGTGAATTTAAGGCGCTTAAGAGGATCACAGAGAAACTATATAAGACTGTCGGCTGGCAGTAAACAGGAGGATGTATGGATAAGAACATGATTGAGAAAAAGATCACTGCAGTGACTGAACAGATCCGCAAGGACGAGGCAGAGTCAGAGAGGACGGCAGCTCAGATCAGGCGGGCCCAGGACCGGAAGCATTTCCTTGAGTCCAGGCTAAAGGAGAACCGCCGGATCCTTTCCGACCTGAAGAACCGGAAGGCCATGCTCGCAATCGAAGGATCCGTCGGCCGGATGGATGATGCCAAGCTTGCCCTTGTGGTAAAGCTCCTTGAAGAGCATGCCACCAGTATCAGGGAGGAGGAGACAGATGAAGGACCGGAGACTGGAGCTGAGACTGAGTGAGAGGGAGTATGACAAGCTGTATGGTCTGGCTGCCTCTGATCCGGACTGCCGGATGAAGAGCGGAAGACCTTCCCTTTCCGCCTATGTCAGGAAGCACATCATCTGGTCCGGCACCGATCCATATGACTTAAGAAGGGAGGTGCGCAGCCTGACCTTCCAGGTAAGGAAGGCCGGGGTCAACATCAACCAGGCAGTCCGCCGGATCAATGCAGACCTCTTTGATGGGAACGAAGTGAGAGAGATCCTTGCAAGCCAGGGACGGATGGAAGATCTCCTCCATCAGATCAGCACCCTGGTCAGTGAGAGGATCGGCGGGGATGAGCCAATGCAGACAGGGAGGTGAGGACCCTGGCGATCACAAGGATGAGGCACATCAAAGGATCCGGCGGGAGCAATGGCCTAAAGACCAGCATCGCCTACATCATGAATCCGGATAAGACCGAAGACGGGATCCTGGTCGGAGGAAATACCGGCACCACGCCGGAGGAAGTATTCGACGTCATGATGGAGACCAAGCAGGACTGGGAGAAGACGGGTGGCCGCCAGGGATACCACTTCGTGATTTCCTGGAAGCCCGGTGAGATCACAAAGGGACAGGCTTACCGGATCGTCGGGGAATTCTGTGAACGCTATCTCGGTGATGCCTACGACTATGTCTATTCGGTCCACACCGACCAGGACCATCTCCACGGGCATATCATTTTCAATTCCGTGAACCGCCTTGACGGATATAAGTACCGGTACGAGAAAGGAGACTGGGAAAAATATATCCAGCCGGTAACGGATGAGATCTGCCGGGAGCATGGCCTGCCGGTCCTTGCTGATCAAAGGACAGGGGAGAGGGCAAAGTCCTATGCGGAACACAAGGCAGAGAAGGAAGGCTTGCCAACTCTCACTAAGATCGTGAAGGCAGACATCGACCTGATGATCAGGAGAGCAGCTGACTTTGATGAATTCCTAAAGAACATGAGAGAGCTGGGATACCGGATCAGAGTGGGAAAGTATATCACCTACTACCCTCCCGGTTTAGAAAAAGGCCGGAGGGATAAGACACTGGGGGAAGGATATTCCAGGGAAGAGATCGCTTTCCGGATCAGGAATAAAGACAGGGAGAAGACAGGGGCTCCTTCCGTGATCGGACAGCGGGCCATGGTCCGCATGGAAGAAAGATTGTCTCCCTACCTCAGGGTCCGACTCACCCCTATCCAGCTTGTCTTTATAGGAAGGATACATGATGTCCGCCATTACCTCGAATCAAAAAATCCGTTTGCTGTCAAATGGTACACCGTAAGAAAGGATGCCATGGAGACAGGGAAGCTCTTTGAGGAATGCATGTATCTTCTGGAACATGATATCCGGGATCGTGATGACCTTGTCAGGAAAGAGAAGGATGCCGGCAGGAAGGAGAGGAACCTGATCCACCGGATCTTAAAAAGGACAGATGAAAAAGAGATCCAGGTGCCCGGCCGGCACCTGGAGATCAAAGCAGATCGATGATGGAAGGAAGTGAAAATATATGGAGAACCATACCGAAGAAAGAATAAAGATGCTGGAGCAGGCAGGGACACCGGAAGAGGTGATCCGGTTCCTGTCAGAACTGGAGGCCCCTATCTTGTATGAATGGTCGTTCCTGTGTGCCATGGAGGGGATGTCTGTTAAAGAGCTGAAGAGGATCTACAATGCAGCAGAAAAACAGCGGGCTCAGGCGAGTGAGCTCTTCATGAGGGAAAGGGAAAGATTCCTTCAGGCAGCTTATGAGAATAATCAGGGCCTGTGGAAAGAAGTGCAGGATCTCCTCACTCAGGTCCGGATCATGTATGAGAGGTCCAGTGCTCTGGAAGAAGGCCTCAATGGAAAACTGACAGAAGTCATGCAGACAAAAGACAAAGCTTTCGGGGAGATGATGCAGACAAAAGACCTGCTGATCCGGGACAGGGATAAGCAGCTGGCTGCCATGAGAGAAGAACTCTCCGGCATGAGGAAGGAAGCCAACAGATTAAGGGAGGAGAACCGGTCTCTCCTGGAGAATAATGCCGGACTTAAGGAAAGGGCCCGCTCTCTGGAAGATCGCTTAAGAACAGAGGAGAATCGGTTCTCCTCTGTGGCGAAAGAAACCGGGAAGCGAGATCCGGAAGAAGGGAAGAAAGAGATCCCCGGAGCGACTGCCGGCTCTGTTCCCGGAGAAGAGGGCCAGGAAACAGATGAAGATACGATCAGGGTCTTTCCTTACAGCAGATATGGTTATCCCCTGAAGCATTCCCGGAGATGGCCCGGCTTCTTCAACCGGGAAGACAGAGAGGCTGAAAAGTTCATCCGCCTCTATATGGATAATAAGGAGTTCAACGAAGCCCAGAAGAAATACCTGATCAAATGCCTGGAGCAGGGGGACTCCCTTTCCATGATCCGTAAATTCGCGATCCCTGGTATCAGTGTGAGCTACATGGATCAGCTGAGACAGATCTTTTATGAGAGAGGTTATTGACCGGGCAGACGCAGGAAGGAGGCGAAACAGCCATGCTGATCAGGAGACACGGTTGATACTGAGAAACTATGAGAATAAATTTTAGAAAGAAAGGACGTATGTGTATGATGCAAACGAAGAAGATCATGAAACTGGCGGCAGGGCTGATGGCTGCGGTGATGCTGTTTACTTCCATTGCCGCACCGTGCATGACTGCCGAAGCAAATGGACAGACAGGGGAAGGGAAAGCAGACTATGCAGAAACCCTTCCTCTTTTTATGGAAGTAGCTGATCAGCTGGATCCCGGAGAGGCTGTCACTGCAGAGGACATCGAGATCACCGCGGGGGATGCATTCGATCCGGCGAAGGACTATACCGGTATCACCTATGATGGGGATAAGGTAAAGATCCATTTCAGCAGGGCCGAGGATGCAGACGGAAAAAAGTTCAGTAATAAGAAGGCCGGTATCTATACAGCAACCTATTATGCTGAGCCTCTTTCCAGCCATCACGATTACCGGTTTATGAGGAAGGTAACGGTAAAGGAAAAGACCGGCGCCGATACTGCGAAAGCTTCCAACAGCAGTACGGAAGAAAAAGGAAGTTCCGTAAAAGGCAGCGGCGGGAGCAACTCCTCACAGGAAGAAGGGTCCGAAAACGACACGGAGTCAGCCGCTCTTTCCGACGGGAAGGATTCAGAGGATCCAGCGAAAGCTTCTGCTCCTGCCACAGAGGCAGCGAAAGAAACAGAAAGCACGGAATCCTCCACAGTTTCCGATGAGGATACCGGCAGTCAGGAAGCAGAAGAAAGTACAGGATCCGGTCAGGAACCTGGGACGGATACTGCAGCCAATAACGTGGAGACAGACGAACTGAAAGAAAGTGCAATGTCCTCCTCTAAAGCAGACCAGCTCTCCTACAACATCCTTTATGTCAGGAAGTACGGCAATAAGGATTACATCCATGTCGAAGATCTGGACTACTCTTCCATGGTCTTTCCGGTGACTGTGGTCCGAGGACTTGCCACCTATAACGTGAGGAAGCAGAAGGACTTTGAGGTAACGGGCAACTATATCGCAGGCATGACCTACTCTCTTCCGGTCTATGACGTGGATGAGAAGAGTGATTACTATGTTGCCATGCCGGATGTTAACCTGTTCAGCAAGGAACTGGCTTCCTATGATATCACCGTGATCTACAACAACGATTACGCTGAGAAGATCGACGGGTATCATTACGATAAAAAGATCCTCTACATCCCCAAAGATGTGATCGATGATCCGAAGAATGAGAATCCATTATATGATGGAGGCCCTCTTGCGGTCCAGCTCAACTATGCATTCGGCGGGCTTGATACGGACTCTGAGGGGAATGCTGATTTTGGAAAGACCCTGCCTGTGCAGATCCTTAACTCCAAGGAGGCAGCTCCGGATAATAAGAGCCTGAAGGTGGAGAACATCTTTGAAGAGTCGGTTACAGTTCCTGATGTTGCAAATGGGAAAGAGGGATATAAGAAAGACGATTTCAAGGTGTTCCTCAATGGCATGACCGTGCCGATCGCAGAAGATGCCTGGGGATATGAAGACGGAGATATCGTGATCTATTCCTCCCCTGCCATCATTTCCAATATCAACATCTTATATGAAGGGAAGGGACCGGTTGCCAAAGCTTTGTCTGCATTGGACCGCTTATTTGGCCTGCAGGTAAATGCCGCATCGGATGGTTCTGCGACCAAGACTGAAGATATGAAATTTTATAAGAGTATCACCGGGAAAAATGTTGTCCTGGAACTGGACCCTGACTCCATGTATGTCGGCTGGAGAGGTGTTTTTACTTCCAATGTTCTCTTCGCTCCCCATGGCCCCAACTATGATAACGGCCACAAGATGGGAGATTACAATAAGATCATGAACTGGAAAAAGGAGAATACCCATCCGGATACTTACGATGAATTGTTTAACTCCGCATCTTATCTGTACGGGGGATACACGCCTCATGACACGGATACGGAGAAACAATACTGGAACTGGGCGCTCGAATCCTATACAGTCGGTAAGAATAAGGCCAATGATGCCTCCGATGCCTTAGGCAGGGATACGGAGATCGAGGCCAATGAAGGAAGCAGTATGGCAAAGCGTACCATCTATGAATGGTTTGTGGCTGCTCAGAAAAAACTGGAAAAGGCAGTTTCCTATTTTGGTGCGGGCACCGACTGGGCTGAAGACAGGTGGGGGAGCGATTCCTATGTCTCTGTTGACGGCGTGGAAGAAAACGGGATCGGCGGGGATACCAACTTCGCCTTTAAGATCCCGAAAAACAGCACGATATCCGGTTCGGATAAGAATCTTGTGTCAGACAGGAACGCTGAAGGATACGGATCCGGAAACCCGGATATCAAGTTCACTTTCAGCAACTTCCCTGATGACAGTGTCTATCTTGCTGCAGGATGTACTCACTTTGACGAGCTGGCTTCCGGAGGTACGGATGATAACGGGAATGATGAGGACACCATCTATGTTTCCTGCCTGGATTATAAACCGGATGACGGTTACATCGTCCTTGCATTTACCACATCCGGCCAGCAGGGATATACCCATATGCAGGAAGCGGTTGCCGTTTACAAATTCAAAGTGGAGCCCAAGTATCCGGTCAGATTGAAAAAGGTGAGCAGTCTCACTGTCATGACCAGTGATAATGCAGTCTATGCAGACCTTTCCGGTGCCAAATACGGCATTTATGAAAGCAAAGCCAATGCGGAAGAAGGGAAGGATGCTCTTGCAACGCTTACCAGTAAGGCCGACGGGACCACGAACGAAGTAAGCCTCCCTAAGGGCACTTACTATGCTAAGGAGCTTACTGCGCCGAAGAATTATGCAGTGGACAGCGAGATCGTAAAGGTCACAGTCACAGGAAACAGTGACGTGCAGACTTTCACTATGAGCGATCCGCCCCAGAATAATCCTCTGGACCTGGTCCTTGTCAAGATTGATAAGGAAACAGGAAAAGCGGAACCGCAGGGAGAAGGAACTCTTTCCGGTGCTGAGTTTACCGTGAAGTATTTTGATAATGAGAGTGGTACGACATCCGGAACTGCAAAGAAGACCTGGGTCTTTAAGACAGATGCCAAAGGGGAAGTCCACCTGAAGGATTCCTATAAAGTATCCGGAGACGCCCTTTATAAGAATACATCAGGGAATGAGACTCTTCCTGTAGGCACCTACTCTGTCCAGGAGACCAAGGCTCCTGCCGGCTATCTTATCGTAGACAGCAGTGCAGCCGTGCAGGTCGTGAAGGCTTCCGGAAAAACGGAGACATTTACAGCTTTTGTGACGAAAAATGTCCCGAACCAGATCATCCGCGGCGGTGTCCAGATCAAAAAAGAGGATACCATCACCGGCGGCACACCCCAGGGTGACGGAGACCTGTCCGGGATCACCTTTGAGATCACCAATGAGAGCACCCACAGTGTCCGCGTGGATGGAAAAGATCATGCCAAAGGTGCAGTCGTTAAGTCCATCGTGACAGATGCAAAGGGGATCGCAAAGACCGGGAACAAAGACCTTCCTTATGGTGATTATACGATCAAAGAGGTAAAGACCAATGCATCCTATCTACTGACTGACGGAAAAGCAAAGTCCTTCCAGATCCGGGAGGATGGAAAGATTGTGGAGATCAGCGAAGCATTTAAGGATGAAGTGGTAAGAGGCGATGTGGAGATTGAAAAGCTGGACAAAGAGACCGATGTCCGGGTTCCCCTTGGCTCTGCTACCCATGTGGGCACTACCTTTGAGATCACCAATAAGAGCGTCCACCCGGTTGTCGTGGACGGGAAACTGTTCCAGGTTGGAGAGGTCTGCAAGACCATAAAGATCGAGAAGGAAAAGGAAACCGCCAAGACTACAGGCCGGGCTCTTCCCTATGGTACCTACACCATCAAGGAAGAGGCGGTCGGGACAGGTTATCTCCTGACGGATACCAAAGAACGGACCTTCCAAATCCGTGAAGACGGGAAGACGGTCAGTATCTCTAAAGACGGCGATGTTAAGGAGCCTTTCCGCAACCAGGTGAAGCGCGGAGACTTTAACTTCATCAAGGTCTTCGAAGATGCGGACAGCGACCGGAACATGAATTCCCTGGCCAACATCCCCTTTGAGGTCATCTCAAAGACTACCGGAGAAAAGCATATCATCGTGACCGATGAGAACGGCCAGTTCGATTCGGATAATGGATGGTTTGCCCACAGCAAAAATACCAATGCCAATGATGCTGCGGTAAGCAGTGACGGTAAGGTGGATGAAAGCAAGCTGACTTCCGAGGCCGGTGTATGGTTTGGTACCGACCGGGAAGGGAATAAGGCAAAGAAGGTGGATGATACCTTAGGCGCCATGCCCTATGACACCTATATCATGAATGAGCTTTCCTGTAAGGCCAATGAAGGAGCGAAGCTGATCAAAAACAGGGAATTCACCATCCGTGTGGATAAGAGAGACATCTCCCTGGGGACCATCGATGATCCGTCCGATAAACAGATCGGGACCGTCGCTGCAGATGGTCTGACCAAAGACCATTACGGATCCAATGCTTCAGAGTCCATCATCGATACGGTAACTTATAAGGGACTTACCAAAGGGCAGACCTATACCATGAAGGGAACCCTGATCGATAAAGCGACGGAAGAACCGATCATGATAGATGGTAAGAAAGTGACGGCAAAGGAGACCTTTACTGCAGAGGATACTTCGGGAACAGTTACGATGACCTTCACTTTCCCCAAAGAGGTTCTTAAGGGTAAGGAAGTCGTTGCTTTTGAAACCTGCGAGATCAATGGTAAGGTCATTGCTTCCCACGAAGATATCGAGGATGCAGACCAGACCGTGGTCTATCCGGAGATTGGCACGGAAGCAAAAGACGGTCAGACAGAGTCCCATTTCGGCCTCAATGATTCCACTGCCATCAAAGATACCGTGGAGTTTATCAATCTGAAGCCCGGTAAGGAGTACACCATGACCGGAACTCTGATGGATAAAGCGACAGGCAAGGCCATCACGGATGCAGACGGCAAGGAGATTACGGCAAGCCAGAAGTTCACCCCAGAAAAGAAGGATGGGGAAGTCACCCTGACCTTTGAGATTCCGGCAGGACTGCTGACCGGTAAGAGCGTGGTCGCTTTTGAACGCTGCACCAGGGAAGAAACAGAGATCGCCATCCATACCGATATCAAGGATGAGGACCAGACCGTTCACTACCCTGACATCGGAACAGAGGCAAAGGATGCCCTCAGCAAGACTCATTATGGGTTTGCTGGATCCACGAAAGTCATTGATACCGTTTCCTTTGTCAATCTGGAGCCCGGGAAGGAATATACCCTGAAGGGAACCCTGATGGATAAAGCGACAGGAAAAGCCCTTGTGGATGCTAGCGGCACGGAGATCACGGCAGAGCAGACTTTCAAACCGGCGGAAAAGGACGGTCAGGTTGAAATGACCTTCGAAGTTCCTACAGGGCTGCTGGCAGCAAAAACAGTTGTCGCTTTTGAGTCTTGTTATCAGGAGGATAAGGAGATCGCTGTCCATGCCGATCTCGAGGATGACGGCCAGACCGTTCATTATCCTGAGATTGGGACAGAAGCAAAGGATAGTCAGAGTAAAACGCATTATGGCGTGGACTCTTCTACCAGGCTGGTGGATATGGTTTCCTATAAAAATCTGGAACCCGGAAAAGAATATACCATGACCGGGACTCTGATGGATAAGGCGACAGGAAAAGCCATCCAGGACAAGGAAGGCGTAGCCCTCACAGCACATAAAAAGTTCACACCGGAGAAAAAAGACGGGACAGTGGAGATTGTCTTTGAATTTCCGGCAGGACTCTTGGCAGGAAAAACAGTGGTTGCATTCGAATCCTGCTCCCGTGAGGAAAAAGAGGTGGCCGTGCATGCCGATATCAAGGATGAGGATCAGACCGTCCATTATCCGAAGATCGGCACGACCCTGACGGACGATAAGACAAAAGACCATATCATGGCAGTTGGGAAGGAAGTCACCCTTACAGACCTGGTAAGCTATCAGAACCTGGAACCGGGCAAAGAGTATATCCTTTCCGGAAGACTGATGGATCAGAAGACCGGAAAAGCGGTTTCTTCTGGTGGAAAACCGGTGACTGCTTCGGTAAAATTTACTCCCAAAGATGCAGACGGGACTGTGAAACTGCAGTTTAAAGTAGCGGCTGAGAGCCTGAAAGGGACCAGTGTGGTCGCTTTTGAGAGAGTGACTGTTACCAAAGACAAAGTCGAGACCACGATAGCCTCCCATGAGGACATCAAGGATGCGGCACAGACTGTCGCTATTCCAAAGATCGCCACAAATGCCAAAGACCAGGGGACAAAGACCCATAAGGGAAAAGTCAGCAAGACCGTGACGATTGCGGATACGGTTACCTACTCTAACCTGATCCCGGGTAAGGAGTACACCATGACCGGAACCCTGATGGACAAATCCACCGGAAAAGCTTTGACAGGGGCAGACGGCAAAAAGATCACTGTCGCTAAGAAGTTTACGGCCGGGAAGGCTAACGACTCTGTGGTGATCACATTTAAAGTGTCCGGTGATCTCGTAAAAGGGAAAAAAGTTGTTGCCTTTGAATCCTGTACCTATAAGGGGATCGAGGTGGCGGTCCATGCAGATCTTTCCGATAAGGACCAGACAGTGGAATATCCCAAAGAGGAGACTCCAAATACACCTTCCAGGAGCACAACCTCTAAGGAGACACCATCCAGCAAGGTCACCTCTTCCCCCAAGACCGGGGATACCAATAACCTGGCACTCTGGATCGGGATTGCTCTGGTCTCTGCAGCAGGACTGGCCCTAACAGCTGTCCTGTTGATCAGGAACCGGAAAAAGAAGAGGAAGATATTGTATTGATGATCAGAGAAGCTGCAAAGCTGTCAGGATACTATGACAGTTAGCTTCTTCAGCATGAAGGGGATCCTTTTTAAGGGTCCCCTTTGTCGTGAAAGGAGGATTGTATGGACAGACAACGGGAGCAACGGATCGATCTGACAAGGGAAGAGATCAAAGGAATGATAAAGGATCTGGAACCGGGGACAATGCTTACCCTGGAAATGTCAGATAGAACTAATGAAAACGATCATGACCGGAAAGAAGGAGGTGAATAATCGATGGCAGATCAATATGAATTAAAACAGGTCAGGGTGTACCTGAAAGAGGCTACGCCCCTTTACAGTAACCAGGAGATCACTTCTCCCGAGTCTGCGATCCGGATCATGTCAGAGGCCCTTGCCGGCATGGATCGGGAATACTGCTGTGTGGTCAACCTGGATAACCGGCACCGGCCGATCAATTTCAATATCGTCTCGATCGGGGATGCCAGCTCTGCTGTAGTACCGATCCAGAATGTCTTTAAGACGGCGATCGCTTCATCCGCAACGAACATCATTCTTCTCCATAATCATCCTTCCGGTGTGCTTGAACCAAGCAGGGAAGATGAGCTGATCACGGAAAAACTGATCTATGCCGGCAAGCTGCTTGACATTAATATAGTTGACCATGTGATCGTAGGAGGTACGGAAGGAAAGTATTTCAGCTTTAAGGAAGAAGCCGACTTTCTTTTTGAGGCGCCATTAAAGCTGGGAGACGAGGTCATTGCAGACAAGAAGACTATGAAGGACCAGTTAAAAGAGATCACCGACCAGCTGGAAGCAGGAATAGAGGAGGTTTTTACCTCGGATAATTATAAGAATTATCTTTCCACCATGGCAAAGTTCCATAAATACAGCTTCAATAATACCCTTCTGATCGCAATGCAAAACCCTGACGCCACTCTTGTTGCAGGATATAACGCCTGGCAGAGAAAATTCCACCGGCATGTAAAGAAGGGAGAAAAAGCGATCAAGATCATCGCGCCGATGACTTTCAAAGGGACACAGGAGGTGGAAAAGGTAGACCCGGTCACCCGGGAGATCATCCTGAATGCCCGTGGGGAGCCGGAGACGGAGAAAAGGGAGGTTTCTTATCAGCGCTTTAAGGTCTCCAATGTCTTTGATTATTCACAGACAGAAGGAGACCCGATCCCTACCCTGGAAGTGCCGGAGCTTACCGGAGACCAGAAGGATTTTGAAGTCTTTATGGAAGCGGTGCGGAAGGTCTCTCCCGTACCCATCCGCTTTGATGATATCCCAGGAGAAGCCAGGGGATATTACAATAATGCCACAAAAGAGATCGTGATCAAAAAAGGGATGCCCGAGATCCAGACTATTAAAACGGCGGTCCATGAGCTTGGGCACAGCCTCTGCCATGACAGGGATTTCCTGCAGGCAGCAGGCGAGAAAAAGGACCGGGTTACCATGGAGCTGGAAGCGGAGTCGATCGCCTTTTGCGTCTGTTCATTCCTGAGATTGGATCAGGATGTCGGGGAGTATTCTTTCCCCTATATCGCAGGTTGGGCGGCAGACCGGGACCGGAGTGTGCTTCGGGAATCCATGGATCTGATCCGGACCACTTCGGGAAACATCATCGATGGAATGACGGAGGTATTCAAAGAATATGGATTGATGAAAGGACAGGACCTTGACCATGACCAGGTAAATGATTTCTTTGAGATCTACCAGATCGATCCGGATGGTCCGGCAAAAGATAAGATGTTCCTGGGAGCGGATTACCTGGAGATCCATGGCCTTTCTGTCAGCCCCGGTGATTATAAGCAGGTATACAGAGGGGATCTACAACCCGGGACCACTCTGGAAGATATCTACGAGCGGTTTAATCTGGACAGACCGGAAGACTTTACAGGGCATTCCCTTTCTGTGGGGGATGTGGTAGTGCTTTCCCGGGGAGGGAACAGGCAGGCCAGCTTTGTGGACATCATCGGATTTAAGGAACTGCCGGAGTTCCTTCCCGAGAGAGGATTGGGGAAGACAGCGGTAGAGGCGATCACAGAGAAGACGAATGAACAGATGAAAGAATTAAGAAGGAGATCAATGCCCGAAAGAGAGGAGGCGGCAGTCAGATTATGATGCAGGTTAAAAGAACAGAGCGGGAATTTGTACCTAATAAAGAGACCCTGAAAGAGGCACGCGGCGTGGAGGATATCCGGGAGATCATCCGGACGATCGAGCAGTACCTGGTCCGTACCAGGGAAGTCCTGGACCGTATCGAAAAGGATATTGAAGAGCTGAAGAAAGAGGGCAGGATCAACAGAGAAAAGGATGAGACCGCTCATCCCTGGAAGGATCCTGCTCAGGAGGCGGGAATGAGCTTATGAATAAGAATGGTGCTAAAGTCGGTGAAGGAGTCCGATTTGAAAGGATCCGGAGGATCACAGGATATCTTGTCGGTACTTTGGATCGCTTCAATAATGCAAAGAAAGCAGAGGTCAAAGACCGTGTGAAGCATGGATGGAAATAGGGAACAGTTCTGATCAAAACATACTTCATGTGACTATTATGTGACATGCAGGGTATTAGAATATATTCATACAAGAGAATCCTATAAATACCCTTTATGGAAGAAAGGAGGGAATTATCATGAAAAGAGCGATCCTAATCTTAAGTGCTTTTATTCTGACATTTTCTTTCAGCATAACAGGATTTGCCAAAGACAACAATAATGGTGGTGCTAATTACTTTGACAGTAATGTAAATTACAGTGGATCCACCAACAATACAGGTGGAAATGGCGGAACTAATTACTTTGACAGTAATGTAAATTACAGTGGAAACACCAACAATACAGGTGGAAATGGTGGAACTAATTACTTTGACAGTAATGTAAATTACAGTGGAAACACCAACAATACAGGTGGAAATGGCGGAACTAATTACTTTGACAGTAATGTAGATACCAGCGGATCCACCAACAATAAAACTGGAAATGGCGGTGCGACTTATATCCCGTAATCAAAAAAGGGACAATATCATCGAGCTGATCTCGAGATAAAACCATAATAAACATCATTTACAAATGGCTGTAGGCTGTAGATCTGATTAAGGATCACGGTCTGCAGCTTTTTATTTAGGAGGTAATGACAATGGACGAAACGAGCAGAAATACTTCAGAAATAATCATGCAGATCCACAATGTTTTCCGTTATGCAGACCCCGTTTTCCGGCTCACAACCATTGGTACGATCAAGCTGATTCAGTTCCTGGCCCGCATGGCAAAGGAAAAACAGCTTTCGGAGACCAGTATTGATGATTTTGGAAAGTTTTTAAAGGCAACGGATGGAAAGTATGACATCATGAACATTCCGGCAGTGGATGTTAAGCAGCTGCAGGAGGAACTTGGTGATATGGATATCCACTTTACGGTTCTGCCGGATCTTGACAGGGATGACGGCCTGATGCAGGTGGCAGTTTATCAGCCGGACCGTGAAAAGTTTGGTTCATGGTATGAGAGGTTTCTGATCGACAGGATGCAGGGCGGAGAAAAAGAGCTAAAAGAACTCCGGGGACTGACAAGAGGAAATGTCAGTATCGTCTCCTTCCCATTAGAAGGAAGAGAAGAAGGAATGGCGGAGGATTTTAAGGCTCTTGGGATCAATTATGCCCGGTTTCCTGATCTGCGAGTCGGGGATGGCAGCATCCAGTTTGAGATCGCCAACAGCGATATGGGAAAAGTGAACCAGTGGTATAAGCTCAAACAACGGGATATGCTCCATGCCGGGGAAGAACTTCCTCCCCTGGAAACCATCTCCATGGAACAGTACCAGCAGACAGGAGCCATGTCCGAGCAGGATTACATGAATACGGCAACGGAAGAGATGAAGCAGGCCAACAGGAAATATGAAGGAAAAGAGAAGGGAGAAGCCGAACAGCTGGCAGAAGAAAAAGAGCACGTAATCAAAGCTGACTCCTCTTCTACTTTCCAGGACCATGTGAATGATCCTGATTTCATTCCGGTGACGATCAATAAGAAGGCGTTGATAGACAAGTCCATCGTTTCTTCAGAAATGAGGGAGCGGTTCGCAGATCGAGGGCAGTTTTGCTGCCGGATCCCGGGAACCTGGGAAAAAGGAAAGAAACAGGAGGATATCCTGATGATCCCATTAAAAAATGTATTTGAGGCAGACGAAGGAAGAAGCTATATTGCCTTTCTTGATAAGCGGCATTTGCCCTTGGTGCTCCATGCAGGGAACGGTACTCCTGCAACGGAGTATTTTGGTGTGACTACCGATGAGTTTGCAAAACGCTTCTTCCGCGAGGTGACTCCGGAAGCTCTTTCCCCGGAAAGGATCGTTGATCCGGCTAAGAGTCTTGCTGAAACTGCGACCATACATCTGAAACAGCCTAACCCGCCTGTGTTGGCCAGATAAGCTAATGAGGGGTTCAGCATGTAAGCAGGGAGAAATCAGGGCGGAGAACAATCCGTTTTCCGCCCTCCTTATGAGTAGAAACAGGCAGTATTGATGAGATATGGCAATGGAATCATTCCGGTCCTGGCTGGGATTAACAGGTGTATGAAGAAGTTCTAATTAAAATAGCATTTAGGAAGGGGTTGGTGTATATTAATAGGGAGAGTTTTACATAAAAAGGTTTCTTGAGCTGAGAAATCAGGATTTGTAGGGGGTATAGTGATGTGGTTTTGGTTAGCACTTGGTTCAGCATTCTTTGCCGCACTGACATCAATACTGGCAAAAGTCGGAATTGAAGGTGTCGGATCCAAT
>ODAJ012173294.1_pt1 | contig 27891 bp, 22 predicted proteins | sample 1539241 | NCBI WGS metagenome assembly ODAJ01 (sample SAMN02144231, study PRJEB22623) | gut metagenome | biome: sheep rumen | host: Ovis aries | place: New Zealand
CTTCAGCTTCCATTTCAGAGCGTTCGTCGTATTTTTACTGTGGACACGGATGTTGGTACCGCTGGCGCTTTTCCCGTCCTTGACGGCCAGGTAATTGCCCCGCTTGTTCTGTACATAATAGTAGCCGTTGCCGGCACTGATGAATCTCCATTTCTGGCCGTTGTTGCCTGTGTATTTATACAGCCTTACATTGGACCCGCTGGCTCCGGAAGTGCCTGCCACTTCAATGGAAAGTCCGGATTTGGCTGAAAGGATCTTATACCAGCCGTCCCCTGTGCTGGTCACATTGAATTTCTGGCCCAGCCCATCATTGGACTTATACAGCTGAATGTTGGTCTTATTTACAACGCCGCCGCTCTTACAGTCCATGACCTTATTGGAAGCAAGGGCAGTAACAAAAGTATAACAGCCGTTGCTGACCGAAGCCGCCGCCTCTGCTTTCTGCGCGGGTACGCCTGCGAAGACTGCAGCTGTCAGTACAGCTGTCAGCATAATGGCCGCAATCTGTCTCAGTATTCTTTTCATATTTCCTCCCTCAATGAAAAGGGGTTCATCCCCCTGCTGCGGGTATTCCTATTCAGCGCCCTCATGCCGGAGTACGACACCGACCGTTTTAAACAGAATACGCGCATCCAGCTCCCAGCTCCAGTTCCGGATATACCATTCGTCCAGCCGGACGACTTCTTCAAAATCAGTGATCTTGCTCCGGCCGCTGACCTGCCACATGCCGGTAATACCCGGTTTGGCGCTCATACGGATCCTGTGATGAAGATCATATTTTTCCCACTCGTCCAGTGTAGGCGGTCTGGTACCGACCAGACTCATATCCCCCTTGAGCACATTCCAGAACTGCGGGAACTCATCCAGCGAAGTATTGCGGATAAAATTGCCGATTCCTCTGGGCTTTCCGTTCTTATCCTTTTTCTCGCTGCCGATGATCCTGGGGTCGTCATCCATTTTGAACATCAGACCGTCCTGGATCTTGTTCTGCTCCATATATTCTTTTTTACGTTCTTCCGCATCCATATACATGCTGCGGAACTTATAGATCCTGAATTTTCTGCCGTTCTGTCCCACTCTCCACTGGGAGAAGAAGATCGGTCCCGGAGACTTGATATAAATTGCAGGCGCGATAAAAATGAATATGATTCCCGTCAGCAGGCAGCCTGTAATACCGCCCAGAATATCCGCCAGGCGTTTCAGAGCTACATCTCTGACAGAAATGATCCGAATACTGGAAGTAATGACCGGTATCCCGCCAAGATAGCCATTTTCCTGCCGGGTACTGTTTTCCGAGGTATTCATGATCTGGAAGCTGTGATGCACTGTGATTCCCATCTCCAGCAGAGCTTCCAGGTACCTCTCAGGCAGAGTATAATTGACCGGCAGATAAAAAAGGACTTCATCGACCCATTCCCGGCTGAGCATCTCCAGAAAGTCTTCTCCGCGTCCATGCGCAGGAATCCCCATGATCTCCTTCTCGTCAGTACTGGAATTGGATAGCAGGATGATTCCCGAAATAAAGAAATCATGGTAGGCTGATCTCCGCAGAGTCTCAATCGCCTCTTCGGCCATATAACGGGTCGTGATCACCATCAGGGACCTGCGTCCCTTATTGTCCAGTCTTCTTTTATAAATCGCCCGCTTTCGAAATGTCCTGGTCAGGTAGGAAAGCAGCAGGTACGTGCCCATCATGAAGAGCACGAACCTTCTGGAGAACATCTGAAGCTGGTGTACTGCGAATAAATACAGGAAGTCCAACGCCATCAGAAAGAAGACATTCTTAACCGTGGCCCAGATTTCCTGCAGGGTATTTCTGCGCAGGATATTTTTATATGGCTCCAAAAAGAAGTCCATCAGAAGCTGGATGACATTAAAAATAATAATCTGATATCTGTAGAGGATCACACTGTAGGGATTGCCCGCATTGACCAGCAGGACAAAGCTGAGAACAAAGCTGACCTGCAGACAGATCAGATCCAGCACGATGAAATCAAGATGCTTGAACACACTGTTCTTTGCTTGCGAAATCATATCTGTTTCCCCTTCAACACATTCCTCACCTGCCGGCCCGGCCGGCACCAGAAGAATACCTTACTCATCTTAACACGGCATCCGGTCTTTGACTACGGGAACTCCTGTTTGAACCCTGCCACTGCGGAGACTCCAGTCATGGATTTCTGTCGTGGTCTTCTGTCATTGCTTTTTGTATTTTATAGTCTTTCCCTTTTCGTCAACGCCGGATGTGATCTTTTTGCCATCTGCGGAAACACATCTGATATAGAATGTATAGGATGTCCCCGATTTAGCCCCGGTCCAGGTATAGGATGTCCCTGTCGAATCCGCGATCTTTTTCCAGGTATCTTTGTATTTATAATAAATCCTGTATTTCTCTGCCCCGCTGACCTTTTTCCAGCTGATCTTCACCCCTTTGGATGTTGCGGTCAGACTGCTGATCGAAGGTGCCTGTATAAAGCGTATGGTCTTTCCCGCGGACAGATAGCCGCTTGTAAAAGCAGTACCGGCACTGTTCACGCAGCGGACCGTAAACGTATAGGAAGTCCCTGATTTAGCCCCGGTCCAGGTATAGGAGGCGCCTGTCGTATCGGCAATCTTTGTCCAGCCGCTGCCGCTCCTGCGGAAGAGACGGTATTTGACCGCGCCCGCCGGTTTTTCCCATGAGATCTTTATGCCGGCTTTGGTATTTTCAAGGGCGGTTATGGCCGGCGCCTTGATATATTTAATGCTCCTGCCGCCGGTATTGAAACCGCCGGTATAGACAGATCCATCCTTTGAGACGCACCGGACTGTAAAAGTGTAAGTCGTTCCGGACGCGGGTTGGGTCCAGATATAGGAAGTGTCCGCTGTATCCGCGATCTGCGTCCAGCTGCTGCCGCTCCTGCGGAAGAGACGGTATTTGGCTGCGCCCGCTGTTTTTGCCCAGCTGATCTTAATTCCTTTTTCCGTACAGGAGGCCCCTGTCAGTGAAGGCGCAGCCGTATATGTAAAGGCAGTGCCTTTCTGATCATAACTGCCTCCGTACCCGCTGCCGTCCGCGTTCAGGCACCGGACCGTAAAAGTATAGGTCCTGCCGGCCGCCGCCCCGTTCCAGGTAAAGGAGGTGCTCTCTGTATCCCCGGTTTTTTTCCAGCTGCTGCCATCCTTATAAAAGACCCTGTACCGGGAGCCGCCTGTCACAGGGTTCCAGACAATCCTGATCCCGCCATTGGACCCTGAAACAGAAGTGATCCGCGGCGCCGGCGCAAGGTAGACCGCTTCCGCGCCAATGGTATCATAAGCACTGGAAACCGTATTATTGTCCAGTACAGCAACTGTAAAGTTATAGGTCTGTCCGGCTGAAACATCCGTAAATAAGAATTCGGTGCCGCCTTCCTGGGCAAAAGAAGTTCCCGCGTTCGTCCATTTTCCGCCCCCGGTTTTATAATAGATCCGGTAGGCCGCGGCACTTTCCACCTCATCCCAGGTCACGCGTATACCTTTTTCCGTACAGGCTGTCTGTATATTTGCCGGCTGATCGTAATATGTGATCTTCTTTCCTTCTTCCGCATAATCGCTGATCTCGTTCAGATCCGCGTCCAGACCAATGACCCTGATCCGGTAGGCGGTGCCGTTGACCCGGTTGTTCCAGTATACAGAGGAAGCCTCTGTTCTCTTCAGGAGGCGCCAGGAATCATTCTTCTCCTCATAGCCGTAGATGGCGTACTTGTCCACGCCCTCGATTTTGGACCATTTGATCCGGATCTGCCCGGAAGCGGTACAGGACAGCGTAACGGAGGGCGCCGGATAAAGGACTCTGATCCTGCATTCAGCCGAAAAACCGCCATCTTCTGTACTGGCTGTCACAACTGCTGTTCCCGGGGCTTTTGCCATTACTCTGCCTTCACTGACCGTAACAATGTTCTCATTACTGCTGGTCCAGCGCACCGTCCGGTCAGAAGCATTGTAGGGAGATATACCGGCCGTAATGATTCCTTCATCACCGATCAGCAGGCTCATATCCGCGTTAGACAGTTCGATACCGCTGACACTGACCCGGCCGGTATTTTCTTCAGGATCCTCATCGATCGAAGAAATCGTATATTCTCCCGTTGTCACCAGTTCCTCGGGACCGTTATACAGGTAATATGTGACTGTCCGGCCGCTGCAGGTAATGCCGCAGATCATACCTGCAGCTGTCTCCTCCTCACCCAGCCGGAATAACGATGTCACTGTGCCGTCACCGGTAATCAGATACAGAGCATCTGCGCCGGCAGCAATAAAATGCTCCCCAAAAACAACCACAGATGTCTCATAGTAATCTGCCGGGACATCCATTTCTGCCAGGACTGTATCCGATCCGGTCTCGTAGTCATGCAGACAGACACGCCCCGGCGCCGCGCTGTCTATATATGCGCAGGCATGACCGCGGATGGCCAGAGGCATGACCGATCCGCTCCAGTAGAACGCGTCGTAGGTCGTATCCGTCAGCGCGGAGGATACATTTTCTCCCAGAGAATCTACCCAGTCTTTCGAAGTATGGCTGTTGGCATACAGACGCCTGCCGCTGACCAGAAAATTCTCATGAGAACAGTAAAGACTGTAATCCCTGCTGTCGTCCCAGGTCGTATCAACGAAATAACGTCCGCCTCCGACAGAGACCATGTTCCAGCAGTGGTTGATCTTATCGCTTCCGATAAAATCCGCCTCTATGTCCAGTTTTTTCATAAAATAGTCAAAAGCAAGGGTATACCCCTGACAGACTGCGGATCCTTCCACCAGGGCGTCATAGGCATTATAACCGGACAGGGAGTAATCATAGTCTGTATGCGTGACCAGCCAGTCATGGATATACAGGATCTTCTGCTCCTCATTCCAGCCGCTGTCAACACCGGCGAGCACAGCTCCCGCCCTCTCTTCGAAAGCCGCGAGATCCCCGTCCGTATAATCGCCTATATAAGTCGGATAGAAAGTCGTTACGTACCCGCTGATACTGGCATATTTGTATTCCGTATCTACGTAGAAATACTGCGCGTTGTCATTGATCAGGCGCGCGTAATAAACGCCCACGTTGACCGCTTTTATATGACAGGAGGACAAGTTTACCGACTCCTCCCGGCTTTCGATCGCTGCTCTGAGCAGGGCATCCATCTGTCTGACATTTTCTGTATAGGAAAGCCCTGCCTGAAGATCCTCCACGCCGCCGTCAACAATTTCTTCCTGCTGGTCCAGGGCATAAACGTCCTCAATATCTGCAGGCTGACCGCTCTCTCCCTGCGTATCTCCCTCTGTTTTTACGACCTCCAGGATCCTGCCGCCTTCTTCCAGCGTCTCTTCACTCAGCACAGCGCCTTTTTGCATGACCAGATCCGAAACGTCCTCTGTGACCAGATACTCGGCCGGTATGGCAGCTTCCTCCTGCCCTTCCTCTTCCGGCACCGCCTCCTCTGCAGTTCCACCTTCCTCCGGAACCATCTCCGTTTCGCCCGCCGGAACAGAATCATCTCTTTCTTCCGGTGCTTCCATCTCTTCCGGTTCCGATTCAGCCGCCGCTGCATCTTCTTCCCCGCCGTCTGCCGGCAGCGGACTTTCTTCCGGATCCAGGGCTTCCTCTGTCTCCCCTTTTGAATCTGCAGTACCGGATTCGTCCGTCTCCAGTTCCTCCGTTACAGCAGAAATACCGGAGACATCTTCTGCCTCCGGTATCCGGCTCTCTTCGTATTGCTCATAATAATGATCGGCGCCGTATACAGTTCCTGCTTCGCAGAATGAAAGGGGCATTCCTGCCATAACTGTTATGATACCGATCGCGATTATTCTTTTTTTGAGCATACATCCTCCATGCTTATTTACAGGCGTTACTCCCACTCTAAAACAAACAGTGTAGTTTTGTAACCGATTGGCGCATCGTTCCAGGTCCCATCTCCTTTGGACGCAAAGAACTGGCCGTAATGATCCACTTCGCCCTTCTTATTCACGAAATGATCCGGCTGGCCCTTGCTCCAGTTGGTGTAGCTGCTCTCATCGCCGGACCATACCCACTGATCCTGTACCAGTTCATCGCTGAGGCCAAAGAAAGCAGCCTTCTGATGCTGGCTCGTCAGCTGGTCATAGATTGCCTGATTCTCTTCCGCGCTGTTGATGACCGCCATGTGGCAGCCCAGGTCTTCACATACTTTTTCCAGGATCTGGTAATCCGTTAACGAAGCACCCGCCGCTTCCGCAGGCGCTTCTGTTGCGGCATCCGTTGCTGCCGCAGCCGCTGTCTCACCGGCTGCCGCGTCTTCATTCCGGGCCGCGTACCATTCTCTGGCCGCTTCGAAATCAATATCACTGCTGTCGATGATCCCGTAAACATGACCGCCATACGTGAATTCGTGAATCAGCTCCACCTTTTTGGCCGGTGAATCCGGTATGGTCCTGCCGGTCCCTTCTGTCAGCGACCCTCTGTCACCTGCTATTGCGACTGTCAGTATGGCTGCTGCCAGTACGACCCCGCAGGTGACGATCAGTCCCAGTGCAGAAGGGTCTTTGGGCTCATTTCCGGCTGTCTGCTGTCCTTCCTGCTTTTTTGCTGCGTTTCCCGCAAGACGATCTTTTACATTATCTAAAAATTCCGGCTTTTTCATAATGGTTCGTATTTCTCCTCAAATATTTGTCAGCACGGCCCTTTGGCCGCAAATATATACAGATTGTAGCACCAATTGCCCCGCAGCGGAAACAGAAATCGAAAAAAAAGCAATCCTGTCCGCGTACCTGCCGAAACAGATATACAGAACAGGACTGCTGCTCCTGGTTCAGACTTCTTTTTTGATACGGCTCAGCGTCTCCGGCGCCATATTCAGAAAAGACGCAATGTATTTATCAGGGATCTTGTATTTAGATCCGCCATACTCCTGCAGGAACCATTCGTACCGTTCCCTGGCGCTGCGCTGGCAGATAATCCTGACTCCCATGCATCTGCGCATACATTCAAGAAGATCCTCCGTATAGCGGCGGATCAGTTCCGGTGAGCTCTCCATTTCCATCCGGATCTCCCCGGACGGAAATGCCAGCAGCCGGCCGGGCGTCAGCATACTGAAATTCACCGGGGAAATCTGGCCGATTTTCCCATCTGATATGACCGGTTCGCCGCTTCTGACCAGAAAACAGTCCGCCTGCATGCGTCCTTCCGGGTTCTCTCTCCATCCCATAACCGCGCCTTCCAGCAGAAAGTACAGCCTGTCCGCGTTTTCCCCTGTCCGGATAAACGTATCCCCCTTTTTCAGGACGATCAGTTCTGCCTGTTTCTCCAGCCTTTCCTGCATGTTTTCATCCGTAAGACCAAGCCTGCCTTCCAGAAAACCTTTTACAGTTCTTTTCTTTTCCTTCTCAGACGCCGCCTTTTTTCTGTATGCCATAGCGATTCTCATTAACCCTCAGTGTATTATTGCTCTTCTTATTTTAGTCAGCCGTTTAGCTATTCGATATATTAACACGACTGTCAAGAAAATAAATTCTATTTCCGTGCAATAATCCTGATTTTGGTGTAATTTGAATTATTTTTGTCGGGAAGGCAGGTCAAAACACGTTCGCATCCGGTTCGGTTCACCGGTCTCCATACATCTTCTCGTAGTAATTCTGATATTCACCGGAAATAATGGTCTCCCACCATTCACGGTTATCCAGATACCACTGGATCGTCTTCTGGATGCCGTCTTCAAATTTGGTTTCCGGAAGCCATCCCAGTTCCGCATGGATCTTGGAAGGATCAATGGCATACCGCATATCATGGCCCTTCCGGTCTGTCACATAAGTGATCAGGCTCTCGGGTTTGCCAAGTGTACGGCAGATCAGTTTGACAATATCGATATTGCGCATTTCGTTATGTCCGCCTACATTGTAGACTTCTCCGACTCTGCCTTTATGGATGATCAGATCAATCGCTTTACAGTGGTCTTCTACATACAGCCAGTCACGGACATTAAGTCCCTCTCCGTAAACAGGAAGGGGCTTGTCATTCAGGCAGTTGGCGATCATCAGCGGAATAAGTTTCTCAGGGAAATGATACGGACCATAATTATTGGAGCAGCGGCTGATGGTCACAGGCAGTCCATAAGTCCTGTAATAAGCCAGTACCAGCAGGTCCGCGCCGGCTTTGGAACTGGAATAAGGAGAACTGGTATGGATCGGCGTCTCTTCTGTAAAGAACAGATCCGGCCTGTCCAGCGGCAGATCACCATATACTTCGTCCGTGGACACCTGATGATATCGGGTGATCCCGTACTTATTGCAGGCATCCATCAGCGTCGCGGTACCGATGATATTGGTCTGCAGAAAGATACCCGGATCTTCGATGGAACGGTCCACATGAGATTCTGCCGCAAAGTTGACGACAATGTCCGGATGCTCTTCTTCGAAGAGGCGGTCTACGGCCTCTCTGTCACAGATATCCGCTTTGACAAAGCGGAAATTATCACGGTCCATAACGGGCGCCAGGGTTGACAGATTTCCCGCGTAGGTCAGCTTATCCAGACAGATGATCCTGTAATCCGGATGGGCTTCCAGCATGTGAAAAATAAAGTTGGAACCGATAAATCCGGCTCCGCCGGTCACAATAATATTCATTTCAGATCCTTTCTGACAGAAACCGCTTTCCGCCCTGTTTACATATTCCTTTACGACGCACCTTCATGCTTTAAAACAACCGCTACTGTCTTGAGCAGGATCTGGATATCCAGCATCCAGCTCCAGTTCCGTATATATTCGGTATCCAGACGGACAACTTCCTCAAAATCCGTGATCTTGCTCCGGCCGCTGACCTGCCACATTCCGGTAATCCCGGGCTTGACGCTCATACGGACCCGGTGGTGCAGATCATAACGCTCCCACTCGTCCACCGTAGGCGGCCTGGTTCCCACCAGGCTCATATCCCCCTTTAGCACATTCCAGAACTGAGGGAACTCATCCAGAGAAGTGTTCCGGATGAAATTGCCGATCCCTCTGGGCCTGCCATTCCTGTCCTTCTTTTCACTGCCAATGATCCGGGGATCATCTTCCATCTTGAACATAAGGCCATCCGATATCTTATTCTGGGCCATATATTCTTTTTTACGTTCCTCTGCGTCCATATACATGCTGCGGAACTTATACATCTTGAACTTTTTGCCGTTCTTGCCGATTCTCCACTGGGTAAAAAAAATCGGGCCGGGGGACTGGATGTAAATAGCCGGGCCGATAAAAATACAGATAATGCCTGTCAGCAGACAGCCGACCAGTCCTCCCAGGATGTCCATGGCCCTCTTGAGAGCCAGGTCCTGGACCGTCACGATCCGCAGGCTGTTGGTCAGGACATGCAGATCCCCCAGTTTGCCGGTCTCCTGCTGAATACCGGTTTCCTGATTCAGTACAGAAAAACTGTAATGGATCGTAATTCCCATTTCCAGCATCTTGTCAATATAGCTCTCCGGCAGGGGATAGTTGGGCGGCAGATAAAAGAGGACTTCATCTACCCATTCATGACTGATCCGGGAAAAAATCTCCTCTCCGCGTCCATAGACCGGAATCCCGTTTATTTCCGGCACTTCTGCCGTACTGCTTCCCAGCAGCTCTACGCCCGTAATGAAGAAATCACTGAAGGAATCCTTCTGCAATTCCTCGACTACATGCCTGGCTTCGGAAGCGATTGTGATGACGAAGAGGGCTCGTTTTCCTGCATTCCTGTTCCTCTTCCTCCCGATCCTGATCTTGTTCAGGCTCCTGACAATGTAGGAACTGACTATGAAGAAGATCGTGGTCATGATAAAGAAGCGCCTTGAGATCATAATGATCTGATGTACCGCGAACAGATAGACAATATCCGCGAACATGACAAGAAAAGCGTACTGGACTGTCTTCACGAACTCCTTATAGGGTCCCCGTCTTACAATATCCTTATAGGGCTGGGTAAAAAAGACGATCAGAAGCTGCAGGATCACCAGGACAATGGCCTGATATCTGTAAAATATGACGCTGTAGGCAAATGTCAGGTGCTGCAGTATATAATAACTTAATGAAAAACTGAGCTGAAAGCACAAAAGATCCAATAGTATGAAATCCAGATGCTTCAGCCAGCTGTTCCTGGCTTTTTCGTACATAATTATCTCCGATGTCCCCTTTCACGGGACGCTTGCTTCATCATAGCAGAATTAACAGGCCCTGTAAATTGCGAAGACCGGGCTCAGATAACAAAAACAAACATAAACTTTAAGCTTTTCCCGCAAGCCAGTCCATCAGCGCCCCGGCCCGGGCCTCCATCTGTCTGCGTCCCTGATGATAGACCCGCAGCAGCTTTTCCGGATCCTTCTCCACACGACTGATTCCAAGCGCCTGATCCGGCCGGATTACGAACACGTGGCCCGACTCTTCCCTGGACTGCACATAAGCAGTCCTGCGGTTATAGCGGAGATGACGTACCTCCATATCCTCCGCGACCATAGGATAATCTTTCAGGGCTTTTCGGATCAGCGGCATCATGGACGACGGCTTTTTGACATAATCCAGGGGTCGGGTCAGCACCACAATGTTCTTCTCATACCCTTTATGTTCCATATATACAAGCGGAATCGAGTCTGAAACACCCCCGTCCAGATACAGACGTCCGCCGGCTTCTACCGGTCTGGATACAACGGGCATGGAGGCGGAAGCCTGGAAAAATTTCATATCCTCCGGTCCCCCGTCCGTGCACAGATGATAAAAAGGTCTGCCGGTCTCCAGATCTGTACATACACAGTAAAACTTTATGGGGTTTTCAGCAAAAGCCCTGCTGTCAAAAGGATCGAGCTCATTGGGCAGCGTGTCATAGCAGAATTCCTCTCCATACAGATCCCCGGTCCGCAGAAGAGACCGCCAGCTGGAATATCTCCAGTCCCGGCTGAAAGCCAGATTATAGCGGATCGCCCGTCCATGCTGACGGGATTTGAGATTACAGCCGAACACTGCTCCCGCCGAAACGCCGGCGATGGCGCTGATCTGGCTGTCTATTCCTTTTTCCATCATTACATCCAGAACGCCGGCCGTAAACAGGCCCCGCATGGCGCCGCCTTCAAGTACCAGTCCTGTACCTTTATTCATAACCAATTTCCTCCCCCTGTGCTCCGCCGGAATCCCGTGTTTTCATAATTATGTAAGCAGAGGCTGCCCGCTGCCTTCCGTATCTCCTGTCTGACTACAGTATTCCATATCCGGCGGAAAAAAGCAAAGCCTGCCGGTCCGGCCGCCCCGGAACCGCATTGAGAAATATCGGAAAATCTACTATACTATTACAGATACAGGGCAGGAACGCCCGGAAAGGACTATATTTATGAAAATTCGTTTCAACAGAGGCAGCACTCTATCCGGATGTCTGCTGGTCCTGACATTACTGACCAGTCTCCTGACAGCAGGCTGTGCAGCCGGTCCGGCCGCCGGCCAGACCGCTGCTACTTCTGCGCAGGCCGCTTCGGAAAGTTCTGCCGAAGCTGTTCCGGCAGCATCCGCCGATACCGCTCTCCAGGCAGCGACCGCTGCCACGACAGCCCCTGCAGCCGCTACGGCCGCTGCGGCCGCAGAAATATCCCGTTATTATGATCCGGCACCGGAAGATCCCGGGATGGAAGCGCTTGCCAGGACCCTGGAAGCGGAAATCGCCCCGTATGGCGGCGACTGGGCCGTATATGTCCGGAACCTGAACAATGGTACCGTCATCAATCTGGGGGATCAGTCTCTTCCTTCCGCCAGTGTCATTAAGATCTTCATCGCCGGCGCTTATCTGGAGGCGGTGGAAGAAGGCCGTCTGGAAGATACCTGCGCGGATTCACTCCGTTATATGATCACGGAGAGTGATAATTCTGCGACCAACAGGATCATAGATTATGTGGGGATGGACAATATCAACAGGTTTATTGAGAAGTACGGTTTCACTGAGACAAAGCTGCAGCGCCACATGCTGGAAAGCTCTTCCAGGGACAACTTCTCCTCCGCCCGGGATGCCGGCATCTGCCTGGCCATGATCTATGACGGAACTTATGTAAGCGAAGAGGCTTCCGGGACCATGCGGAACCTGCTGCTGCAGCAGGAACGCCGCGGCAAGATCCCTGCAGGCCTGCCCTCCGGCACCAAATGCGGCAACAAGACCGGCGAGCTGAACTACGCGGAAAACGACGCCGCTATTATCTGGGGCCCTTCCTGTGATTACGTCCTGGTCGTATTTGCGGGTAATATCTCCGCTCCCGGCACGGCCCAGTCCCAGATCCGTCATCTCTCCGCCTTGGTCTATGAAGGCATGAACAATATGGGTTCCGGTCTGCAGGACTCCTACGCCGCGGATACAGCCGCCACGGCCGCGGAGGCCGCCGCTGATGCCGCTTCCACAGGAGAAACAGCCTCCGACTGACAAGGATTTTTGGGGGATACCTTTCAAAATCATCCCTGCTGGTATTTCAATTTCACACATACGTAAAAAAGAAGGCAGCCGTTCCGTACAAACGCGGATCTGCTGCCTTTTACGTTCTGTTTCTCTGTCCCTCACTTGCGTTCCCGGAAATAGTCTTTACAAATCTTCCGCTGCACGGAAAGCCGGAGCAGCGTTTTGCGGCCTGGGCCGTCTGTCACCCAGATCCTCTATACAGCTCCTGACCGATGTACATACCCTGGACATGGCGGGACGGGCTGCCGGATCTCCCGCCAGCATGTCCCGGATCACTGCGGCGAGCGCGGCCGGTATATCCGGATCCACCTGCAGTTCCTGTCCGTCCAGAACCGCTTCATGCGGATAGTCACATTCTTTTCTGTCAAACCCGGGCAGACGGCCCGTATAAAGCTGATGGAACAGAAGCCCGGCCGCGAATACATCTATGGCGCAGGTCAGTTCCACTTTCTCTCCGAACAGAAAACGGCATGTCTCCGGCGCCATATAGACCTGGTCGCCGCCAATCTCATCTTCTCCGGCAGGCGCCTCGTTTTCAAAGAAGGCTGCGCCCAGATCGATCAGTCTGGCCCGCAGATATCCCGCCTCTGTCTTCTGCAGGATCAGATTGCTGAATTTGATATCCGCATGGACAATACCGGCTGTATGCAGCTGCTCGATTCCCCGGGCCGCCGTCAGCAAAAGCAGCCGGCGGACGTCGCCTGGCAGGCCCGCGATCTCTTCTATGGTAATGTCCACTCCTTTTACATATTCTGTGGCGATATAATATCGGGAATCTCTTCGGAAGAACTCCTCCGTCCTTACCAGCGTTCCATCCGAAAACGCGTTGGCGGAAGCATAGATCCGTTTCCACTTATCCTCATACGCCCGGCAGACAGAAATCGCGTCCCTGCGTAAATCTTCCCGGAGCCCGGTCCCTGCGGGCCATACCGGATCTAAAAATTCCTTCAGAAAGTATCTGTTCCCGTTTTTTCTGCCGGTCGTCCATCTGGAAAATCCCGCATCCCTGTTCTGAAAGGGCTTTTCTATCTCATATCCGTTCAGGACTTCTGCCATGCTCCGGTCATCCTTTCCCTGATCATTTCCGGCTGATGCGCTTCCCGTATCTGTCCCGACGCCGCCGCATTGTTTTCCGCGGAGCCATTCCTGCGCAGAACCGGATCAGATGGAATTGGCAATCGCGTTGATAATCTGTTCATAGTCGCAGCTCTCCAGCCCGCTGCCCGCTTCCGAGACATACTGGATCGTCTGATTCCAGTTGTTGCGGATCAGGTTCCAGTCATCCTTATCCGGGGTAAACAGCAGCAGCCTTTTGGCGTTCTGATCCATCAGTCCGGGGGCAGACGCGTTCCCCCACCACATGGTCAGCTCATTAAAATCTTTTGCCATTCCCCTGGGATAGTTGGGGGCGTCGCTCCCGAATCCCAGTCTGTGGGTCCCGTCGTCGGACCAGACCACGATCACATGCCTCTTTCGCTGGGAACTGGTATCCCAGGGCGACCGGATGGCATAGGCCAGCGCTTCCAGACCGTCCTCGGGATCATCTCCGCCTCCTTCGGGCACAATGCTGCGCAGACTGGCCTCGAAAGCCTTTTCCTCATCCGGCAGCCGGAAAAAATCCGTGACCATCATGGCCGTTTCCTGATCATATTTATAATCCCTGAAAGCAATGATCCGGATCCGCACCTGTTCCACCCGCTTGTTTTTCCGGTCCATGATCTTCATCAGATCTCTGTACAGATTCAGCGCATTCGCCTTGACTGTATCCAGAAGAGGTCCCATGCTGCCCGTTGCGTCAATGCAGAAGACCAGGTCGACCCCATATGTAAATCTGTAATTACTTGCCATCCGCTTCCTCCAAGTCTTTTTTAGTCCACCGGGCCGTGCCCGGTTCCAGTCTGCTCTTTCTGGCCGCCTTCCTGCTTCCTGTTTGTCTTTCCTGCCGTCTTTACCGCATATCCTCTGTCAGCGGCTGTCCGCAGAGTCCGCAGACAGATTCTGCCAGGCCGTTTTCAGTACCGCAGACCGGACAGCTCCGGACAGGCCACGCTTTCCTTCGCTGATAGATCGTGACAACCGTTTCTGCCTCCTCCTCTTTCCCGGCCGGCAGGAACAAACGCCCCCCGGCAGGAGCAGCCGTCCCGGACGTTTCCTCTTTCCCCGAAGCCGGTTCCGTCGTCTTCTTTTCTGCCCTGCCGGCTTTTCCTGACAGGGCTGCTATGGCGATCAGGGCAGCGACTGCTGCCAGGATCCCCGCCTGTATAGCGATGATCATCAATGGGCACTCCTGTTTTCACCGGCCCGCAGAGGATTCTACTGGATCAGGAATTTCTGATTATTTCCCTGATCATCCTTTCCCTGACAGATATTTGTCTTATTGGAAAGCTTTTTCCCTGCCGCCGTTTTATCATCCGTCTGCATGGCCTTTCCTGTCCATGCGTTGATAAAGGTATATGTCTTGTCCTTATTTCTGCGTATGATCCATTTCTGGGCCAGTCCTCCGTTGGACGTATACTGCTGAATGTTGGCGTCCTCTTCCTTACTGCCGCCTTTTACCTCCATGACCTTGCCGGTGTAGGCATTGCGGACTGTATAAAGGCCGTCGCCGCCCAGGCTGATCTTAAATTTCTGGGCACTGCCGCCTGTCCCACTGTAGAGCTGAATATTGGCCTTATCAGCTTTGGATCCCTTATAGACCTCCAGCACCATTTTGGGATTATCTGCCGCCGCGATGGTCCTGGTTCCCGTTACGCTGTAGGGGGCGGAAGCCTTTACGAATTTGAAGTGCATTTTCCCTGCGCCGGTCGGTGCCTGCACGCACAGATTCTGCTGATTGGCGGCTTTTCCGCTTTCCACGGACAGATAATTGCCATACACGTCGGAAATCAGATAGTAGCCTCCGACGCCGTCACTGTGAATGATCCACTTCTGGGCCGCATTATATTTCAGGTCATATTGATGGACATTGGTCCCCGAAGCCGCGCCGGCCCCCTTGACATCCAGGGCTTTTCCGGATTTGCAGCTGATGATCACATACCGGCCATTGCCGACATGACGGACAATGAACTTCTGGGCACCGTTCCCGCCGGATTTATAAAGCTGGAGATTGGTACCGCTTTCCACGGAGCCGCCGGCTATATCCAGTACATATCCTGTATCCATGGCCGACTGAATGGTATAAATCCCGTTTTTTATGGCAGGACTCTCATCTGTCAGAGTAAAGCGGAACTTCTGGTTCCGGCCGGCTTTGGCGACCTCCAGCTGCATACGGGTGCCGGCACTGCTGCTGCTTCCGGCACAGGAGACAGCCTTGCCTCCGGAAGCGGACTGGATCGTGTAATAGCCATCTTTGGTAGACCGGATGACCCATTGCTGGACTGCGGACCCATTGTTCGCCGCCGCATCCTGGACTTTGGCGCCGCCGGCTGCCATATTCTGTCCGGTCCCGCTGCAGGTCAGGATATAATAGCCGCCGTTCACATATTTGATTTTGAATTTCTGATTTGCCTTGCCGGTCGCTTTGGCCAGGGTCAGCTGACCGCCTTTGGAAGCCTGCAGGACCATGCCTTCATCCAGGGCCGCGGCAATGGTATAGGTTCCTCCCGCTACTGTATAAGCGCCCGCAATCCTGGCAGCGCCTTTGAAGGTCGAGCTGTTGGCACTGAATGAGCCGCAGTCATACCAGACGTTGAGATCCACATTTCCGGAAATGCCGTTGACAGCCCCCGTAGAGGAATGCTGCCACATGGTATATTCGCCTTTATAGTCGGTCTTACTGGCGTAATGGGCCATCCAGATGACATATTTATTTGCCAGCGCCGTATAGTCCATCTGCTCATAGTAAAAGAACTTGCTGGCGTAGATGCCTGCGCGATAGCCTGCCTTTTCAACCTTGTCACAGAAGGCGGTAATGACCTTTGTCTGGGCCGCCTTGGACAGTTTGGCCGCTTTCAGCCTGCTCCCGGATCCGTATTCTACATCCATATAGAAAGGAAGATCCAGGCTGACGCCGGCATTTTTGACCGCCTTGATGGCGTACTCTGCTTCCTTTACCGCCTCTTCCGTCGTAGTCGCCTGGGAGAAAAAGTAGACGCCGACCTTGATTCCGGCCTTTTTCGCGGCCTTGATAAAAGTATTGAAGTCATTATCCGTATGCAGGTTAAAGCGGTTCAGATTGGTGTAGCCGCAGCGGATAATGGCAAATTCACAGCCGGCCTCTTTGACTTTGGTCCAGTTGATCGTTTTTCCTATATTGCTGCCGTTCCAGTAGGAGACATCGATGCCCCAGCGCTTGGTGCACTTGGCAAAGCGGCCGTCATGGGACAGTCCGCTGCCCTTGAGGCCGGCCAGAAGCTCGCTGGCGGATCCGACGCCGATCTCGCCATTCCGGACCATCTCTTCTACTTCCTCCGCGCTGACGCCGTAATTTTCCGCGATCCGCAGGACCATGGGGTCATCCGGATCATAAGAGGATTCCTCTACGATATCCGGGTCCTCATCCGCGGCCGCTTCCCCTTCCGCGCCCTGGGCTTCCTGTCCCTGGCTGTCCTTCCTGGGATAGACCTCCCGCTCTTCTTCCGTTATGACCTCTTCTCCACTGTCGTCCGTCTCTTCCGCATCTGTTTCCGCGGCCATAACCGGAAATGCTTTCATTCCGGCAGGCAGACTCCCCGATACAGCCAGGATGAAGATGATGAGCAGCGCGTATATTCTCCGTATTTTCAAAACAAGACCTGCCTTTCTATCATAAAGTCCCGTGCTCCGGTCTCTCCGGCAGCCGCGGTCCTTTTCCCTCTTTATACAGTATAAACATGGCGGGCCGCAAATTCCACTGAATCTTTTCCACCTCTGCGGCCGCTGACATTTCTGCGGTCGTAAAATGTAATATTTGCGTAACAATTTGTCTCATGATATCATTAACAGTGATATCTGAGTTTCGCCATGAAAAGAGCGCTCCCGGCTGTCCGGCAGGCTCTTGTTTCGGAAAGGCTGATTTACCATGAAAAAATCTTTGATCTCTTTACTCCTGTGCATGACCTGTGTTTTCACCCTGGCAGGATGCCAGTCATCACCGGCAGAACAGGCCGGCACGGAAAAAGCAGCAGATACTGCGGCTGCCGCGGAGGAAGCATCCGCAGAAGCCGGCGCCGGACAGGAGGACAGCAGCCCTGCCGCAGAACAGGCACAGGCAGGGGAGACCGCTGAAAGCAGTTCCGCTTCTGCGGAAGCCGGCGCCTCTGTCCCTGCCTGGACAGACATGACGATTTCTTTTGACGATCTGACCGTGACCCTTCCCATGTCCTGCAGTGATCTGTCCGGCTCCTGGACCATAGAAGTCCCGGAGGGAGCGGAAGCGCCGGCAGAGCTGGCCCCCGGCGAACGCCGGGAAGGCGTACGTCTGGTCCGGGAAGGACAGGAGGATGTCTACGTTTATATCGATCTCCTGAATATGGGAGATACGGCAGCGCCGCCCGGAGACTGCACGGTCTATGGCTTTTCCGCCGAGATCACCTGGCTGGAGGAGGATGACGCCGCCCCTTCCCTGACTCTGTCAGACGGCATCACCTGGGGCAGCCGCCTGGAGGACCTGGAAGCTGCTTACGGCAAGCCCGCCGCGGAACACCGTTCCGGGGAACAGAAATATACCAGCTACACCTATGCTTATAACTACACGGAAGTGCTGCTGACCTTTACGGTCTTTGACGAGAAGGGACTGACGGCTGTATCCATGGTCAGAACGCCCTGATCAGCCGCTTCCTGCGCGTAACCCGGTCACAGGATCACACAACGGATTTCCGCAAATAACAATATATAATAATACCGCCGCTGCCGCAGCCTGATTTCACTGCGGTAACGGCGGTATCTTATTTCCTTTTATAATATGGCGCCGGACATGCCTCCGGAAGATTTATTACGGAGCAGAGAATGTACCGAGAATGGCATTGACGTCCGCGGCCATAGAATTGTACTCGTTGACTTTTTCCTCTGTCTGCTCAAAATCCTGGCCTTCCGGAATCAGAGCGACATAAGAGCAGTTCTGCCCGTTGTCAATGGCCGGAAGCTCAACGACCTTCTGGCCGGGCCAGTACTCATCCTCTACATAGTAGGTGATGGTGAACAGCTGGCCGCTGTCTCCCTCGTCCGCTGCTCTGCAGATGAAAATATCTCCGTCATCGGTCGTAGCGACATCATAACGGCCTTCCCAGGAAGCGGGAAGCTGGATTTTATAATTATGGGCACTGGTGAACGTGATCGTCTCGCCTGCAAGGGCAGGAGCCTCTTCACTGCTCTCTTCCTCTGCGGCTTCCGCTTCCTCAGCCCCTGCCTCTTCCGCCGGAGCCTCTTCCTTCTCTTCAGCAGGTGCTTCTTCGACAGCTTCTTCCGATGTTCCTGCCGCCTCAGCGGTTTCCTCCGCAGCGGCTTCCGCTGCTGTCGCTGCTGTCGCTGCTGTTTCCGCTGCGCCCGCGTCGTCGGAACCCTTCTTGCTGCAGCCGACGGCCGCCAGACCGATTGCCAGTGTCAGGATAAGTGCAAGATATCTCTTTTTCATGTTACCTCCTTGTAAATCAATTGCAGACCGCGTCTGCCTTCTCTCTGTCGGGCTGTGCCCGCGCTCCGCAGCAGCCGCGGCAACGGTTGATCCTTTCTTCCCCATTCTATCAGATGGTCTCTTTTTTTTCGATGAATCTTTTGTTAATTTGTGCCCTGAATACGACTTAACGTAATCTGGCCATTTTTTTCGCAGGTTTTGGCTGTACGGATCCGAAATTTCCTCTTGCAAATTATTCCGCCCTGTTGTAAATTAATATGCGTGCAAAGGAATACGGTGGCTGCAGCCTCATGGCTCGGCCTGCCGTGTTTTTTTTTGCCCTGAACCGTCCGGATTCACCGCCTGTCCTGTATTCAGTCCTTCCTGTCAGGCCGGCAGGCCCGTCCCCGTTCCGTTTCTTCAAGTCTGTCCAGGAACTGCCGGAGTTCTTTTACAGACTCATCATAGTCCCTGTGCTTCATATCCGGAAAGGCCCGCAGCAGCCGCCTTGTCCCAAAAAAGCGGGGCCGCAGGATCTCGTCCCGGATCCCGGCCGCTTTCTTTTCCAGCACCGCGTATTTTTCTTTCCAGTTATCCTTCCAGCGGGCAGGATCCATGCTCTCTTCGGCCAGCTTCATGCCGGCAGAGGCCTTCCCGACCAGGACCGCTTTGGCGCCGGCTGCCGCCTGCAGGGTCGCCGTCGAAGCGTTGGACAGTTTTTCTCTGGTCTCTCCCGCCGCATCCCTGAGTTCTGCTTTGGCCAGGGCGGCCTGCACCCTGCCTTCGTCCAGTGTTGTCTGCGTTCTGAGGGCACTGCCGGCGATCACACCGGTCAGCTCATCTGATACCATCCGCATAGACCGTTTGACCCGGTCCAGTTCCGCCAGCTTTCTGTTCATGCCGTTGATCTCGGCCACTGTGACGATCAGATCCGAAGCATACACGATATAGCATATGCCAAGAACAGGCCAGCCCCAGTTTTCCGGGATCCGTTCCGCGGAAACGGTCTGGACCACAGGATGTACCGCAGTGATGACAATGATCGCCCCGGCCCCCCACAGGAGACTGAATTTCAGGCAGATATAGCCGTGGAAATTGTAAGGAAACTCACTGTAATCCCACCATCTGGCGTGAAAGATCTGATCCAGCAGCCAGCCGGCCGTCAATTCCACCGCGGTCGCGAAAACCGCCCCGAAAACATACAGGACCAGCACTTTGCAGCTTTCCGGGACAGCGCCGCCCGTTACTTCCCGAAACCAGTCCAGCACGCTCAAAAGCAGCAGCATTCCGAAACCGTAGACCGGACAGACCGGCCCGTTCAGGAATCCCCGGTTGACCACCAGCCCCAGCGATACCGCGTGAAAGATGACTTCAAGACACCACCCGATACACGAATAGATCAGGAAATACCAGCAGATCTGATAATATGTCATTCCTAATATCAATTGCTTTTACTCTCCATCCATTCCAGAATATCCCTGTCCACCGCCTCATGATCCAGCTCATTCAACAGCTCGTGACGGTAACCGGGATAGAGCTTGCATCTGACGTCTGTCAGACCGTTCTCAAGATATTTCTGATAAACCTTTTCTACGCCTTTTCCATAGGCGCCTACCGGATCTTCGGTCCCCGAAACAATGAACAGGGGCATATCATAGGGGATCATACGGATATTGGCAGCTTTCTGGGCCGCTTCAATGCCCCGGAACATATGATAATACCCGTTCACGGTGAACGTGAAATGCGTCCATGGATGGGCCCGGTAAGCGTCCACAATCGCCTCGTCTCTGGTCAGCCAGTCGCTGTCTGTTCTGGGATTCCGGATCCTGGCGTTATTATTTCCCAGCGCCATCGCGTAGATCAGTTTGCTGTGATAAAAAGCGCCCTTCTGTTTCATGACCGCCCGGCAGAGGGCTATGCCAAAGGACAGGACCGCTCCCGGCTGATAGCCGGTCCCCATAATAATGGCGCCTGTCAGGTCATTGCCGAACCGGGTAATGTACTGCCTGCAGAGGAAAGACCCCATGCTGTGGCCCAGAATAAAATAGGGCACCCGGGGATATTTTTTCTTCGTATGCTTATGCAGCTTGCGGATATCCATAATGACATTGCGGTTGCCGTCCGGTTCGCCAAAATACCCGTAATCTTTTTCCGAAATAACGGACGCTCCGTGTCCCAGATGGTCATTGCCGACCACATACCAGCCGTGGCTGGCCATAAATCTGGCAAAGCGGTCATAACGTCCTATATATTCGACCATCCCATGAATCAGCTGCAGAACACCTCTGACCTCTCCTTCCGGCACCCATTCAATCGCGTGGATCCTTGTATGTCCATCCGTTGATCTGTAAGTAAAATTCCGTTTCACCACGATTCTCCCTTCCATGCCCGCCTCCGCGGGACCATCTGTATCATCAGGCCGACGGCCGTTCTTATCTTTGTTTAGGATACCACACTTTCCCGTTTTTTTGTGTATACAATAGAGACGCACCGTTTCCCGATGGAGCAAAAATCAGAAATCCGCCGCGAAACCGCGAATACGCCTTGACGCCAGCCCCTTAACGTGTTATATAACATATAGAACACTAATAGAATCGGTCAGCGGGCTGCCTGCTTTTTATGCGCCGCCTCTTCACGTTCCGGCAGAAGGCAGACGGACCGGCGGATCATGGTTCTGAGAAAGGAGGATCACTATGCCCACAAATAAAAGAGATTATTACGCAGTGCTCGGCCTGCGTAAGGGTGCCGATCCCGCGGAAATCAAGAAAGCCTACCGGAAACTGGCGCGAAAATACCATCCGGATTCAAATAAGAACAACCCGCAGGCAGAAGAAAGATTTAAAGAAGTGACGGAAGCCTACGATGTCCTGAGCGATGAAAAGAAACGGAAACTGTATGACAAGTATGGTTTTAAAGCCTATAACGAAGGGACCGGCAGCTGGGAAGAGCCCATGCCTGATTTTGGCAGCTTTGGCGGCGGCAGGACCGGCAGCGGCAGCTACCATTTTACCGGCGGCAGTATGGATGATATCCTGCGTGACTTCGGCTTCGGCGGTTTTGGCAGCTTCGGCGGCGGCTTCGGCGGCCAGACCGGACGCGGCAGCGGAGGTTTCGGAAGTTTCAACAGCGGCAGATCCGCACCGCCCAGGCGGGACACATCCGTCAAAATAACTGTAAGCTTCGATGACGCGGTTCATGGCGCGGACCGTACACTTCGCTTCAAAGACAGCAGCGGCAGGGAACAGTCTCTGAATGTGCATATCCCGGCCGGGATTGAAACCGGCAAAAAAATCCGTCTGCAGGGTAAGGGAGAGACCGGTCCGGATGGAAGGCCCGGAGATCTGTATCTGGAGGTCACGGTCGCAGCCAAAGAAGGCTGGGAAAGAAAAGGAAATGATGTCTACACGACCGTCCAGATTCCCTTTACGACGGCGGCATTGGGCGGCGAAGCAGTGGTCCCGACCCTGTACGGTGATGTCCGCTGCCGGATCCGGCCCGGCACCCAGTCCGGTTCCAGGATACGGCTGCAGGGCAAGGGCGTTGTATCCATGAAGAATGCTTCCGTGAAGGGAGACCAGTATATAACTGTCCAGATCCAGGTCCCCCGGACCCTTACTCCCGAAGCCAAAAAGAAGCTGGAGGAGCTGGCTCCGCTCCTATAACAGATCTCCCTGTGCACAGGGACGCCGGCAATGGAAAGCAGTTTCACTGCTCCATTGCCGGCGTTTTTTACTGACGGATCGTCAGCGGCCGCTGCGCCGCTGTCATCCGGATCTCCCGTTCCTGCCGCTTATTCACAGGTCACATAGAGATTCAGAATCTCATCCGGATCACCCGAATCATCACTGCCATAATAGGCCCGCAGCTGTACCAGACGGGTCCCTTCAAAAGACCCGTTCATGGAGATCGTCAGCTTGACCGGTTCTCCCTCATACCACGCTCCGAAAAGTGTATCTATATTGGTATTTCCATAAGAAGAAACATAATTGCATTCCGAAGAGACCCGCAGTGTGATCACTGCCGTATCTCCTTCGCTGATGGTCACATGCGTCTTGTCCGCCGACAGAAGATTTCCGTCGCTGGATACGATCCCTGTACTGGTATAGCAGTACACGGAGGCGCCCCTCTCCAGGGAAGTGCCCGGGTCTGTCATCTGGGCACAGATCAGTCCGGCGGACTGGTCACTGTAGATCTCGCCTGCGTCCACAATATAGAGCTCATCAGCAGCTGCCAGTTCTTCAGCTTCCTCCCTGGTCAACCCTGTAAAATCCGGTACAGACGCGTATTTGCTTCCTTTACTGATATATACAGTGATGGTATCTCCCGGCGTAACAGTGCTTCCCGCTTCCGGATCTGTATAAAGAACTTTCCCCTGCGGAATCTCTTCACTGTACTCATATTCCGTGCTGACTGTAAAACCATCTCCTTCCAGCCAGCCAACAGCGTCCTCTTCGGCAGCGCCGGCATAATCACTCAGTTCGAGGACCTGCGGCCCCTTGCTGAGAACGACCATTACTTCTCCATTCCTGGGCAGCCTTGATCCTGCTTTCGTCTGCGAAATGACTGTGTCGTCTGGAACTGTATCTGAAAATTCCTCTTCACCGACGACCATAACAAGGCCCCGGCTTTCAATGACGCCCAGCGCCTGGTTGTAAGACATGCCTACAACATCCGGAACCGGTACGGTCAGAATAAAAAAGGCGGCCATACCGGCAGCGAGAAGCAAAAGCAGCACCAGCGGGATCCATATCCTGCTTTTCTTCTTTCCGCCCTTCCTGTTTCCTGTCTCTTTTCCGGTTTTTTTCTTTCCGTCCATGCTGTCAGATCCGGTCCGGTCTGCCTTTCCCCGCATGGTCTCCAGTTCTTCTGTTCCGGTATTTCCCGGATCTGCCTTTCCACCGGGCGTGTCTTTCTTCTTTCCCTGCGGTTCACCACCTGCGGAATGCCCGGCAGCGGCAGTTTTATACGCGCGCATTCTCTGTTCCGTGCCGCACCATGGACAGGATACATTTTCTGCCGGATAAATATGTCTGGGATTTTTCCGGCACTGGGCCAGCTGGCCTCCCATCTCCTCCAGCGCATCATACCATTCCCCGATTCCGGGCCGCACTTCCGGCCTGTCACTGCCTTCTATGAAACAGCGGTAGAACAGCTGGCGGATCTTCCTGGGCAGCATCCGGTAATCAGGTACATTCTCGGGCCTTCCGAATGCCGCATTCTCCTCCAGGATATAGGAGACGCCGGCCCGGATATTTTCATCCGGCAGCGGCACATGCACCGGCCTGGCTCCCGCGCCGGATCCTTTGCCGGTACAGCTGAAGGGATGGCATCCCATCAGCAGCTGAAACAGATTGACGCCCAGCGCAAACAGATCCGTTTCCTGTGTATAGACCGGCAGCGGCAAATCTGCGACTGTATTGGTTCCGGAAAGTCTCCGCAGGATTTCCGGAGCTGTATAGCCGGAAGCACTTTCCTTACAGGGATAGATCCTGCCGCTGGCAGAATCCCTGAGCTGGAAAAAGTCCGTGCCGGACAGCATGACCATCCCTGTCCCCGAATCCACCATAATATCTGCCGGCGTCAGGCAGCCTGCCAGATGTCCTGCCCGATGAAGACGGTTCAAAGCAGTGCAAAGATTCTGGCCCATCAGGATCCTGCTGTTCAGCGGATAAACATGCTCCCGGTCCGCCAGAATACTTTCGGCGCCCAGGTACCTTTGCAGATTGCGCGTAATATAGCCGACAGGCCTCCCGTTCTGATAAAGGATCGTTTCCGGCCAGGCGGTCTGGGCGGACAAATCTGCTTTCCGGGGATCTTTCGCCATGATGCGGATCCTGTCCAGACGTTCCTGTGTCCTGCGTTCCGGAGGCAGGATCCTGGCCGCCAGAAAGCTGTCTTCCGCAATGACATACAGTCCCTCTCCCGCGTTTTTCACAGATATTTCAGCGCCGGCTGTATATTTTTTTCCATCACTTCCTGTATATACGATTCCAGTCATAATATCCTCTCAAAAGTATTTACGGCAGCCCGGCCGTGAGCAGCTACAATACCATACCTGTTTCTATTATAGATAAACATTTGAGAAATTGTCTACCGACATGTCCACTGACATGTCCACCGGTATGTCTGCCGATATCTCCACCGACGAGTCTGCCGGGCATATCTTCTGACAGATCTGCCGGCCTGCCGGAACATTCATTCCTGTCCTTCCCGGATGTTAGCATTGGCAAACAAGCCCGGAAGATTATACAATCGTCATATCAGTAATGGTTATGGATTTTAAAGTCCATGACCATCCTATCCATAATTATAAACCATGTAACCATCGCATTTTTTAACGGTTACAATCACGCCTGAACGGAGGAAATACACTATGGCAAACAAATATGCAGGCACCAAAACCGAAAAGAACCTCTGGGAAGCATTCGCGGGCGAGTCTCAGGCCCGGAATAAGTATACCTATTTTGCTTCCGTAGCCAAGAAAAACGGCTATGAGCAGATTTCAGCTCTTTTCCTGAAAACAGCTGACAACGAAAAAGAGCACGCAAAGATGTGGTTCAAGGAACTGGGCGAGCTGGGTACTACAGAAGAGAACCTGCTGCACGCGGCAGAAGGTGAGAACTTCGAGTGGACCGACATGTACGAGCGTATGGCACGCGAGGCGGAGGAAGAAGGATTCCCCGAGCTGGCAGAGAAGTTCCGCGGCGTTGCAGCCATCGAAAAGCATCATGAAGAAAGATATCGCAAGCTTCTGCAGAACTGCCAGGAGAAGAAAGTCTTCGAAAAGAGCGGTGTTACCATCTGGGAATGCCGCAACTGCGGTCATATCGTGATCGGCGAGAAGGCTCCGGAAGTATGCCCTGTCTGTGCGCATCCCCAGAGCTATTTCGAAGTACACGCAGAGAACTATTGATCACGAAACCCGCGTCAGGCTTTTACGGAAAGCCGGGCCCGGGCTTAATCCGGAAATCAAATACCGCCTGCCCGGTTCATCCGGCAGGCGGTATTTTTACGCGTTTTTTGATCTTTTTCCGGTCCGGGACCTGCCGTCCTCTCTTTCAGCAGACTTCCCGGTCACTCATCATAGCCGTCTGTCATCCTGACGATCGCACCGATGTTCCGGACGATCTCTCCTTCACCGGCAATGACATCATCGATATGGGTCACAGCCGGCATATGGACTTCCTCTTCCTCCAGTTCCACCTGGATCCAGCTGCGCATTTCCTCAATGGCATCCCGGATGCACAGATCCAGATTGTCGCCCCTGGCGCTGCAGCCTTCCAGATCGATGAAATGACCTTCATAGGTCCCGTCAGGCATCTGTTTAAAAATAGCAGGATACGTAAATGTCATGTTTCTTCTCCGTTCTTTCTCCTATCTGATTTATGTCTGCCTCAGACAGACAGATTATCTGATACCCTTCTCTGTTCTGCCGGTCTTCCCGCAATTGCTTATTTGTCCGCGCGTTCCTGTGCGGCCCTGCTCTTCTTTCCGGCATTTTTTCCGCCTGAACCCTTACCTGTAGCCGCAGCCTTCTCCGGATAAAAACGTTCCGTATACTTGACAAGCATAGCTTCCTGATGTCTTTTCCGCAGCAGATCTCTGACGCCCCTGGAAATCAGGTCATAAATAACCGCAAACAGAGGAACGCCGACGATCATGCCGACGAGTCCCCAGATACTGCCGAAGAACAGGATGGAAAACAGGATCCAGAAACTGGATATACCGACGGTCTCACCCAGGATCCTGGGTCCCAGTACATTACCGTCAATCTGCTGCAGTATGACAATAAATACCAGAAATACCAGGCATTTCCATGGACTTGATGTCAGGATCAGCAGTGCGGACGGAATCATTCCCATGTAAGGTCCGAAAAAAGGAATGATGTTCGTCACGCCTACGATCACACTGACCAACAGGGCGTACGGCATACCTGTGAACGCCGTAAAAATAAAACATATAATGCCGACAATCGCGGAATCCAGAATCTTGCCATGGATAAAACCGCTGAACATACGGTCCGTAAAATGGATCTCATACTGGATCCACTCTGCCGCTTTTTTAGGGAACATGGCATATACGATCATTTTCGCCTGCGCGCCGAATTTTTCCCAGCCAATCATAAGATAAACAGCCACAATCATTCCCAGGCCGAAATTCTTCAGGATATCGAACAGGACACTGAAACTGTCCGTCACCCTTGTGATATAGGAGGTCAGATTGGGCAGGATGTCTCCTTTCAGCCAGGACTGCAGACGGTCCGTCAGCGTTTCCAGACCCTGTTCGAGCACTGCTACGATTTCCTTACCATATTCTGTCTGGGCGTAGCCTTCCAGCCACTCCTGGAACTGGTTCACATAACTGTTCATGGAACGTACCAGCGTAGTAATACTGGAAGCCATTCCGGGAACAACGGCGACCATCAGCAGAGTGATGACGACCAGGAAGAACAACAGGGAAAGCAGTATGCTGACCAGCCGGATGATTGATGCAGCCTTCGGATTATCATTCCTGTTCAGCTTCTGAAGGTATTTCTCAAAAAACAGGCTGACGGGTTTCAGCAGATAGGCGATCACCGCACCGTAAATAAAAGGCATCAGAATGTGCAGGAAACCTCTCAGACCCTTCCTGAGCGGCTCGATCCGGAAAAAGATCGTGCCTACAAAACATATAATGAACGTCGCGGCTGCTATGAAGCCCAGCCACTCCAGATATTTTTTTCGTTTTTCCATATTTGTCTGTCACTCCTTACGGCTGCGGCCTGTCCCCTTAGGGTGGTACGGCCTGCTTTCCGGGCGTCCTGCCTGATTCCGACAAAACCACACTACCCATTATGCGGCAGAAAACAGCTTCAATCAAGTCAACATCCCTGTCTAAATAAAAAAAACCGGAAATCCAGATCTCTGGACTTCCGGTCAAGAGCGATAGACGAGGCTCGAAC
>ODAJ012181499.1_pt1 | contig 27891 bp, 22 predicted proteins | sample 1539241 | NCBI WGS metagenome assembly ODAJ01 (sample SAMN02144231, study PRJEB22623) | gut metagenome | biome: sheep rumen | host: Ovis aries | place: New Zealand
AAATCGAGGATTTTTGGTCCGAGTGACTGGATTTGAACCAGCGGCCTCTTGAACCCCATTCAAGCGCGCTACCATCTGCGCTACACCCGGATAACTCCAAATCGCGCTCCCGAGGAGCAGCGACCCGGTATATAAAGAACGCTTCTCGCGTTCGCCCGATTATATTAGCACATGGCGCGGATAAATGCAAGCATTATTTTTCCATTTTCAGAAAAAATTCGGGGCCCGCAGCGCGGGCCCGAACAATTACTCCGTGAAATGGACGTGATTGTTGATGTGATCCTGGCAGAAGCAGTGATAGCCCGCGCAGCGGGAGCAGTAGCGAAACTCCAGCTCCGGGTGATCCGTGTCCGTGCGCCCGCAGACGGCGCACTTGTGGTTATAGAGCTTCTGCGACTGCTCATAGCGGATGCGCCGCGACTCGCGCCGGAAGTTGACGGCGCTTTTCGTGGTTCTGCGGCCGCGCACCGAGCGCCACAGCTCTCCCCCGCAGAAGATCAGGAAATTGAGCATCGCGATCACGGGCAGCAGATTCAGCGGGAACGAGGTAAAGATCACGCTGTAGGCAAAGAGCGCCGCGTCCAGCCAGGCCAGATACTTGATCTTCACCGGGATGATGAAAAACAGCAGCAGCTCCAGATCGGGGAAAAACACCGCAAAGGCAAAGAACATCGCCAGATACACATAGGTCGGCGTCAGATAGAGGTTGACGGAAAACGCCAGATACAGCAGGATGCCGTAGAGCATCGACAAAATTGCGCCGGAGAAGAAATAGATCGTAAACTGTCCGGTGCCCCAGTGCTGCTCGAGGGTCGTTCCGATCCAGTAATAAAAATAGATGGAGATCAGGCCGAGCCAGCCCATATTATTCGGGATAAAGAAAAAGGTCAGCAGCCGCCAGACCTCGCCGTGCAGCACGCGTTCGGGCGAAAAGCTGAAATAGGACACCAGCAGAGGATTCACCAGATTCAGCACCCAGTAGGCCGCGCTCCCGATGGCGACATAGCGCATCAGATTCGGGATGCCGAAGCGGGGATGCTTATAGCAAAAGCGTTCCACGTAGGTCATCGGATCTTTCATGGGCACGCCTCCTTTCCTTTCGCAACAACTATACCCCAATTCGAGGTCGAAGTCTATGAAATATTTGTAAAACCGGAAAATAGTCTTTGCGTTTTTGGAAAGCTGTGGTATGATGATATTTGTATTATTGTGTTCGGAGAGGAATTATGTCGGAAGAACGTACTTTTGAAGTGGAAAACGAACTGATCGAGGGACGCAACGCCGTGATCGAGGCGCTGCGGGCCGGACGGTCTATGGATAAAATCTATATCGCCCGCGGCGAGGTGGACAAGACCCTGGGGCATATCGCCTCCAGGGCGCGGGAAAAGGGCGTGGTCGTCGTCGAGTGCGACCGGCGCAAGCTCGACTTCATGAGCAAAACCCACGCGCATCAGGGCGTGATCGCGCTCTGCGCCGTGCGCGACACCTGCTCCATCGACGACATCTTCGCCATCGCGGACGAGCGGCAGGAGCAGCCCTTCATCATCGTCTGCGACGAGATCAGCGATCCGCACAATCTCGGCGCCATCATCCGAAGCGCCGAATGCGCCGGGGCGCACGGGGTCATCATCCCCAAGCGCCGCAGCGCCGGTCTGACCGCGATCGTTGACAAGGCCTCCGCGGGCGCGGCCGAGCATATGGCCGTGGCGCGGGTGGCGAATCTCCCCGCCGCGCTGCAGGAGCTGAAAAAGCGCGGGCTCTGGGTCTACGGCACCGCCGCCGACGGGCAGAGCGAGCTGTGGAAAACCGACTTTTCCGGCGCGGTGGCGCTGGTGATCGGCTCGGAGGGCGACGGCATGGGCCGCCTCGTGCGCGAGTGCTGCGACTTCATCGTGAGCCTGCCGATGCACGGAAAGATCAATTCTCTCAACGCCTCCGCCGCCGCTGCGATCGTCATGTACGAGGTACTTCGCCAGAGAAGCTGAACAGACAAGGACTGAACGAAATGAGTCAGACGCAACACGCCCCTGAGCTGAGCGAGAGCTACGCTCTGGACGATATCATCAACGAATATAAGGACAAGGCCGCCTCCGGCAGCTATCAGATCCCCGCGCCGCCCGCCGAGCCCAGGCGCAGCAGCCTGCCGACCGAGGAGGAGGTGCGCGCCTATCTCGCCTCCTACGCCCGCGGAGAGGCCGATCCCTCCTTTGAGCCGCGGCGCAAAGCCGCGCCGGAGCCTGTGGAGGTGGACAGCCGCTTCATCATGGGCGAGACGCGCGCCGAGCGGCGGCGCCTGCGCTACGGCGGCAGCGCCGTCGATACGAGCGCGGAGGAAAACTATCGGCCGCCGAAGTCCGAGAGCTACATCCCCACGAACGTGGACAGCCCGGACGAGACGGAAGAGACCGCCGACGAGCCGGTCAAGCCGAAGCTCTTCCAGAAGCTGAAGGCCAAATACGACGCGCAGCGCCGCGAGCAGAACCGCCAGCAGGCCGAACGCCGCGAGGCCGCCCGGAAATTCGACGCGCCCGAGCCCCAGGAGCTGATCCTGCCCGGCGAGGAGCCGCCGCGCCCCGAGCCCGCGCCCTCCCCTGTTCCCGCCGAAGCTCCTGCCGACGCGCCGGCGGAAGAAGCGGAAATCCCGGAGACGGAAGCGGAAGCGATTTCCGACGACGCAGAAGCGCCCGAGGCCGAAGATAGCCGCAAGACGGACAAAGCGCCGGAAAAACCGCGCTTTACGCCGAGCTGGAGCCGCAATCCCGCGACGCACAAAGAATATGTCTCTCTCTTCCCGGACACCAGCGCCTCCCCCGCCATTTACGCGGAGAAGCCGGAGGAGATCCCCGCCGGGGACGAGGACGAATCGATCCCGCTCAAGCAGGACAGCTTCTTTCCTTCCAGCTTCAAGGAATATCTGACGACGCTGCTGACCACCGCCTTTTACGGTCTGCGCAGGGGCGCGGAGACCGTCGTCACCGCCGAGGAGGACGACGAGGAGCTCGGCCCGGAGGCAACGCCCGCCGTCGCCTCCCGCTATTACGGCCGCTTTATCCGCTCGCAGAAGCTGCGGCTGCGCCTGTGTCTCGTGCTGCTGGCGGTGCTGGCCTGGATCTCGCTCGGTCTGCCTGTATTCGGGCAGCTCGGCAATATCCGCGTGGCCGCCCTGTTCTGCCTTGCGCTGCAGGGCACCGTGATGCTGCTGTGTCAGGATGTGCTGGCCGGGGGCGTGCTCAACGCCGTGCGCCGCCGCTTCGGCGCGGATTCGCTGGCGGTGCTGGCCTGCCTGTTCACCGGCCTTGACGCGATCCTGGTCGGCTCCGGCAAGCTGACGGCGCCGCACATGCCGCTGTGCCTGCTCTCGTCCCTGTCGCTTGCGGGCGTGCTGCTCGCGTCGCTGCTCAGCACCCGCGGGCTGCGCAAGTCCCTGCGCGTGCCGGCGATCGCCAAGCGCGCCTACACCGTCACCGGCGAAATGAGTATGAAGGAGCGCGGCACCACGATCCTCAAATCCCAGCGCTCCTACACCGGCTTTGTCCGCCGCAGCGAGGAAGCGCCCGCCGACGAAACGCTGTTTCAGAAGCTCTCGCTGCCGCTTGTGATTCTTTCCGTTTTTCTGACGCTCGTCACCTCCGTTGTGACGAAGAACCTCAGCGATATCATCTACATTCTCTCGGTGCTGCTGTGCGCCGCGATCCCCTTCGGGGCTCTGCTGTGCTTTGCCCTCCCCTTCTTCACCGGCTCCTTCCGCATTTTCCCGAACGGCGCGGCGATCGCCGGCTGGTCGGGCCTCTGTGACGTGGGCCAGAGCCGCAACCTCATCGTCACCGACCGCGATCTCTTCCCGGACGGCACCGTGGATATCGGGCAGGTGCGCATCTTTGCCGACGCAAAGCCCGAGCGCATCATCTCCTACGCCGGCAGCATGCTCATCGCCAGCGGCAGCTGCGTGTCCAAGAGCTTTGCCGACCTCATGGCCAGGCACAACTGCGCCATGAGGCAGATCGAGGACTTCTCCTATCTCCCCGGCGGCGGCATGCGCGGCGTCATCGATTCAAGCGTCATCCTCTGCGGCAGCAGCGAGCTGATGCAGCTGATGAACGTGCGCATCCCCTTCCGGCTCGTCGACCGCACCAGCATCCTGCTGGCCGTGGACGGCGTGCTGTACGGCATCTTCAACATGAAGTATACCGCCGACCCGCAGGTGCGAAAGGCGCTGATCGGTCTGATGCGCTCGAGCCGCCACCCGATCTTCGCGATCCGCGACTTCAACGTGACGCCGGTCATGCTGCACGACACCTTTGACGTGGCGACCGACGGCTACGACTTCCCTCCCTATGTGGAGCGCTATGCGATCTCCTCTGTCAAGCCCGGCGAGGACAGCAAGGTTGCCGCTGTCGTCTGCCGCGACGGGCTCGGCCCGCTCAGCAGCATGGCGAATATCGGCCGCCGGATGTACGTCGCCACGCGCACCAGCCTGTATCTGACCGCCGTCAGCGCGGTGTTCGGCGTGCTGCTGTGCTTCATCCGCATGGTCGCGGCGGGCGGCGTCAGCGTCGGCTTCCTGTTTGTGTACATGCTTCTCTGCGCGCTGCCCGTGCTGTTTCTGGGCTTCACGCTGAATCTGGAATAAGCCTGAACATAGAAAAAACCACCGGTATGAACCGGTGGTTTTTTTTGTCTGTTATTTCTCCAAGGCTTCCTCCAGCTCGTCGAGCTCCCGGAGGAAGAGCGCGGCCTCCGCGTCGGAGGGCATCAAAAAGCCCGTGCGCGGGGAGATGGAGAAGTCCATCACCGCCGGGCCGTCCATCAGGCAGCTGCGCTTGAACTGCTGGCTGAAGAGCCTTCTGCACCAGCTTCTGAGCCAGCGGATGAGCTCGGCGTCGGTAAACTCCGCGCCATAGGCGAGTTTGGCCAGGCGGAAGGTCTTGCGCGGGCCGAAGCCGCATACCAGCATCTGCCAGGTGAAGAAGTCCTGCAGGCTGTAGGAGCCGACGGATTCCTCGCTCTTCTGGGTGATCTGGTCGTCCTGCACCGGCAGCAGCTCGGGGCTCACCGGGCAGTCGAGCACGTCGTAAAGTGCGGCCTTGAGCACCCTGTCGTCGGTCTTGTCGGCGATATGGCGCACGGCGGCGCGCACCTGGGTCTTCGTCAGGCCGAGGTTCACGTCGTACATGCTGGTGTGGTCGCCGTTGTAGGTGCACCAGCCGTCGATGTATTCGCTCAGATCCTCGGTGCCTACGTCAAGGCCGTTTACCTTGTTGGCAATATCCATCAGCACCTGCGTGCGCTCGCGGGCCTGGGCGTTTTCAAAGGCGACGGAGTAATCGTCATGGGCGTGACCGATGTCGTCAAAGTGCTGATAGACGCTCTTGCCGATGTCGATGACGCGCACCTCGCAGCCCCATTGCTCGGCCACGACGATGGCGTTGGACTTGGTGCGGCTCGAGGTGCCGAAGCAGGGCAGCGTGCAGGCGATAACGTTCTCCGCGGGCAGGCCCATCTTCTTCACCGCCATCGCGCAGACCATCACGCACAGCGTCGAATCCACGCCGCCGGAGATACCGACGACGCAGTGGTCGAGGCGGGCGTACTCCATGCGCTTGACCAGTCCCGCCACCTGGATCTCCAGCATCCGCTCGCAGTAGGCGGGCAGCTCTTTCGGGTCCTCCGGCAGATGCGGGTGCCTGGCATACGTCCGGGTGATCGGGGTCTCGACGGCCTCCGCGCCCCAGAGGATCTCCTCATCCGCGCAGGAGGCGTCAAACGCGCCGGAGGCGCGCCGCAGGTTCATCAGATACTCCACGTCGATCTCCGTGACGGCGAGGCTGTCCGCCCGCTCGTCCTGCGCGAGGAGCTTGCCGTTTTCGGCAGCGAGGCACAGCCCGGAATACCAGTTGTCGGTGGTGCTCTCCCCTGTTCCGGGCGCGGCCAGAAGGACGCCGGCCTTGAGCTTCCGGGATTCGTAGCGGACATTCAGCTCCGCCTCTGCGGTGGACGAGGTCGTGGCCGGGAACGAGGCCATCTGGCAGATGAGCGTTGCGCCGGAAGCCGCCAGCTCCTCGGTCTCGGAGGCCGCGCGGTCGAGTGCAGCGCCGATCTCCACGGCGACCGACAGCTCAGGCAGAGCCTTGTGGGTAAAGAGGCAGACCTCTTCCCCGTCGCCCGGCAGCAGCGAGAGCAGCTCGCCGCCATATATTGCAGCCGCCGCGCTGAACACGGAAGCGCCTTCCGCGAACGGCAGTCCCACGAAGCAGAGCATATCGACGCCCTTTGTCGCCTCGACAACCCTGCCGAGCGCGCGCTTCGCGCCCTCGAGGATCACGCGGTGCGTGAGGAGGTCGCAGCAGCTCACGCCGGTGAGCGTCAGCTCCGGGAACGCCAGCACCTTCACGCCCAGCGCGTCGGCTTTCCGGATCGTCTCGATCACCCGATCCGCGTTATAGTCGCAGTCCGCCGCCCGGATCAACGGCGACGCCGCCGCAACCTTGACAAATCCGTCTTTCATATCTTGATCCCTTTCTTACGATTCCGAACTCCGGATTCCGAATTATAATTTCACCTTTTCCGCGATATAGGCCTTGACCTCGCTGATCGGCAGGCGCACCTGCTCCATGCTGTCGCGCTCGCGCACGGTAACGCAGCCGTCCTGCTCCGAGTCGAAGTCGTAGGTCACGCAGAAGGGCGTGCCGACCTCGTCCTGACGGCGGTAGCGCTTGCCGATGGAGCCGGTCTCGTCGAAGTCGCACATAAACTCCTTCGCCAGCTCGTCATAGACCTCCAGCGCCTTTTCGCTCAGCTTCTTCGACAGCGGCAGGATCGCGGCCTTGATGGGCGCGAGGGCGGGATTGAGGTGCAGCACCACGCGCACGTCGTTCTTCTCCGCGTCCACGACCTCCTCATCGTAGGCCTGGCACAGCAGCGCCAGCACCGTGCGGTCGAGTCCGTAAGTGCTCTCAACGATGTAGGGCACGAAGCGCTCGGCGGTGAAGGGGTCGATATATTCGAGCTTCTGGCCGCTGTATTCCTGGTGGCGGCTCAGGTCGAAGTCGGTGCGGTCGTGGGTGCCGTTGATCTCGCCCCAGCCGATGGACGGGAACAGGAACTCAATGTCGCAGGCGGCCTTGGCGTAGTGCGCGAGCTTCTCGTGGTCATGGAAGCGCAGGTTCTCGGCGGGCAGGCCGAGATCCTCAAAGAACTGTTTGCCGTAGCCCTTGAAGTATTCGTAGAGCTCGAGGTCGTCGCCGGGCTTGCAGAAGGTCTGGAACTCCATCTGCTCGAATTCGATCGTGCGGAAGGTGAAGTTGCCCGGGGTGATCTCATTGCGGAAGGCCTTGCCGATCTGGCCGATGGAAAACGGGAGCTTGGCGCGCATCGTGCGCTGGACGTTGGGGTAGTTGACATACTCGCCCTGCGCGTTCTCCGGGCGCAGGTAAATGACCGACTTGGCGTCGTTCGTCACGCCGCGGAAGGTCTGGAACATGAGGTTGAACTCACGGATATCGGTGAAATTGTGCTTGCCGCAGTTGGGGCAGGGAATGTGGTGGGCCTTGATATAGTCGAACATCTGCTCCTTGGTCATGCCGTCGGCATGGGCCTCGGGATCGAAGTCGTCAATGAGGTTGTCGGCGCGGAAACGCATCTTGCACTCCTTGCAGTCGAGCAGGGGGTCGGCAAAGCTCGCGACGTGGCCGCTGGCCTCCCAGACGCGGGGGTTCATCAGAATGTCGGCGTCGACCTCATAGCTGTTGCGGCGCTCCTGGATAAAGCGCTTGCGCCATGCGTCCTTGACGTTGTTTTTCAGCCGCGAGCCGAGCGGGCCGTAGTCCCAGGTGTTGGCCAGGCCCCCGTAGATCTCGCTGCCGGCAAAGATGAAGCCGCGATTCTTGCACAGGGCAATAATCTTGTCCATGGTTTTTTCTGTGTTGTTCATGATTCCGTCCTTTCCCGCGGCTGGCTGCCGCGGAGATCTTGTTTATCGCCGGGTTTCCCGGCGATTTTTCATTATATCACCCCATGTCGGCAAGAGCAATATCGTTTGAAAATTAACAGGACAGGCGCCGACATCTATGACATTTAAGATCATAAAAAAACGCAAAGGCTCTGTACACGGAGGGAAAAAAATGATATAAAATAAGGCTGTTGAATGAAAAGCAAGGCTGGGATAGAAATATGCACAAGAAAAAGAAAAGCAGCGGCAGGTCCGCGGGGCTGATCGCCTTTCTGGCGCTGGCGCTCCTCTCCGCGCTGCTGTTCGCCTTCAACGGAGAAAAGACCGAGATCGTCATGCTCGGCGACGAGGAAATGACCGTCGAGTACGGCAGCGAATTTGTCGACCCCTGTGTGGAGATCATCCGCACCGGGAAAATCTTCAAGTTCATGAGCAAGACCGAGCTCGTCCCCGCCACCGCCCACATGACGACCGACACGCTCGGCAAATTCCGCCTGACCTATGTCGTCGCCGACCGGGGCGAGGAGCAGACCTTCCACCGCATCGTAAACGTGGTGGACACCACGCCCCCGGTCATCACCGTCACCGACCCGGAAAACGCCGAGGGCAGCAGCTGGATGAACGGCTACAGCGAGCCGGAGGTCAGCGCCGTCGATCTGGTGGACGGCGATCTGAGCGAGCAGGTGAATGTGACGCACCTCAACGGCAAAACGGTCTATTCCGTCAGCGACGCGCAGGGGAACGAGGCCGTGCTGGAGCGCGAGCCGCCCAAGGGCAGCGTTGCCCCGGAGATTGTGCTCACCGGCGGCAGCGATTATACCTGTCCGGCCGCGATGGACTGGGTCGAGCCCGGCTACAGCGTCATCGACAGCGACGGCACCGACCTGAGCGAGCTGGTGCAGGTCAGCGGCCGCGTCACTCCCTATAAGCTCGGCGACTACACGCTGAGCTATCAGCTCTCCAACGGCCGCGGCGACACGCTGCGCGCCGAGCGCACCGTACACGTGGTCGCCGCCGAGCGGCTCGAGGCCGTCATCCCCGAGCAGAAGACCATCTACCTCACCTTTGACGACGGCCCGGGGCCGGAGACCGACCGCCTGCTCGACATCCTCGCCAAATATGACGTCAAGGCGACCTTCTTCGTCACCGGCAACTACCCGGATTACTACGACTGCATCCAGCGCGCCCATGACGAGGGCCACGCGATCGGCGTGCATACCTTCACCCACAATTACCGCAAGATCTACGCGGGCGTGCAGGCCTATTTTGACGACTTCAAGGAGTGCGAGGAGCTGATCTACGAGTACACCGGCAGCTATACGAAGCTCTTCCGCTTCCCCGGCGGCAGCTCGAACACCGTCAGCAGCTTCAACCCCGGCATCATGGGTGTGCTTGCGACCTATATGCGCGACATGGGCTACTACTATTTCGACTGGAACGTGTCCAGCGGCGACGCCAAGACCGTGCAGATCCCGACTTACGAGGTCTACCGCAACGTCATCAACGGCTGCGCCCAGTATGACACCAACGTGGTGCTGCAGCACGATGTGAAGGACTTCAGCGTCAACGCCGTCGAGGACATCATCCAGTGGGGCCTGGCCAACGGCTACCAGTTCCTTCCGCTGCAGGAGGATTCCTACGGCGCCCGCCACCGGATCTTCAACTGAGCAGGAGCGCTTACCGCCCGCAGTTCTTTGCGCCAGTTATAATCTTTGCGCTGTCATCCTGAGCGAAGCGCAGCGGAGTCGAAGGATCTGAAAAAAGATCCTCCGCCACAGTGCTCCTAACAAGTATTCAGTGTTACTGCACCGTAGGGGCGATTCACGAATCGCCCGCCCGCGCGAGCACCCGTAGGGGCCGACGCCCAGCCCATGGCCGGGCCCGGCGGGAAAAACCGAAAAAAACAGCAATCTCCGGCGAATGCGGTCATTACCCGTTTTCGCCGGAGATCGTTTTTTAGTCTATATCCTTACAGCGCCAGCATTCGTTCTGGAGCCTCGCCGGTGTGCGGATCGACATACTCCTCCACCGCGACGCCGGGATTGCCGGCGCGGATGGCTTCGACCAGCCTCGCGGCGTTCTTCTCCTGCTCGATCATCAGGATCACCGGCTTCTCCGCGCCGTAATCCAGCCGGACCTTCAGCACCGGGATGCCGCGCCCGCAGCAGCCCTGCGGCGTATACACCGACGGCTGCACCCGCAGCGCGCGAATCTCCTCCAGCGGAAGATACTGCCCGTCGAAATAGACGGCCTTTGCCGAGACACTGTATTTTTCGATGCTTTTGGAGGCGCGGCGGTCGGCGCGCTGATCGGCCAGCTCCTTCCCCTCCACGATGCACTTCCACGCCATGCACATCACTCCCCTTTTTTTCTTTATCGTACCACAGCAATCTCATGATAGCAAGCGCTTTTCTTGACAAACGCAAGGAAAGAGATTATCATAGCCCTGCGCCGCACCGGGCCTGACCCAGGCGACAGCAGAAAGGAATTGAATATGGAAAACAAGCGCATCTCGACCCGCACGCTGACGGGGCTGGCCATTCTGACCGCCGTCGTCGTCGTTCTGCAGCTGCTGGGCAGCTTCATCCGCTTTGGCACCTTCTCGATCTCCCTCGTGCTGATCCCGATCGTCGTCGGCGCCGCCCTCTACGGGGCCTATGCCGGAGCCTGGCTGGGCTTTGTATTCAGCGTCGTCGTGCTGATTACTGACTCGGCGGCCTTCATGGTCGTCAATCCCCTCGGCACCGTCCTCACCGTGCTCCTCAAGGGCACGCTCGCCGGCTTCTGCGCGGGCCTTGTCTACCGCCTGTTCAGCAAAACCGGCGTGTTCCTCGTCATCGAGAGCAAGGGCAAGGACGTCTGGCGCACCGATCTCGGTGTGGCCGTCGCCGCCGTCGTCTGCCCGGTCGTGAACACCGGCCTCTTCCTCGTCGGCTGCCTGCTGTTCTTCATGCCCACCATCAACGAATGGGCTGCCGGAGCGGGCTTTGCCAGCGCGGGAAAATTTATGATTTTCGGCCTCGTCGGCGCGAATTTCCTCTTTGAGCTTCTCTTCAACATCATCCTCAGCCCGCTGATCGTCCGTCTGATCGAGATCGGCAGGAAAGAGTAAGGAGTGGTCCCATGATCCTCGCAGTAGACGTCGGCAATACCAATATCGTGATCGGCTGCATCGAGCAGGGCCAGATCAAAAACACCGTGCGCGTGCGCACCCAAGGGGGCACCGCCGCCGAGTTCGGCATCCAGCTGAGGCAGCTCTTCGACTTCTTCGGCATCGACCGCAATGCCATCGAGGGCGCGATCCTCTCCTCGGTCGTCCCGCCGGTGAACGAGCCGCTGCGGCAGGCCATCGAGTGGCTGACCGGAGTCAAGTGCCTGATCGTCGGCCCCGGGATCAAAACCGGGATGAACGTGCGCATCGACGATCCCGGCACGCTCGGCTGCGACCTTGTGGTCGGCGGCGTCGCCGCCATCGCCGAGTACGGCGCGCCGGTCATCGTCGTCGATCTCGGCACCGCCACCACCATCACGCTCATCGACGAGAAGCGCTGCTTCCGCGGCGGCGCGATCCTCCCGGGCGTCAAGCTGAGCTATTCCGCCCTCGCCGCCGGCACGAGCCTTCTGCCGGATATCGCCATCACCCCGCCGAAAAAGTGCGTTGCCACCAACACCGTCGACTGCATGCGCTCCGGCGCGGTATTCGGCACCGCCGCCACGATCGACGGCATGACAGAGCGCATGGAGGAAGAACTCGGAATGCCCTGCAAAATCGTTGCGACAGGCGGGCTGGCGTCGAGCGTCACGCCCTACTGCAAAAGAGAAATCGTGTGTGACGATGAGCTGCTGCTCAAGGGATTATGGGTGGTGTACCAGAAAAATCAGTGAAAAAACGCGACAAGCCCGTTGAAAAACGGGCTTGTTTTTTTGTTATTATACACCTTTAGTAGTTTACATAACTTTAAAGTAGTTTACATAATGCTATTGATGTAGTTTTCCGCCGCGCGGACGGTCTGCGTCAGATAGCGAATGACCTCGACCGGGTAGGCGCCGACGGCGGTCTCCCCGGTGACCATGACGGAGGCCGCGCCGTCGAGCACGGCGTTGAAGATGTCGCTCACCTCGGCGCGGGTCGGCACCGGGCTGCGCTCCATGGAGGCGAGCATCTGCGTGACGACCATGAAGGGCTTGTGTGCGCAGCGGCAGGCGGCGGCGATGCGCTTCTGCAGTGCGGGCAGCTCCCAGAGCGGGCCGCTGTTGCCGAGGTCGCCGCGGGCGATGACGATCTCGTCGGCGGCGGGCAGCAGCTCCGAAAGGCGCTCGACGCCCTCGCGGTTTTCGATCTTGGCGAAAATGCGCACCGCCTCTCCCCCGCCCGCGTTCAGCGCCGCGCGCAGCGTGTCCAGATCCTCGCGGCAGCGGACGAAGGGCTGCATGACGCCGGTGACGCCGAAGTCCCCCGCCAGCGCCAGATTGCGCCGGTCGCTCTCCGTCAGCGGCGGCAGGCGCAGCGCCAGCCCCGGCAGGGCGATGCTCTTGCGGGAGGAAAGCGTCCCGCCGCGCAGCACCTCGGCGCTCTCGGCGCTGACGGCGCGCAGCAAGAGCTTTCCGTCGTCAAGCAGCAAGTCCTGCCCCGGCGCGAGCTTTTCCCGGATCGGCGCGGGGACAAAGGAGAGCGTCACCGTCTCCCCCTCGCGCAGCTCAAGCGGCGCGGGCAGCGCATGGATGCGCAGCTCCGGCCCCTGCATGTCAATGAGCAGCTTCGGCTGCACGCCGCAGCGCCGCCCGGCCTCACGCAGCGCCTCGACCATCGGAGAGGCCTCCGGCAGCGTGACGTGCGACAGATTGAGCCGCACGCCGGTCATCCCCTCGCGCAGCATCCCCTCGAGCACGTCGGCGCTCGCGCAGGACGGGCCGAGGGTCCCGTAGATCTCGGTCATGGCTTACTTCGTGATCGGCGCGGTCTCGGCCTCGAGCCAGGCGCGCTCGTCCTCCGTCAGCCACGGGGACAGCAGGCGGAAAACCTTTTCGTGGTAGGCGTTGAGCTGCGCGAGCTCCCGCTCGGTCAGCAGCTCCGGCAGGATGGCGCGGCGCTCGTAGGGCACCATCGTCACCGTCTCAAAGCCCATGAACTGGCCGTATTCGGTCTTTTCGCCCCTGACGCAGAGCATCAGGTTCTCGATGCGGATGCCGTAGCGCCCGGCGAGGTACAGCCCCGGTTCGTCGGAGGTGAGCATGCCCTCCTCGAAGGGCGCGCCGCTGTTCTGGTCGCGCAGGCGCAGGCCCTGCGGCCCCTCGTGCACGTTCAGCAGGTAGCCGACGCCGTGGCCGGTGCCGTGGTTATAGTCCAGACCCAGCTCCCAGAGCGGCATGCGCGCCAGCACGTCGAGATTGACGCCGGTGCAGCCCTGCTTGAAGCAGGCCGCCGCCACGTCCAGATGGCCGCGCAGCACGGCGGTATAGTGCCGCTTCTGCTCCTCGCTCAGCGCGCCGATGGCCACGGTGCGGGTGATATCGGTCGTGCCCTGCAGATAATGCCCGCCGGTGTCGACCAGCAGGAAGCTGTTCATGCGCAGGGGGATGTTGGATTCCTCCGTCGCCTCGTAGTGGACGATGGCGCCGTGCTCGCCGGAGGCGACGATCGGCGAAAAGCTCTGATCGACAAAGTCCGGGCGCTCCTTCCGGAAGCCGAGCAGCTGCTCGCTGACGGAAAGCTCGCTCAACTCCCCGCGCGCGATCGCGCCGCTTGCCTCCTGCTGCCGCAGCCAGTGGATCATCTTCGTCACGGCGACGCCGTCCTGAATATGCGCCTGCCGCTCGTTTTCCATCTCGACGGGGTTCTTCCTGGCCTTGGCGAGCGTGCTGGGGTTGGGGCGGTCGATGAGCTTCACGCCCTCGGCCACAGCGCCGATCAGCGCGACGTTCGTCTTCGCGCGGCTGAGCAGCAGGCTCTGCCCCGCGGGCAGGGCCTTCAGATCCTCATAGACCTGCAGGTAGGGGCGAATCGTCACGCCGTCGGCTTCAAGGCGCTCGCACAGCTCCGGGGAAACGGCCTCGGGCGCGGCGTAGAGGATCGCGTGCTCCGGGCCGAGCAGCGTGTAGGAATAGAACACGGGGCTGTAGGCCACATCCCCACCGCGCAGGTTATAAAGCCAGGCGATATCGTCGAGCGAGGCGATCAGATGCCAGTCGGCGCCGAGCTTTGCCATCTCGCCGCGCAGGAAGGCGAGCTTGTCGGCGCGGCTCTGCCCGGCATAGGCGGCGTCCAGCTCCCAGATCGGGTGCGCCGGGAAGGGCGGGCGATCCGTCCACAGCTCGCCGACCAGGTCAAGCGTCTCGGCATAGCGGATCTGTTTGCCCTCCAGCGCCTTTTTCAGCGAGCGGGCGTAGGCGTCGGTGACGGTGCGGCCGTCATAGCCGAGGCACCCGCCGTCCCGCAGCGTGTTTTTCAGATAGTCCGGGATCGTCGGCACGCCCGGCTCGCCCATCTTGCGCAGCTCGATGCCCGTGCCCTCGAGCTGCTGCGCGGCGGCAAGGAAATAGCGCCCGTCCGTCCAGAGTCCGGCCTCGTCGGCCGTGATGACCAGCGTGCCGGCGCTGCCGCGGAAGCCGGAGAGCCACTTGCGGCACTTAAAATAGCGGTCTACATACTCCGAGGCGTGGAAATCGTCGGTCAGCACCAGATAGGCATCGACGCCGCGCTCTCTCATTTTCTCCCGCAGCGCGGCCACACGCGCGCGGATCGTCGCAGGTTCTGTATTGCTCATGGAACAGTCTCCTTTCACTGTACACTTTCGTACCCGATAGTAGCACATTTTCCCGGGAAATACCAGACCTGCCTGAAAGGAAGCACAGGGTTTATTTTTCAGCAGCACAACAATACGCCTTCCTCTCATTTCCATAGTCAGAGAAGCAGGAGCGTTTTTTATACCAGTCTCCCATAAAACGCTATCAAAGCGTTTGCTGCAGGGGTCGTTCACGAACGGCCCTGCTTGGGTCGCGGCGGGCGCTTCGTGAAGCGCCCCTACGAAATATGACAGGGAGTTGATCGCCCCTGGCAAAATGCCTGCCGGTTTCCGTTGCGTTTTTTTCGGCGCTGTGCTATACTGGCGCCGAAAGGGTGGTTAGATATGGCTAACAGTGCAAAGAAAATGACCTTTGTCGCCGTCGCCTACGCGGGCGAGGCGACGATCCCGGCCTTTGAGAAGGCCACGAATTTCTGGGCCTATTACATTGAGGGCGAGCGCATCTACAAGCGGGAGCTGCTGTCGCTCTTCCCGGAGAGCACGGACGATCTGATCGAAAAGATGGGCAAATCCATGTTTGACGTGCTGATCTGCCGCAACTTCGGGCCGAAGGCGATGGCGCGGCTCAAGGCCCGGGGCAAGCGGCTCTATACCTTTGAGGGCGGCTGCGACCGGGCGGTCAGGGCCTTTATGGAAAAGGAGATCCGGGAGCTGTAAAACTGATAGCTGATAGAAATCTCCGGCGAAAACGGCAAAAAACCGAATTCGCCGGAGATTTCTGTTGTTTTGGGCGTTTTCCGCCGGGCGCTTCGTGAAGCGCCCCTACGGCGGGGTTTATAGATTGTTCGTTCTTCTAAAAACTAAAAACTAAACTCTAAAAACTACGGCAGCAGGCGGCGGAAGAAGCGCGCGGCGGGCTTTTCGATCAGATAGGTCGTGAGCACCGCAAGGACAAAGGCTGCGTAAAAGCACAAAAGCGTGTACAGCAGCTGCCAGGGCTGCTCGCCGACCATGTTCGGGTTCTCCTCCGCCAGATACGGCGGGATGCGCCAAAGCTTGAGGCGCACCGCGAGCCACTGGTGCCAGATGTAAAAGTTATAGCTGATGCCGGAGAGAAACAGCACCAGGCGGTTGGAGCACAGCACGCGCAGCGCACGCACGGAGAGGCTGCCCGACACGAGAAACACCGCGCCCCAGAAGCTGAAGAGCCAGCGGTGGGCATACTGCCCGCGGCGGACGGCCTCATAGCCGTTGATGGCCGCCTGCTCCCGGACGACGGAGAGGATGCCCCAGATCGAGACGAAAAAGAGCAGCGTCGAGACCCAGGCGATGAGCTTCCGGCGTTCCTGCCGCGCGGCGAGGCGGACGTAGATGTGCGCGGCCAGCATGCCGTTGGCGTACACGTCGAGCATCACGGGCAGGCGGTTGACATAGAGGGTCGTATCCTCCACCGTCTCGCAGATCAGCTGCCGCAGGAAGACCGCCGCGCCCGCCATCAGCACATAGACGGGCAGCGGGTATTTGCGGAAAAGCGGCGCGAGCAGCGGCAGCAGCAGATAAAACTGCACCTCGACCGCCAGCGTCCAGAGCACCACGTTGAAGCGCGTCTGCGTCAGCGAATAGAGAAAGAGATTGTGGGTAAAGCTCAGGTGCGCCAGAAGATCCTTCACGAGCGTCTTTCCGTCATGAAAGGCGGGATCGGCCAGCGCGAAAACGAGCATCACCGCCAGACAGAACCAGTAGCTCGGCAGGATGCGCAGCGCGCGGCGGGTGTAGAATTCGCGCGCCGGGCGCTCCCGCCCGTTGGCGTAGGGCAAGTAGAGCAGAAAGCCGCTGAGCAGCAGCATCAGATCGACAAAGATGTAGCCGACGCGCACCGGCGGCGTGAGGTCGACAGTGAGAGCGCCGAGCGTGAAGCGCGGGAAGAGCCAGGACTGCTGCCAGATATGAAACCAGGCAACAAAAAAGACGCTCAGCACCCGCAGCAGGTCGCCCGCCGCGGCATAGTCCGGCGAGGGAAGCTCCCCGACCGCGGAGAATTTTCGTTTTTCCTTCGTTTCCATCATTTCAGGCCCCGCTGATAATCGTCCACCATGGCATAGACATCGAGATAGGGATCGGGCAGCAGCTGCACCGGGTCGTCAAAGTTCAGCACCTCGCCCGGGGCCTCCCCCACCGTCGGCCAGTGCGGCAGGCCGGGGCCGTTCGGGTCGCCCGTGCGGGCGAAGTTGACCCAGTACTGCTGCATCGTCTCGCTCAGTTCGCGGTCGGCGTCCGTGTAGTTCGACGGGAAGCGCCAGACATTGCCGTAGGCGTAGATCATCTCGCCGGAGTGCCAGTCGCTGATGGCGCCGTTGTGTCTGGTGAAATAATAGAGATAGGCGGGTTTTCCCTGCGCGGTCAGGCGGCGGCTCCAGTCGTGGTGGCTGTAGGCAAACCAGCAGATGCTGAGGAGGCGGTTGACGTTCTCGGTGGCCTCCTTTTTGTCCGAGGCGGGATAGAGCGCGAGGTAGCGCTCGGCCTCGTCGCCCAGCAGACGGCGCACCGTGGCGGGATAGGCATCCACTTCGACCGTCTGCAGCAGGCGGAAGACATCCGCCTCGTGGCCGTTGAAGCCGTTTAAAAGCGCCTGCTCGTGGTTTGCGCCCTTCTCGTAGGTCAGATACGGCTGCTCGGTGAGGGCGTAGCCGTCGACGGTCATGGAGTCGTTGGCATAGGAGGTCTGCACCAGCTTTTCCGCGGGGATGGCGCGCAGCTCCTCGATGCTGCCGACGCCCTGCTCGGCCTTGATGTCGGCGCCCATTGCCAGCGCCTCGTCCATCGTGCGGAAGGTGTGGTAGGGCACGATCGCCGTCAGGCCGCTGCTCTCGCCGATGGCACGGCGGAAGAGGCCCTCCGTCAGCGGCGAGCAGCAGATCGCGTTGACGCTCGAGGAGCCGGCGGACTCGCCGGCGACGGTGATGTTGTCCGGGTCGCCGCCGAAGGCCGCGATGTTTTCATGTACCCAGCGCAGCGCGGCGATCTGATCCAGCAGGCCGTAGTTGCCGGTGGTGCCGTTCGGGGACTCGGCGGAGAGCGCCTCGTCGGCAAAATAACCGAAGACGCCGAGGCGGTAGCCGAAGGTGATCATGATTACGCCCTTTTTCGCGAGCGACTCGCCGTTATAGTCGCGGTAGGAGGGCTGGCCGGTCATCAGGGAGCCGCCGTGGATGTAGAAGATGACCGGGAGCTTTTCCTGCTCGCCCGCAGGCTTCCAGATATTGAGGTAGAGCGAGTCCTCGCTGACCGGGGCGCGGTAGTTGTCGGTGAGGCTGAGGGAGAATTCGTGGTAGCCGATGAGCTGATAGAGGGTGTTGTACAGCTCGGAATGGCGCTTCTGCATCGACATCGGGGCGAAGGAATCGCAGGCGCGCACGCCCTCCCAGGGCTCCGGCTCCTGCGGCTCGCGCCAGCGAAGCTCTCCCACCGGGGGCTTGGCATAGGGGATGCCGGCGTAGATCTCCACGCTGCCGTCGGCGTTCGTGACGCCGGTGAGATCGCCCTGCCGGACAGAGACGACGCCGGTGACGCCGGAGGCCTTCTCCGTCGCGGGAACGGCGCGGTAGGGCGGCTGGCTGAGCTTCATGACGAGCGCGAAGAGGGCGATCAGCGCCACCCAGCAGACGAGGCGCAGCCACTTCGACGGCAGGCGCGGATAAACAAGCAGTAAGAGCGCCAGCAGGATAAGCGTCAGCGCCCAGCCCCAGAGCGAGTTTTTGCCGATCTCAAGCAGGACCAGCATCACCAGCGCCGCGAGCGCGAAGAGTATGATCGCTCCCGTTTTCATCTTCCGTTTCACAGTTCCTTCCATTGTGCATTCTCCTCGATGACGCGGGCCAGCTTTTCAAGACCCGCCTGGTCCTCCGCCGTAAAGCGCCCCGGGCGGGGGCTGTCGATGTCCAGGACGCCGATCACGGCGCCTTCGCTGTGCAGCGGGACGACGATCTCGGACGCGGACGCGCTGTCGCAGGCGATGTGGCCGGGGAAGGCGTGCACGTCCGCGACGCGCTGCGTCTCGTCCCGCGCCGCCGCCGTGCCGCAGACGCCCTTGCCCAGCGGGATGCGGATGCAGGCGACCTTGCCCTGGAAGGGCCCGAGCAGAAGGCTGCCGCCCTCCAGCAGATAAAAGCCCGCCCAGTTGAGATCGGGCAGCGCCTCAGCGATCAGCGCTGAGGCGTTCGAGAGCAGCGGCAGCCAGTGGCGCTCGCTCTCGGCCAGGCCCCGAAGCTGCTCGCACAGCAGTTCGTAATCCGTCATACTGTCTCCTCCGGTTTTTTTCTTTACTCTACCACAGCGCCGCCGTCTGCGCAAGAAAAAAGGAGCGTGTTGCAAAACACATCGTCATCGCGAGACCAGTTCGCAAACTGGTTGTGGCAATCCGCCTTCCTTTATTTGAAGAGACGGATTCCCACACCAGTGACATCGGTCACTGGTTCGGAATGACGGGTTCGTGTATTTTGCAACACGCCCTTTTCTAAAAACTAAAAACTGAAAACTAAAAACTAAATGTACTGCTTGCGCTCGAGCTTGTCGTACCACTTTTCGAGGAAGGGGGCGAGCATCGAGGTCGCCTTCATGTCGAGATTAAAGAAATAGATCACAAAGGTGACGACGAAGAAGCCCAGTGCGGCCAGCAGCAGCTTTCCCAGCAGGGACAAGACGAATTTCAGCACTTTTTTCTTCATGGCGACTCTCCTATATTTTTAATACGCCTCATTGTCGGGGATGATCTCGATGGAGGGATCCAGCGGCTCCTCCCGCAGAACGGTGCGCATATACTGATTGACCTGGTCGCGGATGGCCTGACGGGTGAACACGCGGGGATCGCAGAGGTCGTGGCTGACCCACATGATGTGGATGCCGCGCTCGCGGCCCTGCTCCTCGAACATGCCGTGCATGCCGGTGAGCGCCTTGCAGCTCATGTGCTCCCACATCATGACCATGTCGGCGTTCATCTTCTCGCACAGCTCCCACAGCTCGTCGAGCAGCACCTTGTAGCCGCCGTGGGTGTGGTTGCGCATGATCATCTCCATGTTCAGCATCGCCATGTCGCGGTAGGCCTGCTCGCGGTTTTCGGGCGTGTCCTCGTCGGCGATCATCTCGGTGTTGATGACGGAGAGCATGTCGGTCAGCGGCACGACGCCCCAGCACTGGACCAGCCAGTAGAGCATGTCGATGGTGTACTGCGGCTGCACGCCCCAGACGATGCAGCGGTGGCGGTATTCTTTCGCGTACATGCGCTTTTCGCGGTAGCCCTGCTCGGCCAGCTTCAACAGCTTGTGGTCGATCTTGACAAAGTCGGCGTTGCGGCCGGAGTTGCCCATGTAGTTGGTGTCGTTATAGAGGCTGAAGACCGCGCCGAAGAACTGCGGATACGGGGTGGAGTTGATCTCCATCTGGGCGATGCGGCAGCGGGTCGCGTCGTTGACGCGTTTGGCGGCGGCAAAATACACGTCCCAGTCCCACTTCTCGCCGGTGTGCTCCTCGACGAAGGCGATGGCGCTCTTGATCTCGCGGGCGGCGTATTCCAGCACGTCCGGCTCCTTGTGGCGCAGCGGGGTCGCCAGCTGGAAGGTCGGGATGCCGTACTCGCGCTCGAGGCGCTTGGCGATGATGCCGTTGCCCATCAGAGAGCCGTCGCAGGTGGTGTTGTTCTGCACCGCGCAGGAGCCGAGCACGCAGAAATCGTCCTCGATGGAGATGCCGGCCTCGGCCTCGGGCATCGGGCAGACGTCGCCGGGGATGCCGTACTGCTGGGCGATGTCCAGATAGTGCATGACGTTGAACTGGTGGAAGATGTTCGAGGCGAACATCGTCGGCACCTCGCGCAAAATGGTGTGCACCTTTTTGGTGTCAAAGCCCATCATGAAGGTCACCATCGAGTTTTCGTCGGTGATGACGCATTTGTCGGAATACTTTTTGTCGTTGCCGACGCGGCGGTCGCCGCGGAAGCAGTTGGCGATGGCCTGCGTCACGTCCGCGATGACGAAGTTCATGGCGGTGTGGGTGATGCGCAGCGCCTCGTCGCGCAGTCCGACGGTGAACTTGTCCATGCCGTGCATGACGAAGAGATAGCTCATCATCCAGCGGTAGCGGAAGAAGCCCTTGATATTGCGCGGCAGGATGATGAATTTGGCGAGGATGGAGACCTGATACAGCCAGCGGGTATAATCATAGAGGGTGTCCTTCACACCGCGCCACTCGCGCCGGGCGCGTACCTTCAGCTTTTCGTCATAGATCTTGCCGAAGGATTCCTCGCCGCTGCGCTTGACGGGATTGACGACCTTTTCCACCGTTTTCATGCTTTCCCACCTTTCTGGATCTTCTTGATCTCAATGCTCTCGACGAAGGCCTGCACACGGGTGCGCATCTGGCCGACGGAGGAGGCGATGTTGTAGGGGCGGTCAACGGACAGCACCGGATAGCCGAAGTCGTGGGTGAGCATCGCCGAGCCGAGCGTGCGCTCGTAGGCCCAGGGGTCGCAGAACTTGACCTGCTCGTAAATGATCCCGTCGGCGCCGTATTCCTTCGCCAGATCCGCCACATACTGCTTGCGGCCGTAGACCTTCTCCTGGTTCATCATGCGCGGGCACTGGCAGTTTTGGATATAGTGGCGGCAGACCTGGGTCAGCGCGTCCTCGCCGTCATTGAGCTCGATCTCGACGCGGCCGGGATAGGAGCCGAAGCAGAAGCGGTCGCAGCAGACGAAGGCCCCGCATTCCTCGACGAGCCTGACAAAGCCGGAGTCGTCCATCTCCGAGCCGACCAGCAGCACCCGGGCGCGCCAGGGCTTGGTATCCGGCTCGCGGGTCCTGAGCTCCTCAAGCGTCTCCTCGAGCCTGTCCATGATGAGCTCCGTCGGGCAGACGTAGCTGGCCAGACACAGGGCATGGAACTCATAGCCCGTGATGCGCGGCTGCTCGCCCTTGCGGAATTCGCCGATGGCGCGGATGACGCGGCAGAGCCGGTTGTGCCGTTCCACCGCGCGGCGGATGGCCCCGTCGGAGACGTCGATGCCGTAGTGCTCATGCAGGGGCTTGAGGATGTGGTTGCTGCACTGCAGAACGGAAAGCTGCACGTCGCTCTCGGTGTTCTTGAAGGCGATCTCCATGTACTCATGGAAGAAACGGGGATTGTCCTTCCCCATCGTTTTCAGCAGCTCCATGTTCTCGACCGCGCGGTTCATCATCGTGCAGCCGTCCGGCGTGATGACACAGTCGGCAAAGTTGAAGCCGCCCTCGATCGCGCGCTCGAGCAGCGCGCGGCTCGGCTCGCAGAGAAGGTTGGTCATGTAGTAGGTGGCGATGTCCATCGAGCCGGTGTTCGGCGCGGTCAGACGGATGGAAAAGGCGCCGTCCAGATTCAGCAGAGGCTCGGGTACGTTTTCGCAGGTGTAGGCGATGCAGACCTTGCCGTCCTTCTTCGCCTCGGCGATCAGCGCGTTGTTCGCCTCCTGCAGCAGTTTCTCGAAGTAGTTCAGATGCTTCAGGTCTCTCATTGCTTTCTTGATTCCCCCATTCTCATCAGTTCCGCATTCCCCCCATGGGAACAGACAACGGGTGTCCAATAATCACCCAAGATACCTATACTATATTCAATTTTTACATATTAGTCAATTCAAATGATTTTCTGCCGCGAATTCTTGTGAGTTTTACACAAGGGATATCCTGCTGATTTGTGGAAGCTGACCTCAGCCGCCGAAACGGGCGGCGGGGTCAAAGTCCGCCTGACGGAAGAGCGCCGAGACCGCGGCGCGGTAGGCGCTGAGGTCACGGCTCTTGTTGACGGCCTTATAGAGGCGCCCGCTGCCGGGAAAGAGCCAGATCATGTAGTACCAGAGCTCCTTCATCCGCGCGAGCGCATAGACCGGCGGCATGCCGCCCGCGAGCGCCTCGTCGAGCAGCGCGTCGTGGTAGGCGCGCAGTTCCTGGCGCGCAAGCGGCGCGCCGCCGCGCAGCACCCGGAAGAGCGCGGGATTGACCGCCGCGCCGCGGCCGAGCATCACATGGGAAAGCGTCGGGAAGTCTCGCAGCAGAGATTCGTAGTCCTCCGGGGTGAAGATGTCGCCGTTGTAGGCGATCGGGCAGCGGCAGGCCGGGATCGCCTGCGCGAAGGCGGCCCGGTCGGGGCGGCTCTTGTACAGGCCCTCGCGGTCGCGGGCGTGAACGATGAGCTCGGCGAGCGGATAGCGGTTGTAGACCTCAAGGAGCGCGGGGAACTCCGCCGTGCTTTTGAGCCCCAGCCGCGTCTTGACCGAGACGGCGACCGGCGTTTTGGCAAAGACGCCGTCCAGAAACGCGTCCAGCGCGGCGGGATCGCCCAGCATCCCCGCGCCCTTGTGCTTGCTGACCACGGTGCCCGAAGGGCAGCCGGCGTTGAGATTGACCTCACGATAGCCGAGCTCCGAGAGCGTCTCGGCCGCGCCGAGGAAGGCATCCACGCTGTTGCAGAGGATCTGCGGGATCAGCGTCAGGCCCTCGTTTGCCTCCGGCAGCAGCGCGCGCAGATGGCTCTGCTTGAAATGCCCCGCCGCGTCCGGCGCGATGAAGGGCGCGTAGTAGCGGTCGGCGCCCGGAAACAGGCGGCGGTGTACCCGGCGAAAGTCCGGGCCGGTCACACCCTCCATCGGCGCAAAGCTCAAAATCATCGGCAAATCTCTCCCCTCTTCGGTCCTTTGGCTCCATGATACATGATTTTTCCGCCGCTGCCAAGAAAAAAGCGCGCGGCGGACTTGGAATGTTCATAATTACGGGATATAATGAGATGATACAGTTTAATGGCAAGGAGGTCTGGACGTGAGATACCCCGCCCTGGCGCGCATGCTCGCCGTTTTTCTCGCCGTGCTCTCTCTCGTCACGCTCATTGCGGGCGCGCTCGGCATCGGCCGGGCCAATACGGACCATCAGGAGCAGCGGCGGCAGGACGAGCTGCTGAGCAGCCGCATCGCCCAGACCGAGGAGCTCAACCGCAGCCTCGACGAGCAGGAGCGCGCGTATCAGACCGCCGCCGACGCTCTGCCGGAGCGGCAGGAAAAGCACCGCAGCGACTCGGCCAAGTACCGCATGAGCCTCGCCACCTATACGGCGACGCGCTCCGGGCTGCAGATGGGCCGCAGCCAGCTTGACGAGGCATCGGCGGCGCTCGAAGAGAGCCTGCCGCTGTTTGAAGAGGGCCTCCGGGCCTTCGAAGAGGGCGAGCAGGCCTTCCAGACGGTGTATCAGGTCTATCAGACGCTGCGCGGCACCATTGACCGGGAAGCCGAGCTCTACGGCTTTATCGTCACGCGCGTGCCGCTGAGCACCGAGCTGTTCCCGCTCTTCTCTCCGGACGAGGTTCGCGCGCTCTATGATCTGAGCCGCAGCGGCAACGAGCAGCTGTTTTCTCTGCTGCTCGATCTGCAGAGCGAGCTGCCCGAGGGGCAGCAGACGGCCGCCGATACGCTGCGGCGCGCGATCGAGGGCTTCAACTCCGCCGGCTCCGGCCTCGGGACCTTCAGTGTTGAGGGGCTGGCCTATGCCGCGGCACAGGCGCTCTATGACGAGGCGCTGGAGCTCATCAACCGCGAGGTCGCCGAGGGGACGCCCCCGGACGAGGCGCGCGCCGACGCCGACCGGCTCTGCATGGAGCGCTTCGGTCTGAGCTTCGGGGAGCTGGGCCAGTGGCTGGAGGACAACGCGCCGGAGATCGTCGAGACGAACACGGGAAGCAGCGCTGTTTCGACTGAAATGCTCGACTCGCTCCTCGGGATGCTGCCGGACGACAGCGAGCTGATCGCAACGGCGCTCGACCTGCTGGAGGAAAACGACCGGGAGCTGATCGAGAAGGAAGAGGCCTACCTGGCTTCTCCCTATGACATGAGCGCGGCGGAGCTGCTGCTCGACGGCGTCAAGGGCTCCATTGACCTGAGCGAGCGGCTGCTTGGGCTCATCGAGCCGACGATCCTGAGTACAAAAAGCCAGATGGACGAGGCCCGCGCGCAGCTGGCCGTCGCCCAGAGCGCGATGGAGAGCGGGCAGAAGGCCATCAAGGACGGCTACAAGGAGCTGGACAAGAGCGAAAAGGAGCTGGAAAAGCAGCTCAAGGACATGCAGCGCGAACGGCAGCGGCTGGAAAAGGACCGCAGCGCCATCGACGAGATGGAGGCGCTGGTGGACAGCTATGAAGACATGCTCGACCGGCGCCGCTCGCTGCGCGCGCAGCTGCTCGGGGACGACGAGATCGACCTGAGAAACCAGCAGGGCGAGGATTATCTCGCCGCCGCCCGCGCTGAGCTGCGGCTGCGCGAGCCGGCGCACCGGCAGGAATTCCGGCTGCGGCTTGGCATGTGCGCGCTGATGCTGCTGGCCGCGGCGCTCGGCGTTCTGAGCGCGCTCGGCGCCTTTGAAAAGCCGAAGCTCCGGCGGCTCTGGCTGCCGCTCGGCGGCACGGCCCTGCTCGCCGCCGCAAGCGAGGGCATCGCCCTGTATCTCGGCCGAGGGCTTTTGTACTCGTCGCTCGGCCTGCTGATCTTCGCGCTCGGCCTGCTGCCGCTGGCCATCCCGCCGAAGAAAAAGCAGGATGTGTAAATGTGAATAAATGCAGCAATCTCCGGCGAAAACGGGTAAAACCGAATTCGCCGGAGATTGCTGTTTCTGTATGATTTTTCCGCCGGGCACGGCCATGGGCTGGGCGCCAGCCCTTACGAGGTGGGGCTAGGACACCTCATCCGCCCCTTCGGGCCACCTCTCCTCCCCCCTTTTGTCTGCTTCGCAGACATTTCCCCCGCCGGGGGAATCTTCCCTCAAGGGGAAGGCTTAGGGCGTCGGCGCGGGGCAGTGGACGAGGGACGAATCCCCCAGTCACCGCCTGCGGCGGCGACAGCCCCCTTTAGCAAGGGGGCCAATGAAAGGCGGCTCCCTGCCAGCAGAGCTTAATTCCGAATTCCGAATCAGAAGAGTCCCGGGATGCCCATGCCGCCCTGCAGCTTGTTCATCGCCTTGCTCGTCTCGTCGTCGGCCGCCTTCAGCGCGCCGTTGACCGCCGCGAGGATCAGATCCTGCAGCATCTCCACGTCCTCGGGATCGACGACCTCGGGGTCGATGGTGATGCTCTCAAAGCTGCGCGTGCCGGACACGACGGCCTTCACCGCGCCGCCGCCCGCCGTAAACTCAAACTTGCTCGACTCCAGCTCCTGCTGCATCTTCATGAAATCCTGCTGCATCTTCTGGGCCTGCCGCATCATGTTCATCTGATTGCCGGGCATTCCGCCGCGAAATCCACCTTTTGCCATATCTGTTTCCTCCCTATTCGATAAAATGTACTTCCTTGAATGAACGCAGCTCGTCAAGGCTGCGGCTCACCTGCTGCCGGGGCTTACGGTCGATGAGCTGCACCCGGGTCTCCTTTCCGCGGATCGCCGAGGCGGCCTCGCCCACAAGCTGCAGCAGCTCCGGGCGGTTGAAACGCATGTAAGCGTAGCCCGGCGCGGCCTCGAGCTGCAGCGTGTCGCCCTGCAGCGTGCCGAGGATCATGTCGGGGTTGTTGATGATCGTGCGGTGCTCCATCGTCAGGCGCGGCGACAGGCGCTTCTGGATCGCGCGCCAGAGATCCGGCGCTTCCTCCGGCGCGCTCGCCTCTTCCGGCGGTGCGGGCGGCACATAGCGAACGGGCGGCTCCTCGGGAAGGGGCGGGCGCTCCGGCTCGCTCTCCGGCTCCGGCATCCGCACAGGCTCCGGACGGCGCCTGGGGGGCTCCTCACGCCGGGGCTCGGGCCGCGCGGGCTCGACGGCCTCCGCGGGCTCCGGCGGCGCCGGGACGGGAACGCCGCCCGCGATCGCCGCCTCCAGGCGGGAGATGCGGGCGCGCAGCTCCGCCGGGCTGTCGCCGAGGGTATTGTCGCAGAGTGAGACAAGACAGAGCTCGGCACTCATGCGGGGATTGTTCACGCTGCGCATCGCGGCCTGCGCCGACTGCAGCTTTTCGAGCGCGCAAAGGAGCTCCTCGCGCGTCATGCGTTTGGCAAAGCTCTGCAGGGACTCGAGATCAAGGCCCGACGAGAGCAGATTGCGGCTCCCCTTCGGCGCCACGTGCAGCATCAGCACGTCGCGCAGCAGCTGCGCCAGCTCGGGCAGCAGCGTTCCGGGGTCCTTGCCGTCCATCCACAGCTCCGAAAAGAGCTGCAGCGCGGCGGCCGTATCGTGCCGCAGGATAAGGTCAAGGAGCTGCGCGAGCCGCCGCTTGCCGGCCAGGCCCATCGCCGCGTACACGGCCTCCACGTCGACAGTCTCCTGCGAGGAGCACTGGTCGAGCAGGCTCAGCGCGTCGCGCACGCCGCCCTCGGCCAGCCGCGCGATCAGCTCCGCGGCCTCGTGGCTGAGCGAGAAGCCCTCCTTCGAGGCGATATATTCCAGATATTCCGCGATCTCCGGCACGTCGATGCGCTTGAAGCTGTGGCGCTGGCAGCGCGAAAGGATCGTCGCGGGGACCTTGTTGAGTTCGGTGGTCGCCAGAATGAACATCAGATGCTCCGGCGGTTCCTCCAGGATTTTCAGCAGCGCGTTGAAGGCCGCCGTGGAGAGCATGTGCACCTCGTCGATGATATACACGCGCTTTTTGACCGCGGCGGGCGAGAAAACCGCCTCCTCGCGCAGCGCGCGGACGTTGTCCACGCCGTTGTTGGACGCCGCGTCCAGCTCCACCACGTCCATGACCGAGCCCTCGAGAATGCCGCGGCAGGCCGGGCAGACCCCGCAGGGATTGCCGTCGACCGGGTGCTCGCAGTTGACCGCGCGGGCCAGGATGCGGGCGCAGGTGGTCTTGCCGGTGCCGCGCGTGCCGATGAAGAGATAGGCGTGCGACAGGCGCCCGGTCCTGACCTGGTTTTTCAGCGTCTCGGTGATGTGCTGCTGCCCCACGACCTCGTCAAAGGTCCTGGGCCGCCATTTGCGATATAATGCCTGATACACCGCGCTCACCTGCCTGTATATAGAAGTGGCCCTTGACAAGACTGCACACCCACCGTTGAAAAATGCGCTACATCCGTACCGCCGGCAGCCGGCTCAGACCCGGCACCCTCACGGCACACGGGAGGTCCCGCTTAATGCTGCTCGGTTCCCCGCCTGACATGGTTCACGGGTTCCCGTTGCGCGAGACCGGATCGTCAACGCTGCTTACCGGGGTCAG
>ODAJ011931724.1_pt1 | contig 27883 bp, 31 predicted proteins | sample 1539241 | NCBI WGS metagenome assembly ODAJ01 (sample SAMN02144231, study PRJEB22623) | gut metagenome | biome: sheep rumen | host: Ovis aries | place: New Zealand
TTTGTTCTTCATGAATTATCAAATCGAGCGAATGGGGCAACACTAAGTGATGTTTCAATTGTGGATATGAGGGATGAACTTAAAAGTGGTAATAAACTTATGTTTTCAAGAAAACTTCTTTCGCTAATGGAAGATAGACTTTCAAAGAAAGAACAAACCATGATTTTTATAAATAGACGAGGATATGCATCTTTTGTATCATGTAGAAGTTGTGGTTTTGTATATAAATGTCCGCACTGTGATGTGGCACTTAAGTATCATACTAATGGTAAGTTGATTTGCCACTATTGTGGATATGAAACTGCTACTAGTAAGATATGTCCTGAATGTGGTTCTAAGTATATAAAAACTTTTGGTACTGGAACACAGAGAGTTGAGGGAGAAATAAACAAACTATTCCCGAATGCTAAAACCCTTCGAATGGATTTTGATACAACCAGAAAGAAAGGGGATTATGAAAAAATATTATCAGCATTTGCTAATGGTGAGGCTGATATATTAATTGGTACTCAAATGATTGTTAAGGGGCATGATTTTGCAAATGTTACATTAGTTGGAATTATAGCTGCGGATCTTTCGTTATATGCGCAGGATTTTAGAGCAAGTGAAACTACCTTTGAATTGCTTACTCAGGCAGCAGGAAGAGCAGGAAGAGGAAGTAAGAAAGGTGAAGTTGTAATACAAACTTATGATCCTGATAATTATAGTATTACACTTTCTAAAAAGCAGGATTATAAAGCATTTTATAACCAGGAGATTGCATATAGAAAGCTACTTAAGTATCCTCCAATTTATAACATGGCAGTTATATTAATTACTGGAGAGGATGAGGATGTGGTTTTTAATAATGCAAAATTGATTTTTGAACATCTTGATGGAAGAAAGGGAGAGTGTGAACTTTTTGGACCTACTTGGGCTACTATTAAGATGTTGAATGATAATTATAGATGCCTCATTTATTTGAAAGATGAAAATGTAAATAATCTTTCTAGAATGAATGATGTATTGGAAAATTATGTTGAAGACAGAGAAATAAAAAATATTAATATACAATATGATTTAATACCGATGAGTGGTTATTAAGATGGAGGTTAGTTATGGCGCTTAGAGCGATTAGAGTTTTAGGAGAATCTGGCGATGCATCACTTAGAAAGAAATGTAGAGAAGTTACAAAGATGACTCCAAGAATTAGAGATTTGATTGATGATATGTTTGATACAATGTATGATGCACAGGGCGTTGGTCTTGCAGCACCTCAGGTAGGTGTTCTTAGAAGAGTTGTTGTTATTGATATAGGTGATGGTCCTATAGTTTTAATTAACCCAGAAATAATTGAAAGAGAAGGCGAGCAGAGAGAGTATGAAGGTTGCTTAAGCGTACCTGGAAAATCTGCTTATGTTATAAGACCACAAAGAGTTGTATTCAGAGCTTATGATGAAGAAATGAATCAGTTTGAATCTGAAGCTGAAGGCCTTTTAGCAAGAGCTGTATGTCATGAACTTGATCATCTTGATGGTGTTATGTATGTTGATAAATTAGATGGACCTCTTCTTAATAACGATGAGATATTCTTAGAGGAAGAATTGGAAGATGAAGAAGAAACTAAGGCAGAGTAAGTAGCATTCTGGTACTAAGGAGAAGTAAGGTATATATGAAATTAGTATTTATGGGAACACCGGATTTTTCGGTTCCAACACTAGAAAAATTAATAGAGTCAAAGCATGAAATTGCATTAGTAGTTACTCAGCCTGACAGACCAAAGGGAAGAAGTGGGAAACCAGCATTTAGTCCTGTTAAGGAATGTGCCATAGCACATAATATTAAGGTTAGTCAGCCAGAACGAATTAGGGGTAATGAAGAATTCATTAATGAATTAAGAGAAATTAATCCTGATGCTATTATTGTAATAGCATTTGGTCAGATTCTTCCAAAGGAAGTAATTGAAATGCCAAAGTATGGATGTATTAATATTCATGCATCAATCCTACCAAAGTACAGAGGAGCTGCTCCTATACAGTGGGCAGTTATTGATGGACTTAAGGAAACAGGTGTTACAATTATGGCCATGGATGAAGGACTTGATACAGGTGATATATTAGAAGTTGGAAAACTTGAACTTGATAAGGAAGAAACAGGTGGAAGCCTTTTTGATAAGTTATCATTTATGGGCGGACCACTTTTACTTGAAACATTGGATAAGTTTGAAGCAGGTACTATTGAAAGAGTAAAGCAAAATGATGAAGAAAGTACATATGCTAAGAAGTTATCAAAACAGACTGGTGAGATAGATTTTAATATGAGCGCTGTTGAGATAGAAAGACTTGTAAGAGGATTAAACCCTTGGCCAAGTGCTTATACTCATATGAATGGGAAAATGTTAAAAATCTGGAAATCAGAAGTTGTTGAATCAATAGATGATATTAATGGTTTTGTAAAAAAAGAAGGATTTAACAATGAGCCATCTGAAGTTGCGGGTAAAACAAAGAATGCATTATATGTAAAATGCAAGGATAATTACTTAGCAATTTATGAACTTCAGTTAGAAGGTAAAAAACGTATGGATACAACGAGTTTCTTATTAGGATATAATTTAGAAGATATACCTAGTAAGCTTTCGTAAAACGAAAGGAGATAGATATGAATTTATTAGCAATTGCGAATTTTTTAGCATATCATTATGGCAGTTATAGCAGAGGGATGAGAGGATATTATCATTTCGACTGGACTTATATTTTAGTATTGATTGGATTTGTTTTTTCAACCATTTGTTCATCGAAGGTAAGTTCTACATATAGAAAGTATGATAAAGTTAGAACTAATAGTAATAAAACAGGTGCACAGGTTGCTGAAGAAATATTAAGAGCTAATGGAATATATGACGTTCAGGTAAATCATATTCCTGGTAATTTAACAGATCATTATAATCCACAGACAAATGTTGTAAATCTATCGGATTCAACATATGCAAGCACATCAGTTGCAGCAGCTGGGGTTGCTGCTCATGAAATTGGTCATGTTATTCAGCATCATACTGGTTATGTTCCAATTAAGATTAGAAATACAATCGTACCTTTAGCTAATATCGGTACATATGCATCATATATATTTATTATACTTGGTTTATTATTTAGAGGTAATTCAAGTCAGTTATTCTTAAATATTGGTATATATGCATTTCTTGGAGTTGTATTATTTCAGTTAGTTACACTTCCTGTAGAAATAGATGCTTCAAGCAGAGCTCTAAGAACACTTAGAGATAGAGGTATTCTTGGTGAGGTGGAAACAAAACAGGCTAGAAAAGTGCTTACTGCAGCTGCAATGACATATGTTGCAGCATTAGCTACAGCGCTTTTGCAGTTCATTAGATTATTATTATTGTTTAGTAACAGGAGAGATTAGTGACAGCACGAGTTAATGTTAGAAACATAGCAGTGAATGCTTTGGTGTCTATTTTAGAAGACGAAGAAAAAAGTCATATAGTAGAAAGAAACTACATGGATAAAAATGAATTATCAGATGTTGATAGATCATTTTTTCTAAGACTTGTTGAAGGAACTGTTGAAAGAAAGATAACTTTGGATTATGTTATTTCTCTTTATTCAAAGACAAGTATAAATAAGATGAAGAAAGTTATAAGAAATGTTCTTAGAATGAGTATTTATCAGATTTTATACATGGAACAGGTTCCTGATAGAAGTGCTGTTGATGAGGCGGTAAAGATTTGTAAAAAGAGATCATTTGCTCCTCTATCCGGTTTCGTTAATGGAGTTTTAAGAAATATAGTTAGAGAAAAGGAAGACGTTCTTAAAAAGATTAATGAAGCTGATGATTCTATCAAATATTCAATTCCTGAAGAAGTATTAGAATTATATGGTGATAAAAAAGATAAAGTGTTAAGCTCTTTATTTAATGAAAGACATATTAATGCAAGACTTAATTTATCAAAACACAGCAAGGCAGAAATAATAGCAATGCTTGTAGCAAGTGGAGTTAAGGTTTATGATAATCCATATGTTGACAGCGCTGTGTATATTGAGAAATTTGGTGATATAACAAAGAATCCTGTATATGCCATGGGACTTATAACAATAATGGATACAGCTTCTATGATTCCAGGACTTGTAAGTGGAGTTGAAAATGGTGACATTGTTGTTGATGTGTGTAGTGCTCCAGGTGGAAAGGCTATACATATCGCTGAAATGCTTAATGGTACAGGTACAGTATTTGCTAGGGATTTAACTGAAGGTAAAGTTAGTTTGATTAATGAGAATATTAAAAGAACTGGTGTTAAAAATGTACAATCAAAAGTTTTTGATGCTAGAAATACAGATAAATCATTAATTGGAAAAGCTGATGTTTTAATATGTGATGTTCCATGTTCTGGACTTGGCGTTATAAATAATAAATCAGACATTAAGTATAGAATTAAAAAGGAAGATGTATTAGAACTTTCAAAATTACAAAAAGAAATTGTTGATAGTAGTATTCCATATGTTAAAAAAGGCGGTACGTTGGTATATAGTACATGTACACTTACTGAAGAAGAAAACATGGGAATGGTAAAATATATATTGGATAATTTTGATTTTAAGTTATCAAGTTTAAATCCGTATTTAAGTGAGAATATGAAAAATGAAACTACGGATAAAGGTTATTTGGAAATTATACCAGGTGAGTTTGACATGGATGGTTTCTTTATAGCTAGATTTATTAGAGGATAAGAGAGATATTATGAGTGAGTCTATTAATAAGGTTGATATTTTATCAATGACTTATGGTGAACTTGAAGAATATTTTTTGAATATAAATGAAAAGTCATTTAGAGCAAAGCAGACTTTTAAATGGCTACATTCCGACAGAGTAAAAACTTTTGATGAAATGAGTAATCTTTCTAAAAATCTAAGGGAGATTCTTAAAGAGAATACATATATAAATAACATAGAATCCATCGATGTTTTAACATCTAAGGAAGATGGAACTAAAAAGTTTTTATTTGAACTTATGGATGGAAATGTTATTGAAAGTGTATTTATGAGATATCATCATGGTAACAGTGTATGCATATCAACTCAGGTTGGCTGTGCGATGGGATGTAAGTTTTGTGCATCAACACTTGATGGCCTTACAAGAAACTTAACTGCATCGGAAATGTTATCTCAGATATATGAAATTAGTAGAATTACAGGTGAGCGAATTTCAAACATTGTATTAATGGGAAGTGGTGAACCACTTCATAATTATGATAATGTTTTAAAATTCATAGAATTAATTACAGATGAAAATGGGTATAATCTAAGTGGTAGAAATATTACATTATCCACATGCGGAATTGTACCTAATATATATAAACTTGCAGATTGTAAGCTGCAAATCACATTAGCTATTTCGCTTCATTCAACAACGGATGAAAGAAGAAAGACGCTTATGCCAATAGCTAATAAATATTCTATTGATGAAATATTAAAGGCGACAGATTACTTCTTCGAACAGACAGGACGAAGAATTTCATTTGAATATTGCTTAGTAGCAAATGAAAATGATACAATTGAAGATGCGAATCGTTTATCAAAACTTTTAAATGGACGAAATGCACATGTTAATCTTATTCCAGTTAATCCTATTAAGGAAAGGGATTTCAAGAGCACTAATATGGAGTTTGTACATAAGTTTAAAAATGTTCTTGAAAAAAATGGAATAAATGTTACTATAAGAAGGGAAATGGGCAGGGATATAAATGGTGCCTGTGGACAGCTTAGAAAGAGTTATATTGACAGTAAAGGAGGGAAAAACAGATGATATCATATGGTAGAACTGACGTCGGTTCTAAAAGACAAATGAATCAGGACTATGTATATTATAGTGATAAGCCTGTTGGAAACCTCCCTAATTTATATATTGTTGCAGATGGTATGGGTGGACATAAAGCAGGTGATGTTGCTTCTAGATATACAGTAACTCAGTTTGTTAGCCACATAAAAGAGAATAATGGAAGAAATCCTATTTCTATTATTGATGATGCCATACTTAAAGCGAACGAAGAGCTTATAGAACTTGCTAACACTAATGAAGATTTTGATGGTATGGGTACAACTTTGGTTGTATGTTCATATATAGATAAATCATTATTTATAGCAAATATTGGTGATAGCAGATTGTATTTGATTAATAAGGAAAAAATCAAACAGATAACAAGAGACCACTCCTATGTTGAAGAGATGGTTAGTAATGGAGAGATTTCAAGAAGTAATGCAAGACTTCATGAAAAGAAGAATATAATTACAAGAGCTGTTGGTGCATCGATGGATGTTATATCTGATATCTTTGAGATATCCTACCATCATGGAGATATAATACTGATGTGCACTGATGGACTTTCAAATATGGTTGATGATGAAACAATAAAGGATATTGTTCTTAACCATCAGGACTTAGAATTAGCAACTAAAAAGCTTGTAGACGAGGCCAATAAAAATGGCGGAAAGGACAATATTTCGGTATTAATTGTAAGACCGGAATAAAGGGATTAAGATATGTTAAAAAGCGGAACATTTATTAGTGATCGCTATGAAATTTTAGAAAGAGTTGGATCTGGTGGTATGGCGGATGTATATAAAGCTAAATGCCATAAGCTTAATAGATTCGTTGCCATTAAGGTTTTAAAACAAGATTATAGTGAGGATAAGAGTTTTGTTGCGAAGTTTAAAAATGAAGCACAGTCAGCAGCAGGACTATCCCATCCTAATATTGTTAATGTTTACGATGTAGGTGAAGATAATGGTCTTTATTATATCGTAATGGAATTAATAGAAGGAATTACTCTTAAGCAGTACATTGAAAGAAAGGGTAGACTTACAATAAAGGAAAGTGTAAGTATCGCCATTCAGGTTGCACAGGGTATAGAAGCAGCTCACAATAATCATATTATTCATAGAGATATTAAACCGCAGAATATTATTATTTCAAAAGAAGGTAAGGTTAAGGTTACAGACTTTGGTATCGCTAGAGCCACAACAGCTAACACAAATACTATTAATTCAAATGCTGTTGGTTCAGTTCATTATATTTCTCCTGAACAGGCTAGAGGTGGATATATTGACGAAAAGAGTGATATTTATTCACTTGGTATAACACTTTTTGAAATGCTTGCAGGAAGAGTTCCATTTGAAGGGGATAGTACTGTAACTATAGCACTTCAGCATATTCAAAATGATATTCCAAATCTTAAGGCATTGGTTCCGGATATTCCAATTAGTGTTGAAAAGATTGTATATAAATGTACACAGAAGAAGGCAGATAGAAGATATTTAAAGATAAATTCTTTAATTGCAGATTTAAAGAGATCATTAGTTACGCCTGACGAAGATTTTGTTGTTTTATCAACAGTAGGAAATGATGGTACAACGATTGTTATTTCAGATGATGAAATTTCAACAATTAAAAAAGCATCGGCACTTACAGATGATGACATTGATACAATCCAGAGTGGTGATACTAATGATGAACTTAGTAAGACTCAGATTTTAGAAAATGAAAATGATGATATAGATGCAGTTAATCCAAAGTTTGATAAGATAATTGCAGTTGGAAGTATTGCAGTAGGTATAATTATTCTTATATTCCTTATTGTTTTAGTTTCAAAGATAATGAAGAATTTTGGTATTAATACATCTATGAATAATAGTGTAACAGTTAAGACAGAAGAAACTTTAGATGATATGCATACATATGTACCTAATGTAATTGGTCTGACTGAAAATGAAGCCATGGAAAAACTTAATGAAAACGGCTTAGGTGTTGCATATGAATATGATTTCGATGAAACCATTGAAAAAGGTTTAGTATGTAAGCAGTCTGAACTTGCTGATACAGTAGTTGAAAAGCACATACAGGTAGTTATTACATTAAGTAAAGGTCCTGAAGTGCATGATATGATTGATGTTGTTGGACAGGATCTTACTACTGCAATGCAGAAACTTGAAGCATTAGAATTAAATGTTACGGTTGAATATGATTTTAGTCCATCAGAAGTTAATAAAGTAATCGCTCAGAGTAAGTCAACAAGAGTAGATGTTAGAAAGGGTGATGAAGTAACTATTACATGTAGTAGAGGACCTGAATATAAGGCTACTACAACAGTACCAAGCTTAGTTGGTGCAAAACAGAAAGATGTGTCTGGAAAACTTTCAGGTGCAGGTTTAAAACTTGGTAAAGTAATTGAAGTTTATAGTGATACTGTTAAAAAGGACAGAGTAATTGCTCAGTTAGCTAAGTCTGGTAGTCAGCAGCCACTTGGATCTTCAGTTGATATTGTTGTTAGTTTAGGTAAGAAGGAAATTCCTACTGAAACTGAAACACAGGAACAGACTGAAACACAGCAGGAATCACAGTCAGATCAGAACTGGGGTGAACAGCCATCAGATCAGAATTGGGGCGAGCAACCATCAGATCAGAACTGGGGTGAACAGACTACACCACCAAATCAGGGTGAACAGCCATCTGACCCAAATCAACAGGATCAGCAGAATCAGCAGAATCAGCAGAACCAGCAAAACCAAGGATGGCCACAGGGTAATTGGCCACAACAGGGGAACTGGCCACATTAAAGGAATGTAATGCAAGGTAAAATAGTAAAAGGTATAGCAGGTTTTTATTACGTTAATACAAAAGAAGATAAACTTTATGAATGTAAAGCTAAAGGTGTGTTTAGAAATAAATCACAAAAGCCTTTGGTTGGGGATAATGTCTGTATTGATATTATTGATGAGGAAGAATTAAAAGGTAATATTACAAAGCTTCTTCCAAGAAAGAATGAGTTAATAAGACCTGCTGTAGCAAATGTTGATTTAGCTTTGGTTGTTTTTGCTATATCTAATCCAAAACCAAATTTAAACTTACTTGATAAGTTCTTGGTCATGATGGAGTATATGGATGTTAAGACTATTATATGTTTTAATAAGGTTGATGAAACAACTAAAAGCGATATAGAAGATTATAAAAAAATATATGAACCAGCTGGTTATAAGGTATTATTTACAAGTACTTATAATGGTGAAGGAATAGATGAACTTAAGAGTATTATTAAGGGTAAGACCATAGTATTTGCAGGACCATCAGGTGTTGGTAAGTCATCAATACTTAATAGTATTATGGATGATGAACTTATGGATACTGGTGAGATTAGTAAAAAGATTGGTAGAGGTAAGCATACTACAAGACACTCTGAAATTTTTAGACTTGGTCATGATACTTATATATTTGATACTCCAGGATTTAGTACCATTTTTGTTCCACAGATAGATGAGAATAATTTAAGGTTTTATTATCCGGAATTTGCTCCTTATGAGAATCAGTGTAAGTATAATGGTTGTGTTCATGTAAATGAACCAGGATGCGCACTTAAAGAAGCTATAGAAAGTGGTGAAGTATCCAAGGTTAGATATGAAAATTATAAAGAGATTTTTGAGGAATTGAAGAATAATAAGAAGTATTAATGTTTTGTATTGGTTTACAAAAATTATGGGGAATTTTTTAGTGTGAGGAAATAAAAATGAATATTTTAGCACCTTCGATATTATCGGCGGATTTTACAAAACTTGGTGAAGAAATTAAGAGTGTTGTAGAAGGCGGAGCAGAGTATATTCATATTGATGTTATGGATGGTATGTTTGTACCTTCGATATCTTATGGTATGCCTGTCATTAAATCAATACGAAAAGTAACAGATAAGGTTTTTGATGTTCATCTTATGGTTACTGAACCTATTAGATATATTGAAGATTTTAAGAATAGTGGAGCTGATCTTATTACTGTTCATATTGAAGCATGTAAAGACTTAAAGGCTACCATTGAAAAAATAAAAAGTCTTGGAATGAAAGCTTCTGTTGCACTTAAACCAAATACACCGATAGAAAGCGTATTTGAATATGTTCCTATGATTGACATGGTTCTTTGTATGTCAGTAGAGCCGGGCTTTGGTGGTCAGAAGTATATTGATAGTGTTACAGATAAGATAAAAACATTAAAGAAATACATAGATGATAATGGATATAAATGCGACATTGAAGTTGATGGCGGCATTAACTTTGACAACTTGGAGATGGTTCTTGAAGCTGGTATTAATGTAGTTGTTGCAGGATCAACAGTATATTCTGGAGATGTAGTAGCAAATACTAAGAAAATGTGTGAAATCATGCATATTAATTAGTTTAATTAATTTTTTGACATGAATGGAGGTAATATGGATCGAAATGATAATTTATTTGGATTATATGGGTTAATTCAAATGATTCTTGGATTCGCCACATTTGCTATTGTGGTATCAGATATGTTTGGATATAAGCTTCCAAAAAATGCAAAATATGTTGTTATTCCAGTTTACATTATTTTGTTTATTGTATATCTTGTTTTATTAGTAAAATTAAAGAATGCAGGGTATTTTAAAGTTTCTGAGGAAAAGAAGGAAAGCATTAAAGAAAAAGTTAAGGGAAAGAAATAATATATTAGTATATTATTTGATATTAGTATAAATAATAAAAAAGTTGATGGATTCAGGCATAATGAAACGTCGACTTTTTATTATGTAAAAAGAGCGGTAAAGAACAAGGGTATTATTATAAGGTTTTTGGCAGGGTTTAAAATTGAAAATGGAGTGTATAGGAATGAAAAAAGATAAGCTTAAACCGATGCTATTTAGTGTAATGAAAAGCTATGATGGTAAGAAATTTGTAACGGATGTTATTTCCGGTATAATTGTTGCCATTATTGCATTACCTTTATCAATTGCACTTGCTCTTGCTTCAGGGGTAGGACCTGAACAGGGTATTTATACTGCTATTATTGCAGGATTTATTATTTCGTTTTTAGGCGGAAGCCGAGTACAGATTGCTGGACCTACAGCAGCATTTGCTACAATTGTTGCAGGTATTGTTGCTAAAAATGGTATGGGTGGACTTGCACTTGCAACTGTACTAGCTGGTATTTTACTTATTGTTATGGGACTTTTAAGACTTGGTTCTTTAATTAAATTTATCCCATATACAATAACCACTGGATTTACGGCAGGTATTGCTGTAACCATATTAGTGGGACAAATTAAGGATTTTCTAGGATTAACTTATCCTAAAGGAACAGTTACAATTGAAACAATGGAGAAAGTTGAAGCAATTGTAAAGAATATAAAAACAATTAATTATGAAGCTTTAATTGTTGGAGCTGTATGTCTTGCGGTTCTAATAATATGGCCATATATTTCTGAAAAAATTCCAGGTTCACTTATTGCTGTGTTTGTTGGAATTGCAATGGTTAAGGGATTAAACATGCATGTTAATACAATTGGTGATTTGTATAAAATTTCTAATAAATTACCATCATTTAAGATGCCTACCATGTCAATTTATGCTGTTAAGAATGTAGCATCTGATGCAGTGACAATTGCTATTTTAGCTGCAATTGAATCACTTTTATCATGTGTTGTTGCTGACGGTATGATTAATTCACATCATCGTTCAAATATGGAACTTATAGCACAGGGTGCAGGTAACATAGGTTCAGCACTTTTCGGTGGTATTCCGGCAACGGGTGCCATTGCAAGAACTGCAGCGAACATTAAAAATGGTGGTAGAACACCTATAGCAGGTATGGTTCATTCAATAGTGCTTGTGCTTGTACTTATTATTTTAATGCCATATGCGGCACTTATTCCAATGCCTACTATTGCAGCAATTCTTTTCATGGTTGCTTATAATATGTGTCAGTGGAGAACTTTTGTACATCTTTGTAAGACAGCGCCAGTAAGTGATGTTATAGTACTTGTTGTAACATTTATTCTTACAGTGGTATTTGACCTTGTAGTTGCTATTGAAGTTGGTATGATTATGGCTTGCGTACTCTTTATGAAGAGAATGAGTGACGAGTCAGTTGTATCAGGTTGGAAGTATTATGATCCTGAAGAAGATCCAGATGGTATTGATCTAAAGGAACTTCCAAAGCATGTTCGTGTATATGAGATTTCAGGACCTATGTTTTTTGGTGATGCTGATAGACTTGCAGAAGTTCATTTTAAGGATTTTACAGAAGTTATTATCTTTAGAATGAGAGGTGTGCCAGCGTTAGATGCATCAGCTATGCATGCCATGGAAGGTCTTTTTGAGAGATGTAAGGAAGCAAACATTCAGATGGTGTTTTCTCATGTAAATGAGCAGCCTATGAAGACTATGGAAAGATGCGGATTTGTTGATAAGGTTGGAAAAGAAAACTTTAAGCCACATATTGATGATGCCATAGCGTGGGCTAGTAGTATTAGAAAAAAATAATATAGAATAGTAAAGTCTTCTATGATAATATATTTTATTATAGAAGACTTTTTTCTTTGGAGGATTAGCACATATGAATATTTTAGTTATTGGTGGAACAAGGTTTTTTGGAATTCCAATGGTGGATGATTTATTAAAGAAAGGCCATGAAGTTACAATTGCAACAAGAGGAATGGCAAAAGATAAATATGGTGATAAAGTTAATAGAATTATATTTGATAGATGTAATGCAGATAGTATCAAAACACAACTAAGTAATAAGCATTTTGATGTGGTTATTGATAAAATTGCATATTGTTCAAATGATGTTAAAAATCTATTGGATGTTATTGATTGCGATAAATATATTTATATGTCTACTACAGCAGTATATGATCCGAAACATATTGATACTTCAGAAACAGATTTTAATGCAGCAGAAGGTGAGCTTATATGGTGTGATAGAGGAGATTATCCATATGATGTAATTAAAAGACATGCTGAATATGCACTATGGCAAAAGTATTCAGATAAAAAGTTTATTGCTGTTAGATATCCCTTTGTTATAGGTAAAGACGATTATACAAATCGAATCCGTTTTTATGTTGAACATGTGATGGAAGAGAAACCTATGAATATTGATAATGTAGATTATCAGATGGGATATATAAGATCTGATGAAGCAGGTGATTTTATATCGTTCTTGGTTGATAAGGAATTTGAAGGTGCGATTAATGGTGCTTCAAATGGAACTATTTCACTTAGAGAGATTATAAACTATGTTGAAGATAAAACTGGTAAGAAAGCAGTAATGGATAAAAATGGTGATGATGCTCCATATAATGGAGAAGTTGAATATAGTATTAATACAAAACTAGCCCAAAGTCTTGGATTTAAGTTTAATAATTTAAATGATTATATCTATGATTTGATAGATTATTATATTGACGAAATAAATAGAAGTTGGTAGATTATCGGGAGATTAAATAATGAATAAAGATAGTATTAATGCTAATTTAATAGCTAATAAAGAATGGAATAAAACATATGATAATCTTTGGGATAAAGAGATTAAGTATGATGATTGGTTAGATTCATTTAAAGAATACATAGAGAATACTAATAAACCCATAATTGATTTAGGATGTGGTTTTGGAAATGATACTTTGTATTTAAGAAAGATGGGTAAGGAAGTAATACCTTGTGATTATTCAGAAATTGCAATTAAGAATGTTAAAGAGAACTTCCCTGATATTAAAAGAGTTGAGTGTTTTGATATGACGAAAGGATTACCATTCACTGATAATTGTACAGATGTAGTAATTGCAGATTTAACATTACATTATTTCACGAAGGAAGATACCTTTATGATTTTAGATGAAATAAAGAGGGTGTTAAATAAAGGTGGTGTGTTGTTTTTAAGAGTTAATTCGGTGGAAGACGTAAATCACGGAGCAATGCAGGGTGAAGAAATTGAACATCACTTATTTAAAACAAGTGATGGTAGATATAAACGATTCTTTGATGAAGATGATATTGATTTCTTCTTCAAGGATTGGAAAAAATTATATGTAAATGAAGAAAGCATGAAACGCTACAAGGAAGAAAAGATTCTTTGGAAGTGTGCTTTTGTACAACTTTAAAATACAATATTATCAGTTGGTAGAAGTTTAATGTTATCCAAATTTTATTTTCTATCTTGGACTCAGCTCTTGCACGGTGCGGGCTTCCCCTAGCCACACTAAGTTCGAAAGATATTGTTTTTTATATGATTTATTAATTTTATCCGTATAATACAAGTATTACATAGCAAAATCAGGAACAACTAGATTTGAATGCAAGCATTCATCTAGTCATTCCTGATTTTATTATATAACGCTTCACGTTATGCGAATAAAATTCATAAATCACAAACAACATCTTTCTCACTAAGTGTAGAGACCCGCAACGGTCCAAGATAGAATAATAAAATTTTCCTAACTCTTAAACTTCTACCAACTGATAATACACATTACATATTATTTAATCTTTACGTCAATTTTTGATTTTAAGTGTCTTCCTGAAATCTTAAAATTATAAGTACCGTCTTCCTCGATGGTAAAATTGTCATGTTTTGAATTTTTGTAGTCTGCAAAGAAGATTGATTTCTTATCTTCTGGACTAATGTCAATGTGTAAGAAACCTTTATCCATCTTTATATTAAAATCTATTACATCACCTTTTTTTAATTCGTATGTTTTACTAAGTGATTTATTTAATGTATCTGCATCAACAGTGTATACACCATCAGTATCTTTAATTTCATAAGTTGATTTATGTGAGTGATAAAAAATCAAACCAGTTGATACGAATCCAAGAATAATTAAACCATATAAAACTATATATTTAGCTAAATAAGCTTTGCTATCGGAGTGTACATTTTTTTCGTGTTTGTGCCACTGGAAAATAAAAAGTGAAAACATAACTAAGTAAATGACATTTAACACAGTAAATATATTAGCGAATATATTATCCATTTTAATACTTGTTGTACTAACGCCGAAAGATGTTCTTAGAAGCTGTGGTAATAAAATACAGAAGTATATTATTAGTAATGGCATAACTCGTCCTGTATATACTCTTTTTTGTAAATCAAATTTTGATTCAGCATCATTAAATATATCTTCTTCATCAGCTTTTCCAGATTTACGAAAATAACTATATCCAACAAAGTCAGTTATATGTTCCCAACCACAGTCTGAAAACATCTGAAAGTAGTCGTTTTTGTTCTTTAAACCTTCCTGATTGTAATCTAATTTATAAGAAACTTCCTCTGGGTTGCAACGGCTAAAGTGGTAAAAACCAATAAGATTTACATTTTCAAACTTCCAGCCTTTAGCATGCATTTTGCTTAAGAAGCGTTCTTCTTGTTCTTGCTGTACGATTGTAAAATATTTAAAAACTGTTTTCGTATTTCCCATCTATTTCATCTCCTTCATGTTTTTATATAAGCGTTCGATTCTTTTCATTTCAAGATCCAAAACTTCTTCTCCTAATTCAGTAATGGAGTAGAGTTTTCGCTTTTCTTCTTCACGTACAAATTTAATAATTTTATCTTTCTCCATTTTAGAAAGACTTCCGTACATGGTACCTGGAGCAAGAACTATTTCTCCGTTTGTCATTTCCTTTACAGCCTGAACAACTCCGTACCCATGATTTGGAGTTCGTAAACATAGTAGAATATAAAATGAAGTTTCCGTCATTGGTACATAAACTTTTTTGATGTGAGCATCCATAATTTTCACCTCTTTATAAATTTTTTCAATATTTTAAAGTATACTTTATGTTTTTGCAGCAAATACATATGAATTCGCTATGTTGTATCGAACTGAGATATATCATAGTGTGATATATCGCACTTCGATATAGTCATAATATCGCACTACGATATATATGTCAATACAAAAAATAAAAATTTTGAAATGTTTTTGTATGCGAATATTGCATTATATTGTATAATAAGACAAATGGGAAATTGCTCATTAAAGAAATTGTGTATTGATTTGTTTTGTTTAAAGAGTTTTGAGGAAAACATACGATATGGAGGTAATGTTTATGAATGAAACAATTAAGGTTTTGGAAAGCAGAAGAAGTTGTAGAAATTTCAAATCAGACATGATTAAAGATGAGGAATTAAAAACAATTCTTGAGGCTGGAACATACGCTGCAACAGGCATGGGAAAACAGAGTCCTATTATTATTGCAGTCACAGACAAGAAACTTCGTGATGAGATATCAGAAGAAAACAGAAAAATCGGAGGATGGGGAGAAGACTTTGATCCATTCTATGGAGCACCTGTTATTCTAATCGTATTAGCTGATAAAGAAGTTTCAACTCATGTTTATGATGGCTCACTTGTTATGGGTAACCTTATGAATGCAGCTGAAAGTCTTGGAGTTGCAAGTATTTGGATTCACAGAGCAAGAGAAGAATTTGAATCAGAGTTCGGAAAGAACCTTCTTAAAAAACTCGGTATTGAAGGCGATTATGAAGGTATAGGTCACTGTGCTTTAGGATATGCGGCAGAACCTTTAAAAGCACCAGTAGCTAGAAAAGATAATTATGTATATTATGTATAAATCGCACGGTAGAGAGAATTAGGAGGTTATTATAGTATGAAAAATTATGATATTGTTAATGGACCTAAGAATGTATCTGCTATTGTACAGGGATGTATGAGAATGCCATCTCTTTCAAAGGAAGATGCAGCGAAGGTTATTAGAACAGCATATGATTGTGGTATTAATTTTTATGATCATGCAACCTGTTACGGTATGGGGGATGCTGAAGTAAGATTCGCAGAAGCTTTTCCGTTAACAGGCCTTAAGAGAGAAGATATTTATATTCAGAGTAAGTGCGGTATTTGCCCTGAAAGAAGTGAATTTGATTGGACAAAGGAAAATATCATTTCAAGTGTTGATGGAATTCTTGATCGATTAAAGATAGAGTATTTAGATACATTGTTACTTCATAGACCTGATGTTTTATTTGATCCTGAAGAAGTTGCAGAAGCATTTGCTGAACTTGAAAAGAATGGTAAGGTAAAATATTTTGGTGTAAGTAATCTTGTACCAATGCAAATTGAATTATTAAAGAAGTATGTTAAGCAGGATTTAATTATTAATCAGGTGCAGTTATCACTTGAACAGTCACAGCTTATTGACCAGGCTCTTTATATGAATAATAAAACAACTGATATGTCAGTTAATAGAGATGGTAATGCACTTGATTATTGCAGACTTAAAGACATTACAATTCAAGCATGGTCACCACTTCAGGTTGGCATGTTTGGTGGTACATTTATTGATAATCCTGACTTTCCTGAACTTAATAAAGTTTTAGGTGAATTAGCAGAACGTGAAGGCGTATCAAAGGCTGCAATTGCAATAGCATGGATACTTAGACATCCTGCAAAAATGCAGGCTATTATTGGAACTATGAATCCAGAGCACATTAAGGATATATGTGCAGCTACAGATGTTAAACTATCGCATAATGACTGGTATAAATTATATTTATCAGCAGGTAAGTTTTTACCATAAAGATTGAAAAGAGGTAGATATGATTCAGATTGTTATGGTTACCGGTGCAGGTAAAAAGGTCGGTTTATGATTATCCATTTTAAACTACTAGTAACAGAGGTGTGAAATGATACAGGATATTTTTCCAAGTAAACTTAATAATGAATATAAAAATCAAGAAGTTAAGGATGAAGATTATGTTCTTGTTTTTGATGAGAATGGTAAATTATATGTAGGTGAAGATAGTGGCAAAATGCTACTAACTACAAAAAATGATGTAAAAACAGATAAGGTGATTTATCTTTTTAGTATTGATGATGAAAACTATTTTTTATGTAATGAGTATGTTGAAATTAATAAGGAAGGTTTTTCTTATTACACTATTAGAGAACTTAGGGATAGATATTCTGGAAAAGATATTATGGCAATATTTACAGCATACCACTTGTGGAAGTGGTATGCTGATAATGTGTATTGTGGAAAGTGTGCAGGAAAACTTGAGATAGATAATAAAGAAAGAGCACTTAGATGTAGTTGTGGGAATGTTATTTATCCAAGAATTAATCCTGCAGTTATTGTTGGGGTGATAAAAGGTGATTCAATTCTTATAACAAGATATAATAGAGGATATGCACATAATGCGCTAGTCGCAGGTTTTACTGAAATAGGTGAAACTTTAGAAGAAACAGTTAAACGTGAAGTTATGGAAGAAACAGGTATTGAAATAAAAAATATTAGATATTATAAATCACAGCCTTGGGGGATGGCACAGGACATTCTTGTTGGCTTTTACTGTGAAGCCGATGGTGACTGTGAAATAAATATGGATAAGGATGAGTTGAAATACGCAGAGTGGGTTAAGCGAGAAGATGTGGTTTTACAACCTAATGATTTAAGCTTAACTAATGAAATGATGAAGATGTTTAAAGAAGGTAAAATATAATTTTTTGACTTAGAGTAGGAGGGCTTCTACATGCATTACAGAAATTTTAAGACAGTAGTTTATTTACCAGCATGGATTGCGAAGAACATGACTAGTGAAAAACTTGCAAGTGATTATGAGTTTTTAGAAAAATACATTGGACTTGATAAGATATATTTAGAGACTCATAGAGATGATATAGACATAGACAAAGAACAGATATTAATGATTAAGAATTTTCTTGAAAGTAAAGGCGTGGAGGTATCCGGTGGTATTACAACTGTAACCCCTGATTTTGAAGGTGCCCAAGGTGGTAAGAGAAGATTGTTTAATACCTTGTGTTATACAGATCCGGCAATGAGAGAAAAGGTTAAGGAAATTTCAGAATATACAGCTAGTCTTTTTGATGAAGTTATTTTGGATGATTTTTATTTTACAAATTGTTCTTGTGAAAGCTGCATTAAGGCAAAAGGAGACAGAGACTGGGTTAATTTTAGAAAAGAACTTATGATGGATGTTTCAAAGAACTTAATTGTAAATCCAGCAAAAAAAGTAAATCCTAAAGTGAAGATGGTAGTTAAGTATCCTAACTGGAGAGAATCATATCATTTCACTGGATATCTTCCAAAAGAGGAACAGGATATATTCGATGCAACATACATTGGAACTGAAACAAGAAGTCCAAAATATGCGGATCAGCATTTGCCAGAGTATTTAAGTTATTCACTTGTACGATATATGGAAAATGCTTGGCCAGGAAAGAATGGTGGAGGCTGGTTTGATATTTTTCAATGTTGGTCTTCTGATAGATATCTTGAACAGGGTTATCTTACAGCATTTGCTAAGGCTAAGGAACTTATGCACTTTGAATGGAGTAATTTGATTGATAATCGCTTCGTTGGAGGTATGGGAATACAGCTTAAGAAAATTGATGATATGCTTGATGATGTCGGAAATCCAACAGGTGTGGCTACATATATTCCATATGAATCAAGTGGTGAAAACCATATTGAAATGAGATTGGGAATGATTGGTATTCCGATTGAAGCGACTCCAAATTTCCCATCGAATAAAAAGAATATATTACTTACAGGGAGTTCTGCTTATGATAAAGATGTTGTTAAAAAACTAAGTGAGTACGTTAAGAATGGTGGAGAAGCTGTTATTACAACAGGTTTTTTAAAGAAATGTGGAGATGAATTAAGAGCAGCAGGTCTTACTGAAGCCATGCTTACAGATAGAAAGATAAATGTAACTAGATATCAGATGACTGGGGATTGGGCAGGTTATATAGATGATGTAAAACCGATTATATTCCCAGAGATAGTACATGGAAATAATGAGTCTTGGTCGCTTCTTAATGGCGGGGATGGTGATTATCATACATCACTTGTGCTTATGAGCACATATGGAAAGGGAAGAATATTTATAGTTTCAATTCCTGATAATCAGGCTGATATTTATAGAATCCCTAGACCAGCAAATGACGTGTTAAAACGAATAGTTCGTACTGATACATATGCGTCTGGTAAGGACTTTTCAATGTTTACATATGATGATGGAAGTATGATCTTTTATCGATATGTAAAGGGTGAAGTTCGACCTGCTCACATAAAAGTATATACTGAAGGTGATGTTAGTCTTTTTAAGGACGAAACTAACGGTAGGGAATATAAAGTAGAAAGCTGTGAAGTATGGGAAGATTTTGAAAAACATGAATATAAATATGTGGACATAATCTTATTCCCAGGAGAGTTCATAAAAGCTAAGTGGAAATAAGATACTTTAATTGGCATATAATTATATATTATATGCCAGTTAAAATTTTAGGAGATATAAATGAATGGATTAAAATTTTTACTAATATATATTATAATAATGAATGTGGTTGGCTTTTTTATTATGGGGATTGATAAGAGAAAGGCGGAGAAACATGCTTGGAGAATTCCTGAAAAGACTTTATTTTTGGTAAGCCTAATAGGTGGAAGTATTGGGACACTTTTGGGAATGTATGTTTTTAGACATAAAACAAAGCATTGGTATTTTGTGATTGGAATGCCACTTATTCTTATTATGCATATTATTTTGGCAGTTAAATTTATATAGGAGATGGGTAAATGAAACAACCAAAAATGATCATTTTTGATTATGGACAGACATTAGTTGATGAAGAGATTTTTGATGGAGTAAAGGGAACAGAAGCAGTTTTTGAACATGCCATCACGAATAAATATAATCTTTCTGCAGAACAAGTTCAGGAATAAGCACAGAAGATAAATGCTAAAATAGGACGTTTTAATACTAACATACATCCTAAAGAGGCTGGGATGATTCCTATATGGTATAGAGGAGCAAGTGCTAATAGTAAAGATCATGGGGACGTTTTAAAGATTAACTCTTGGACGGATCTTAAAAATATAATTGAAGAAGCAAAAAATAATGGTTGAAAGAAAAGGAGAAGAAATGAAGGAATATTTTGAAGAAAGGTTTGATGAGGAGAGAGCTTTATACGGTAGTGATAACATACGGGTTATAAAGTGTTCTTTTGATGGACCGGCAGATGGTGAAAGTGCTATGAAGGAAAGCAAAAATATATTTGTTAGTAATTCATATTTTAACTTAAGATATCCATTTTGGCATGATGAAAATGTAAAAATAATTGATTGTGAGATGACTGATAAATGTAGAGCTGCTTTATGGTATTCAAATAACATAGATATTGAAAATACAAAAATGCATGGCATAAAAGCTCTTAGAGAATCTGGTAATATTCAAATAAAAAAATGTGATATAGTATCACCGGAGTTTGGATGGTTTGTTCATGATTTTGTTATAAAGGATTCAAGGATAGATAGTGAATATTGTATGATGAAATCAAATAGATTAAAGTTAGAAAACATAAAAATGTCGGGAAAATATTCATTTCAGTATATAGAGGATTGTGTATTTGAAAATTGTGACTTGGATACAAAGGATGCATTTTGGCATGCTAAGAATGTTTATGTAAAAGATTGTAAGGTGAAAGGTGAATACCTTGCATGGTATTGTGAGAATGTCACATTTGAAAATTGTACAATAATAGGTACGCAGCCTTTATGCTATTGTAAGAATCTTAAACTTATTAATTGTAAGATGATAGATGCTGATTTATCCTTTGAAAAATCAGAAGTTGAAGCAGATTTGATTGGTGAGATTATAAGTATTAAAAATCCTAAGAGTGGATATATAAAGGTTGATGGCGTTGATGATATCATAATGGATGATGAATATGCTAAGGCTGAAATAATTATTAATAGTTAATGAATTTGAAAAAAGTATTAATATAAGATGATTAAGAATACATTTAGATAGTATCAAATTGATACTATCTAAATGTATGTATATATAGGAGAAAGAACTATGGGAATTACACATGTTGCAATGTATGTAAATGATTTAGAAGGTGCTAGAGAATTTTTCTTGAAGTATTTTAATTGCAAATCAAATGATGGATATCATAATAAGAATACAGCTTTTAGATCATACTTTATTAGTTTTGAAGATGACTCAAAACTTGAAATAATGAATAAACCTGCTATGGTTGATGATGATAAAAATATAAATCGTACTGGTTATAGTCATATTGCAATATCTGTAGGTGATGAAAAAAATGTTGATAGTATAACTGAAAAGTTTCGTATGGATGGTTATGAAGTTATTAGTGGACCAAGAACCACAGGCGATGGTTATTATGAAAGTTGTATTGTTGGATTTGAAGGAAATTTAATTGAAATAACTAAGTAGTATTTTTAAGGAGATTCATAGTAAGTAATGAAAGAGATAACTATAGAGGAGTTAAGTAACCTTGACAAGAAATCATATCAATTAATTGATGTAAGGGAAGAAACATTAACACTATATGGTATGATGCCAGGAGCGATTAAGATTTTACCAGAAGACCTTAATGATAGTGAAGAATTTAAGGCAATTCCCGATGATAAAAAAATAATTTTTTATTGTCAGATAGGGAAAAAATCAAAAGACATAGATGATGAGTTAGAGTGTCTTAAGAATAGAGAGTGCTATAGCTTGACAGGTGGATTTTTGGAATTTATAAAAACTAGTTATGCAAGTGATTTAGATAAAGAAGAACGTAGAAAGAAAGCAGAGAGAAGTATTCAAAAGAAATTTCATAAGCAAGTTTTTTCTCCATTTGCTAAGGCGTGTAAGAATTATAAGTTAATTGAAAATGGAGATCATATTGCAGTATGTATTTCTGGTGGTAAGGACTCCATGCTTATGGCTAAGCTTTTTCAGGAGATAAAAAGGCATAGACAGGTTGATTTTGAACTTACATTTTTGGTTATGGATCCTGGGTATAATAAAGAGAATAGAGCGTTGATTGAAAGTAACGCGGATGTTTTAGGAATTCCAATTACTGTTTTTGAAAGTACGATATTCGATACGGTTGATACAATTGAAAAAAGCCCTTGTTATTTATGTGCAAGAATGAGAAGAGGATACTTATACAGTAAGGCTAAGGAACTTGGATGTAATAAGATCGCATTAGGTCATCACTATGATGATGTCATTGAAACAATACTTATGAGTATGATTCATGGAGCGCAGATTCAGACTATGATGCCTAAACTTCATAGTACAAATTTTGAAGGGATGGAACTTATTAGACCGCTTTATCTTGTAAGAGAAAGTGATATTTGTGCATGGAGAGATTATAATGAATTACACTTCTTACAGTGTGCGTGTCATTTTACAGATACATGTAGTACTTGTCATGAAGATGGAACAACATCTTCGAAACGTCTTGAAACTAAGAAGTTAATAGCAGAACTTAAAAAGACAAATCCATATGTTGAATCTAATATTTTTAGAAGTGTTGAAAATGTTCAACTTGATACAGTTATTGAATATAAGAAAGATGGAGTTAGACATAATTTCTTGGATGAGTATTAATAGAATTTAATGAAGTGAATTATAAATAAAAAGAGTATTTGATTTAAAGAATGTACAAGTTTTACAAAAAACTTGAAGTAGAGTGCGGCGAAAAAGTTAGGACTAAATATCAACACAGCCAGTTTAATAAAAGTGATTTTGAATACTGGGGAATATTAAAATAAAGGGATATAATAATGAAAAAGAATGGCATATCAATAATAAAATTAAAGGAGTCACAATATAGTGATTTAATTAATTGTGTGGATGGAGAGTATGTATATTGTGAATTAGAATATATACGAGATAGAAGTAGTTTTGCAGGCGTAGCTTTGAAGATTTCTGATGAAAAAAATAAGTTTGATTTTTTCGAAGTGAGTGAAAACAAATTAAATGAATTGAACAAGTATGAAAATGTTTATATGGGTTGTAATGAAAGCTATATAGATTCAATGAAAGAAATATTTTTTTCGACAAAAAGGGATTATGGAATATATATATTATTTTTAATATATTCTGATATACGTTCAAGTCAAATTATATTTGAGGATATAATGAGAGAAATAGATAAAAATATAAATAAAATTATAAAAATGTTAAATAATTAGTTTTAAACCCTGCAGTAGATGATAGAGGCATTTGCTGCAGTTTTTTATGTGTGGTTATATTTTTATAAGTGAAATAAGAAGGTAGGCCAATAGATGAAAATGTGGGCGGAGATACAAATACTGGAAAACCGGATGAAGGTGCAGGAGAACATGGAAACAATTCTGGAAATCATGGTGATACAGGAGATGTAGGAGAATCCGGAAGTACAGGAAATAATGGTTCAGGAAATAGTGGATCAGGTAATTCAGGAAGTGGCTCAAGTACAAAGAATTTCTGGAAAGAACAAAGTGAAAAATATGGAAAAGATGTAGCAGACTTATTCGAATCATATGGTGACGATGGAAAGAGATTGATAGAAAAATATGGGGATGATATAGTAAATGCTACAAAGGATTTTGCAAAATCAGATGCAAAAGAAGCCATAGAGTTAATAAATACATATGGCGATGATGCATTGAAAATGGTAAAATCAAAGCAAAGTGGAAATCTAGTAAAAGAAGTTTGTGAAGGCCTAAGGGAAAACAATATTTCTTACGATGATTTTAAGAGATATAAAAACTTTGGAAAAGCTGAATTGAATGAATTGAAAAAAACAAATAAGGCTGAGTATGATAAAGTTACTAAAGTAATGAAGGAGATAAGAGATAGAATAAAAATAAATGATGGTACTAGAATGAAGAAAGTATTAACAGATGCTAGTGTCAAAAAACATTACATTGGTAACAATAGTAATGAAGTATCTGGTTTTGTTTCAAGAGCTGAAGATTCGAGATATTTAAGTCATTATTATGATGATGTAGTAGAAACAAATAGATTAGATTACTTGGTTGATGGAGTAAGAGATTTTCCGGAAGGAGGTAATACTCATTGGGAAATGGAATTTGAGATAGCTAATGCTGAAGATATGTCACAAATTAAAACACCATATGGTGAACATTATGGTGGAACTGTAAATGAGCCCGAACCGTTTAAAGGTAGCGGTTATACAGGAGGAAGAAATGATACTACTATTGCTGAATGGAAAATAGGTAGTACAATAAAGATAAAAGATGGTGCGACGCTCACAAAATATGTTGATGGTGAAATAGTAGAACAATATAAATATAGTAAAGATTTAAAAAGGTGGATAAAGCAGTGAAATATATAGAGTCTGGAGAGTATGTTGGATGGAAAGGAATGAATCTAATATTGAGTGATTATGGTTATATTGGTGATGAAGAAAATAGAGATAAGCCAGATGGTTTTTATATAGGCATTCATGATGAAAAATACATAGATGAAGAATGTTATACGGAATATGGTGGAACAGAATATGAATATTATTCAAAGCCTGCAAAAGCAGAAGAAATAGAATATTTATATGAAATAAGTCATTATGTATGTTATGAAAATCAGAAATATAAGAGTTTTTGGGCATCGTCGAGTGAAGAGTTGATGGAGCTGTTTATCGATGAACGAAGGAAGGATGAATATAAAGAATATGATTTACATGAAATAGATAGAGGTGTGTGGATTATAAGGGTTCCAAAGAATGAAGTAACACTATATGAAACCAAAATATACTACGATAAAGATAAATACATAAATGAAAATAAAAGAATTGTTTTAAGTGAAGAAACATATTTGATCGATGAACCATGGTGGTTTGAAGAAACAAAAGATAATTAGTTATAAAACTTGCAGTAGATGATAGAGGCATTTGCTGCAGGTTTTTTGTATATATGTTAGTTTTTTATAAATGAAAGAAAAACTAAGCCAGGTGAAGGTGAAAATGTGGGAGGAGATACAAATACAGGAAAACCAGAAGAAGGGGCTGGAGAGTATGGTAATAGTTCTGGAAATGATGGTAAAACAGGAGATGTAGGAGAATCTGGAAGTACAGGAAATAGTGAATCAGGTAATTCAGGAAGTGTATCAAGTACAAAGAATTTTTGGAAAGAACAAAGTAAAAAATATGGAAAAGATGTAGCAGATTTATTTGAAACATATGGTGAAGATGTAATAAATGTGTTAAAATCGAAGCGTACTATTAAAGGTGTAAAATCTTTATGTGAAGGTGGTTGTGACTCTGTGCAAGGCTTGATAGGATCTGATTTTGAAGATTATTTAGTTAAGATAATGGAGGGAGAAGGATCTTTTAATGTAGAAGGCAGAGAATTTGATGGTAGACTTGGAAACAGATGGTGGGAAGCTAAATCAGGAAAATATTGGGAACTTATAGAGAATAATCATAAACAATTTGATAAATTTAAACCTGATATGGGTAATAGGTTAGATATCGCGTTAAGAAATGATGCTACATATGAACTGTTTTCAAATACTCCAATACCTGAAATTGTAAAAGAATGGTTAAAGAAAAAAAGCATTATATATACAGAATTATTGTATTGATAGGAGATTGTTTACTATGGCGAGAGAAGCAATGATAACAATAAATTGTGAGAGATATTCAAAAAATATTATTGATGTAATTACCATGATTTGTAATGCTGGTTGGACATATTATAATGAAAATAAATTTGTTCGTTATTTACCCTTAGGAGATGATGATGAATTTGGGTGGAAATCGGATTTGATTTCTGATGGAGAAATATATGATTTAATTGATGATAAGCAACAGGAAAATGAATTAATTGGATTAGAGATGTATTTAGATAAATCAGATATAGGAATAACTATATTAGCTAGAAATACAAAAGAAATATTAATTAATTTGAATAATAATAGAAAAACAATTGATGATAGTAGAGATTCTTTTACAGATGTAGGATGGTATTTTTATAATCTTTTAAAAAAAATACAGAATAAAGGATGTGCAATAGATTATATATGTTTTGAAGAATATACAGATTAATCTAAAATGTTTTTGTAGGAAAGGTTGATGTAATGTATATTGAATGGAGATTTAATGATGAAGCAAAAGGTATTTCGTTAGAAGAATTTGAAAGAGACTATGAAGATTTTTTTGGATATATGATGATAAAATTAGGAGATTATCAGTTGGGATGGGCAGAGAAAAGCTCTCCTATAGATGAAGGGGATGAAAATATATCTTATTATATAATTAGTTTGATAAAGTGTGGAATTACGTTGTTGTTAGGCCAAGAGTTTAAAGTACAATTAATTAGTAGTAATCTTTTAGAAATACATGTATATAGTGATATGGGGGTATATATTGATGTTATACGAATAGATAGTAATGAGATATTGTGTTCTTATAATATAACATTTATAGACTTAAAAGATGAGATTATGAAGAATTATCAGAAATACATCGATGAGATTCAGAGGACTAACAGAGATTTGATCGAAGCAAGTGTAGTAAAGAACACCATGAAATATTATGATATTTTTACAAGATTATTAGATTAAAAAAATGAAATAATAAAAACTGTGGCAATTAATGAAAAACATTTGCTGCAGTTTTTGTATATAATTATAGGTTTGAATAAAAAAAGTTGATGAAGATAATCTTACAGGGTAAAATACATTAAAAATTGTAAAATCAAATCAGGGTAAGGGTTTGGTAAAAGAAGTTTGTGAAGGTTTAAAGGAAATGGATATACTGGAGGAAGAAATGAAACAACTATTCCAGAATGGAAGATTAAAGATAGGATACAGATAAAAGAAAATTCAATTCTCAGCAAATATGTTGATGGAAAATGTGTTGAAAAATATAGATATTTTGAAGAAAGGTGGATAAAAATTGAAATCAGGTAAAACAGGAAAATTTGTATTATACAAGAATGTAATATGTAGATTGTTGAACATGTGTGGAGATGAATTCATCAAAGGAGGATATTATATATCTATTAAAGATAATAGATTAATTAATTCAGAGTGTATAGAATGGTTGGGAAAAAATATAAAACCAGTTAATTTGGAGGAAATTGATAATTTATATGAAATAAGTCATTATATAGTATGTAATGGAAGAAAGTATAAACACTTTGACTATTTTCCTGAAGAGAAGGGATTGTGGGTATACGCAGCGGATTGGGGAAGCAACACAGAGGTTGATCCGAAATATGAAGTAGTTGAAAGTGGTAGAGATGGTATATATATAGAG
>ODAJ012188505.1_pt1 | contig 27854 bp, 19 predicted proteins | sample 1539241 | NCBI WGS metagenome assembly ODAJ01 (sample SAMN02144231, study PRJEB22623) | gut metagenome | biome: sheep rumen | host: Ovis aries | place: New Zealand
ACGGAGCGGCCGCTCCGTTCTCGCTTCCCCGGCAGAAACTCCCTGTTTCCCCGGCATAAACTCCCTGTTTGGTACGGGGTTTCTCCCTGTTCTCCCGCCAGTCAGGTTACGTTAAGCTAAATTGTATAGTCATTCTCTGCCCTACATTGCCAGGCGGAAGCCTACGTGGCGGAAGCGGCGGCGCTCGTCGTACATGTAGCGGTTAGTAGAACGGCAGAACTGCGGACTGCTCTCGTAGCATCCGCCACGTATGACGTAGAAATAACGGGAGGGCTTGCCGCCAGGCGAAGGGCGATACCAATCCTCACACCACTCCCAGACGTTGCCTGACATGTCGTAGAGGCCCAACTCGTTGGGCTTCAGCTGCCGGACGGGCCGGTGGTGTTCCTCGTAAGGCGTATTCTGCTGCGTGTGGGCCACCTCGTCGATGTTGTTACTGCCGGCATAGAGGTAACCTCGTGAGAGGCGCCCGCCACGGGCGGCGTACTCCCACTCGGCTTCGGTGGGCAGGCGGAAGCGGCAGCCCGTCAGCTCGCTGAGTCGCTGAATGAACTCCTGACACATGTCGTAGGTAACATACTCCACGGGCATCAGCGGGTCTTCACGATACTTGCTGCGGTTCTTGGGCATGACGGCCTCCCACAGTTGCTGCGTCACTTCGGTTTCGCCGATGTAGAAGTTGCCCACCAAGACACGGTGGGGCACCTCGTCGGCATCGGCTAACGTGTCTGTAGGCAGCGCGCCCATGGTGAAGTAACCGCCCTGTACGAACTTCATTTTGAAGGACACTGGTTCCTCGTCGTCTGAAGAAGAGGGTAGCTGTACGACCACTTCTGCTGCGGAGGGCTTCACTACTGGCTTCCTCGGCGCACTGGAAGGTGCAGACTCCTGACAAGCGGTAAGAAGCAGGAGAGGAAGGAGCAGCAGGGGCAATGCTCCGCTTACTCCACCACGGGGACGAGACAGCGTCTCTTCCTCTTGTAGCATGTCAGGTGGAGCAACCACAGCCCACCAGATCATGCGAAGCCAGCAGAGCGTATAGGTATAAACGTCAAGCCAGAACGTTTCGTGAATGTATTCGTGCAACCAGGCCGGGCAGAGCACGTCAGTAGGCAGGATGCAGAAGTTGACCACGAGCGACCAGAACAGCAGCCAGTCGAACCAGCTGCGGCTGCTGCGCAGCCAGAAGGCCATGGCATAGAACGGCAGACAGATAATATAGGTGTGCGTCTCGGGGCAGTCGCTGAACAGAATCATGAACCCCGTCAGCACGCCCAGGGCCTCGACGCGGAAGGAGAAATACTGCCAGCGCTTGTAACGCCAGAAGAAGGCGAGAGACAGCAGCCCAAACACCGCCAACTGCACCTCGCGGTAGTGAGGCAGCAAGAGGGGCTTGAGCCCACGGGCGAAGAGAATGCCGATAAAGTCGGAATCGCTGTGGTGCGAGGAAATCATGTCGAACATCTGCTGGTACAGCACGAAGACGTTGTCGAAAGCCGTATTGACGGCAGGCAGCAAGAGCAGCACAGTGCCGCAAATGAGGGCGTAGCCCATGTTGCGCCAGAAGCGGGGATAGCAGAGCAGGATGGCCAGCTCGGCGGCTCCATAGACCTTCGTGGTAGCCGACACCATGATAAGCAGCACCGCCCAGAAGGGCTTGTCGCGCTCCAACAGGATAAAAGCAAAGATATAGATGTAGCTGACAATGATGTTGTGCTGGTAGCAGAACACCGTCTGCAACACCACTGAGAGCAGGAAGAGGAATATCCAGTGGCGATACTTTTCGAGTTGGCGCGGCAAAGAGTAAATGGCCAGTGAGAAGAGGCTGTAGTTACCCACGTTCCACACGAAAGGCCCTAACCACCAGGGCAGGAAGAAGACGGGTGCAAAGATGACACTGAAGACGGGCGAATAAAGGAAGTAGATGTTGTGAGCCTGGGCGTACTCCAGACAGTAGGGGCTAAGACCTTCCCAAAACATGCGGGTGGAGTCCTGGTAGTCGAAGTAGTTGGTATTACGTCCGCGCACCACCTCGAGTGTCGTAGCCAGTAAGACGACGGCCATACCAAGGAAGAAGACGCACCACCTGTTACTGAAGAACCACCCCAGGCCGCCGAAAACTTTTCTCATCATTTAAAGGCTAAGAGCAGCTTGATAACACGGTCAGTCTCGTCGTCGCTCAACTCGTAGAACAGAGGCAGTCGCACCAGCGTATCGGCATAACGGTCGCACTGTGGCAGGGGGCGTCCGTCGTGCTTGTCCTTATAGTACTGGCTGGAGTGCAGGGGCAGATAGTGGAACGTGGCTTGCACGCCCTGATTCTTCAAATAGTTCATGAGCCGCGTCCTAAGCTGGAGCGACGGGCAGAGCAGGTAGTACATGTGGTAGTTGCGGGTGGCATAGTCGGGAATGTCGGCAATGGTGATGCCGGCCCCTATCTTGCCACGCAGGGCAGCGTCGTAGCGCTCCCAGATGTGGCGGCGACGGCCTTGTATGTCGTCTATCTGCTCCAGCTGTGCCCAAAGGAAGGCAGCGTTCAGCTCAGAGGGCAGGAACGAGGAGCCCAAGTCACACCAACCGTACTTGTTGACCATGCCCCGATAGAACTCAGCACGGTTAGTACCTTTCTCCCACAGAATCTCGGCACGGCTGACGAAGCGCTCGTCGTTGACCACCAGCATGCCTCCCTCGCCACAGTTAATGTTCTTCGTCTCGTGGAAGGAGAAGGCTGCCAGGTGACCTATGCTGCCCAGAGGCTGTCCGCGATAGTAGCTGTCAATGGCGTGGGCAGCATCCTCCACGACTAGTAAATGGTGCTTCTCGGCCAGCGCCATGATGGCATCCATGTCGCAGGCCACGCCGGCATAGTGAACGACGACGATGACGCGGGTGTGCTCATTGATGAGCGGCTCGATGGCGGCTGCCGTCACGTTGGGGTCGGAAGCTCCGCTGTCGGCAAAACGCACACTGGCACCCTCGCGCAGGAAGGCCAGGGCCGACGACACGAAGGTGTAGGACGGCACGATGACCTCGTCGCCGGGCTTCAGCTGGCAGAGCATGGCACACATCTCCAAAGCATCGGTGCCCGATGTGGTAAGCAGACACTTGCGGAAGCCATAGCGCTTCTCTAAGAATCCGTGACAAAGCTTGGTAAACTGTCCGTTCCCCGACATGGTCGTAGAGTGGCAGACCTCCTGAATGTAGCTCAGTTCGCGGCCGGAGCAGTAGGGTTTATTGAAAGGTATCATAGTGTTTCCTAAATGTTTAGCGTATCGCTGACGATGAAGACGGGCCGCCCCTTCACCTGGTCGAAAATCTTGCCAATGTAGAGACCCAGCACCCCCATCATGAGCAACAGAATGCCACCCACGAACCAGATGGAGAAAATGGTCGAGGTATAACCTACCACCTCGTTGAGTCCTGCAAACTTGGCGAAGACGTTGTAGATGGCCATGAGGAACGAGAGTCCCGACATGAGCAGTCCGAGCGTGACGGCGATGTACAGCGGCCGGTTGCTATTAGAGATGATGGCATTGAAGGAGAGTTTCAACAGCCTGTAGAGGTTGTAGGAGCTCTTGCCCTCAAGCCGGTGGTCGTGCAGCACATCGACGGTGCTCTTCCTGAAGCCCAAGGTGTGAATAAGCTCCACGAACGAGCGGGAATACTCGGGGATGCTGCAATAGACATCGACTATCTTCCGGCTATACACCCCGAACTCAGCCACGGCCTTGTCGGTCTCCATGCCGCTGAGGAAGTCGTACGTTCTATGGAAGACGGCAGACGAAAGACGCTTCAAGGCCGTATCGCCCCCGCGCACCACACGCCGGGCACTGACGATGTCGTAGCCCTCCTGAGCCTTACGAAACAGTGCAGGCAGGTCTTCAGGCTTGTTCTGCAAGTCACAGTCTATGACGGCAACATAGTCACCCTTGGCGTAGCTCAGGCCTGCCGTAATGGCATAGGGTTGGCCGAAGTTCCGGCTCAGGTTGATGCCCTTGACATGATGATTGGCAGCACAAAGCTCGCTGATTCGTTTCCAGGAGCCGTCGGGCGAGCAGTCGTTGACCAACAGCACCTCGTAGTCAGCTGTCAGCTCACTGACTGCGGCCTCTATGCGACGCACCAGTTCGTCGAGCATCTTCTCGCCCCGATAGACGGGCGACACCACTGAGAGTTTCACAATATCTTTTACTATTTACTGATTTCTGTTCTTATGTCAATACAGTTCAGCAGGAATGAGCTTCTTGGCATTCTCGAAGTCCTCCACCGTGTCAAGCTCAATAGAGAAGAGGTCGGTGGTATCGACAATGCGGAAGGTGTGTCCCTGCGGAATGAGGCGTTCAAAGGCCCGCTCGTAGAAAATGTCGATGAGCCCTTCGTGCACTATCATCTGCTCCAGTTCCCGGAACAGTGCCGTCGAGTAAGAGGCCGTCATCTTCTCGACACCCACACTTTCGCCAATGGCCTGGCTGATGCTGCACACCTTGCTAATCTCGGTAACTCGGTTGTCGGCATCGACGATGACCTTGATTTCCTCCTCGCCCAACTGGTGGCGGTTGAGCGCCAGCACGCTACCCTCTTCACTGAGCACACGCGGCAGAATCTGCGGGTCAAAGAGGATGTCGCTGTCCATGAGCAAGAAGTCCTTTCCGTCAGTGTAGGGACGCGTCAGCCAGAGCGAGAAGATGTTGTTGTTATGAGCATAGTCAGGATTATCGATGAAGTGGAATACCAGTTGCGGGTAGTGCTCCGTGAGAAAGCTGCGTATCATCTCTTGACGATAGCCCGTAACGACCACCCACTCCGTAATGCCGGCAGCCCTTTGGGCATCGACGGTACGCTCCAGAAGCGTGCGCTCACCAACGGAGAGCAAGCATTTAGGCCGCTCATCGGTCAGCGGACGCAAGCGTTTAGCCATGCCGGCAGCAAGAATAACACCTATCATACGGTCAATGGACTATTTGTTGGCATATACTTTCAGAATGGTATTGACCACCATCTGCGTCTGTTCCTTACGGCCCAACGTAATGCGCAGGCAAGACTCCAAGCCCTTGTCGCCCATGAACTTAATCTTGTAGTCCTCAAGCGTAAGAGCCTTCAGCAGGGCATCCTTCATCTCGACAGGATACTTGATGAGAATGAAGTTAGCCACCGACTTATACACCTTGAAACCGGGCAGACGGCCCAACTCCTTCTTGTAAAGCTGCCGGCCCCACTCCATGTCGTCGGCCACGCGGCGATAGTGCTCGTCACTGTCGAGAGCGGCCAGCGCCACAGCCTCAGAGAAGCGGTTGTAGCCCAAATACTTATTGCAGTAGCTGAGGAACTGGTCGTGGCCCTTGCCAATAAAGCCAAACCCGCAGCGCAGACCAGGCAGCCCGTAGAACTTGGACAAGGTGCGCGAAATAATAAGGTTCGCGTACTTTTCGACCAGCGGGGCTATGTAGGCCGTGTCGGTAGAGATAAAGCTGGCATAAGCCTCGTCAATGAGCACCATGGTGTCAGCAGGAATGTGCTCCATGATGCGCCCAATTTCCTCGGGGGTCAGTCCGTTGCCAGTGGGGTTGTTAGGCGACGCCAGCAGCAGCATGCGCGGATGTATGCGGTTAGTGTATGCTATGACCTCATCGACGTTGTAGGCAAAGGTGTCGTCCTGCTCGTAAAGGGGGTACATCTCGAACGTACCGCCACACTCGGAGGCCACGCGATTGTAGTACCACCAGGAGAACTCAGGAATGAGAATTTTCTTGTTGTCGCCCAGCATGAGAAAGTAGTGTATGGCATTTTTCAGCATGTCTTCGCCACCGTAGGTCAACAGCACTTGTTCTTCAGGCACACCGTATATCTCACTCAGACGTACGGAGATTACACTCTTTTTGCCCTGGTCGTAAATGCGCGTATAAAAGCACAATGTTTTCGGGTCAAAGTTTTTTATTGCCTCAACCACCTTTGGGCTGGGCTCAAAATTAAATTCGTTTCTGTCAAGATAATTCATTTCTTCTTGTCTTTATAAGGATATTTGGGTGCAAAGGTAATAATAATTTGCGATTTACGATTTATGATTTGCATTTTTTTCGTAACTTTGCACCCATGAAAGCAATTATTGGCTATGATGCCAAACGCATTGTACGGAACTCGACGGGTTTGGGCAGCTACAGCCGCACACTCGTCAACCACCTGGCCATGGCTGGGGCTGACGAGCTTGAGCTAAGGCTGTATGCTCCCGACGAAGGCCACCACGAGCTGCGAGAACAGGTAGTGGCGCGTCCCAACGTTCGCTTCTGCTACCCTAAGATATTGCAGCGTCCCATTTTGCTCAATGCCCGCAAGGCCTTCTGGCGCTCAAGGGGCATCGTCGGCCAGCTGCAGGCCGACGGCGTACAGCTGTTTCACGGACTGTCGGGCGAGCTGCCTGTGGGTCTGGACGGAGCAGGCATCCGTAGCGTGGTGACCATTCACGACCTTATCTTTATGCGTCATCCCGAGTACTACCAATGGATAGACACCAAGTTTTATACCTGGAAATTCCGTCAAGCCGTGCGTGAGGCGGACCACATCATAGCCATTAGCCAGTGTACGAAGCGCGACATCATGGAGCTGGGCCACGTCCCAGAAGAGAAGATCAGCGTCATCTACCAAAGCTTTGCGCCACGCTTCACCCCAACACTTCATACGGAAAGCCTTAAACATCAACAATACTTGCTCATGGTGGGAACTATTGAGGAGCGCAAGAATGCGCTGCTTGCGGTCAAGGCCATGGAGTTCCTGCCCCACGAGCTGTCGCTCATGCTGGTGGGTAAGGCAACCCCTTATGCCGACAAGATAAGGAAGTATGCTGACCACCACGGACTTGGCCGTCGCGTCCTAATGCGCCACGACGTCAGCAACGATGAGCTGCCCACACTCTACGCCGGTGCAGAAGCCTTTGTCTATCCCTCACGGTACGAGGGTTTCGGCATTCCCATCATTGAGGCCATCAGCATGGGGCTGCCCGTCGTGGCAGCTACGGGGTCGTGTCTGGAAGAGGCCGGCGGCCCCCACTCACTCTACGTTTCGCCCGATGACCCTCAGGCTCTTGCAACGGCCCTGCGCCAGGTGTTACGCGGGGCAGAAGGCCGCGAAGAACGCATAGTGCGCAGCCGTGAGTATATACACCGGTTCGAGGGACAAGATGTTGCCCGCCAGGTTATGGCTATCTATCAGAGGTTGCTGGCCGCAGATTTTAAGAAATGAAAAGTGAATAATTCATAATTCATCATTCATCATTCATAATTTTTTTGTACCTTTGCACCCTACAAACGACAAAGACAGAAAAATGACAGACGAACAGATAAAGGAAAACAACTATTCCGCGAGTAACATTCAGGTGCTTGAGGGATTAGAGGCCGTTCGCAAACGCCCGGCCATGTATATTGGTGACATCAGTGAAAAGGGCCTGCACCATCTGGTCAACGAGACGGTCGATAACTCTATTGACGAAGCCATGGCAGGCTATTGTACCCATATAGAAGTAACCATCAACGAGGACAATTCGATAACCGTTCAGGACAACGGACGAGGCATTCCCGTGGATGAGCACGAAAAGATGCATAAGTCAGCCCTTGAAGTCGTCATGACCGTGCTGCATGCCGGCGGTAAGTTCGACAAGGGTTCTTACAAGGTGTCCGGCGGTCTGCACGGTGTCGGTGTGAGCTGCGTGAACGCCCTTTCTACCCACATGAAGTCGCAGGTATTCCGAAACGGGCACATCTACCAGCAAGAGTACGAAAAGGGAAAGCCTCTCTACGACGTGAAGATAGTAGGCGACACCGACAAGACCGGTACGCGCCAGCAGTTCTGGCCCGACGGTAGTATCTTTACTACTACGGAATATAAGTATGACATCATTGCCCGCCGCATGCGAGAACTGGCCTACCTGAATGCCGGCATTACCATTACGCTGACAGATTTGCGTCCCGACGAGGAAGGCAACCTGAAACAGCCAGAGGTATTCCACGCCAAGGACGGTCTGAAGGAGTTTGTGCGCTACGTCGATCGTCACCGCACACACCTGGTAGATGACGTCATCTACCTGAAGACCGAGAAGCAAGGCATTCCCATTGAGGTGGCTGTAATGTACAATACAGACTACTCTGAGAATATCCACTCCTACGTCAACAACATCAACACCATTGAGGGTGGTACCCACCTGGCCGGTTTCCGTGCCGCACTGACCCGCACGCTGAAGAAGTATGCCGACAGTGACCCGCAGATATCGAAGCAGATAGAGAAAGCCAAGATAGAGATAGCTCCCGAGGACTTCCGCGAAGGACTGACGGCCGTCATCAGCATCAAGGTAGCAGAGCCGCAGTTTGAGGGTCAGACGAAGACCAAGCTCGGCAACTCCGAAGTGGCAGGTGCCGTTCAGCAGGCTGTAGGTGAGGCCTTGGCCAACTACTTAGAGGAGCACCCGAAGGAGGCCAAGATGATTTGCGACAAGGTGGTACTAGCTGCCACGGCACGTATTGCCGCCCGCAAGGCCCGCGAGAGCGTTCAGCGCAAGAACCCCATGACGGGTGGCGGACTGCCCGGCAAACTGGCCGACTGTTCTAACAAGGACCCGAAGGACTGCGAGATATTCCTTGTAGAGGGTGACTCGGCTGGTGGCAGTGCCAAGCAGGGCCGCGACCGTCACTTCCAGGCTATTCTGCCGCTTCGCGGTAAGATTCTGAACGTGGAGAAGGTACAGTGGCATCGCGTCTTCGAGGCCGAAAGCGTGATGAACATTATTCAGTCTATCGGCGTACGCTTCGGCGTAGAGGGTGAAGGCGACCGCGAGGCCAACATCGACAAGTTGCGTTACGACAAGATTATCATCATGACCGATGCCGACGTCGATGGCTCGCACATCGACACGCTCATTATGACGCTGTTCTACCGCTTCATGCCCCAGGTTATTCAGGGTGGCCACCTTTACATTGCCACGCCGCCACTCTATAAGTGTACGTACAAGAAGTTCTCTGAGTACTGCTATACCGAACAGCAGCGCCAGACTTTCATAGACAAGTATGTAGCTGGCGACGAGAACGCGGCCGCCCTGCACACCCAGCGCTACAAAGGTCTGGGTGAGATGAACCCTGAACAGCTGTGGGAGACGACGATGAACCCCGAGAACCGGCTGCTGAAGCAGGTAACCATCGAGAATGCCGCAGAGGCTGACGAAATCTTCTCCATGCTGATGGGTGACGACGTGGAGCCTCGCCGAGAGTTCATTGAGAAGAACGCCACCTACGCTAACATCGACGCGTAATACGTAACAAACAGAATAACATGCCGGATGGTGCAAGCGACCATCCGGCATGTTTCTTTTTTAGAGATAAAAGAAAAAAAATGCAAAACGCTTGCATGTTTGCAAAAAAGGATGTATATTTGCATTCGATTAAACCATAATTGCACTCATGAAACGAATTATCATACTATTAACCGCCTCTCTCTTTGTGCTTGTATCGATGGGACAAAGTCAACCCAAAATGAAGTTATGGTACAACCATGAGGCCCGCTTATTTGAGGAATCACTACCCATTGGCAACGGCAAACTGGGCGCGTTGGTTTATGGCGGAGCAGAAGACAATCTGGTCTATCTGAACGATATCACCATGTGGGTAGGAAAACCCGTTGACCAGAACGAAGGCCAAGGCCTCTCAGTATGGGTTCCGAAGATACGTGAAGCCCTGTTTCGTGAAGACTACCGCCTGGCCGACTCGCTGCAGCACTACTTGCAAGGACATTTCTGTCAGCCCTACCAGCCGCTGGCCACACTCCACCTGTACGACTGGAACCAAGGCAGCGTCAAGCAATACCGGCGTGAGCTCTGCCTGGACAGTGCCTACATCAGAGACTGCTTTATAAGAAACGGCGTCACCTACACCCGCGAGTACATTGCTTCTCATCCCGACAAACTTATTGCCATACGTCTCAAGGCCAGCAAGCCGAAAGCCATTAACTGCCAGTTGACACTGGGCGGACAGGTACCACATAAAGTGAAAGGACAAGGAAGCCAACTCGTCGTGACGGGTCATGCTACGGGCGATGCTCAAGAGAGCATACACTTTTGCACCATTCTGCGTGTAGCGGAAACCGATGGCGAAGTGGTGGCCAATGACGAAGGACTCACCCTGCGCCACGCCACGGAGGCTACGGTCTATATTGTCAACGAGACAAGTTTCAACGGACCACGCCGTCACCCTGTGACCGAAGGTGCTCCCTACATGGAACAATCTGCTGACGATGCCTGGCACACGGTGAACACGACCTACGACGAAGTACGACAACGGCACATTCAGGACTACCAACAGTACTACGACCGAGTAAAACTCTGTCTGGGGAGACCACAGAATACCGACATCGACACCCCCACCGACAGTCTGCTCCGCCGAGGCCACTCTTCCTATTTAGAGACACTCTACTTCCAGTTCGGACGCTACCTGCTCATTAGTTCGTCGCGCACCAAGGGCGTGCCGGCTAACCTGCAAGGCCTCTGGACGCCCCATCTTTGGTCGCCATGGAACGGCAACTACACGCTCAACATTAACCTGGAGGAGAACTACTGGCCCGCCTTTGTGACCAACCTCAGCGAAATGGCTGACCCGCTGGACGACTTCATCGCTGCGCTGGCTGACAACGGACAGCACACGGCACGCAACTTCTATGGCGTCAACCAAGGCTGGTGTGCAAGCCATAACAGCGACATCTGGGCTATGAGTAACCCCGTAGGCCAACAGCACGACCGCCCCATGTGGGCTAACTGGAACATGGGCGGTGCCTGGCTGGTTAACACGCTGTGGGAACGTTACCAGTTTACACAGGACAAAGACTACCTGCATCGAGTGGCTTATCCGCTCATGAAGGGTGCCGCCGACTTCTGTCTGGGCTGGCTCATTGAGAACCCCAAGAAGAAAGGCGAACTCATCACCGCTCCCTCTACATCGCCCGAAAATGAGTATGTAACGCCCGACGGCTACGTGGGTGCCACCCACTATGGGGGTACGGCCGACATGGCCATCATTCGTGAGCTGCTGCTCAATACCATTGCTGCCGGCAAACTTTGTGGCGACAAGGTGGCCAACTACGAGAAAGCCCTGAAGAAGCTGCACCCCTACACCATTGGCAGCCAGGGCGACCTGAACGAGTGGTACTACGACTGGCGCGACAACGAACCGCGGCACCGTCACCAAAGCCACCTTATTGGTCTCTACCCCGGCCAGCAGCCCATGAGCGATGCAGAAAAAGATGCCTGCCGGCAGACGCTCATACAGAAAGGCGACCAGACTACCGGCTGGAGCACCGGTTGGCGTATCAACCTCTGGGCTCGCCTGCACGATGCAGAACAGGCTTATCATATCTATCAGAAACTCCTCAACTACGTTGATGGCGAACACTATAAGGGTGCCGACAAGCGTCATGGCGGCGGAACGTACAGCAACCTGTTCGACGCACATCCGCCATTCCAGATAGACGGTAACTTCGGCGGTACAGCCGGCGTGTGCGAAATGCTCATGCAGAGCCATGCGGCCAAAGGCTCTGCCTGTATCGAACTGCTCCCTGCACTGCCTACAGCCTGGAAGGAGGGAGCCGTAAGGGGACTCCGTGCACGCGGCGGCTACGAGGTCAGCATGACGTGGCACGACGCAAAAGTCACAACCTTGACCGTCAAGGCCCTGAAGGCCGGCACTGTTACCTTATTATATAATGGTAAGCGCGAACAACTGAAACTGAAAGCAGGCGAAGAGGCAACAAGGTAAGATGACGTGTTCTGCGACAAATATGGCAAGACGCTTGGTAAAATGGTTTTTACCCTTTTACCTCTTTACCTTTTTACCTCTACATGCACAGGAGTTCGGCATGCGCTGGATGTATAGTCCACAGGCTGACGAGACGCAGCAGGTGTGGTTCAAGCGCAGCATCCACATGGGCGAACCTACTGCCAGCGCCGTGCTGAGCATTGGCAGCGAAGGGCGTTGCATCGTCTATGTCAATGGCTTTAACGTCTCGACCGAGCTCTTCTCCAGCAATCCACGCGGTGCCATTGGCATCCACGACTACAACGTGGGCCACCTTCTCACTAAGGGCACCAACACCATAGCCGTCTGGTATTCACCTGTCAGCTATGGGCGCCGCCAGCTCTACGCCGTGCTGACCGGCGAGTGGCAAAGCGGCCGACAATACTACATAGCCGACAGCGAGGGATGGCTCTGTCATGCGGCCAATGCCCGCACGCTTCCTGACGGCAACGAGGAGATAGACGGTCGAGCCTATCTGGCTGACTGGAAAGACTACAATTGGCAGGAGGAGAGTTTCCTCTTCTCAGAATGGCAACCCGCCGTAGAGGCTACCGACCTGGAGCCCGCCGTCATCACCTTCTGCCGAGACGACGCCCCCCGCTACACCATGCAGCACGTGCTACGGCGTAGCACGTTCAGTCAGCAGGGCCGCACGCTGACTTACGACTTCGGTGAGCCCGTCGATGGCTGGATACGCGTCACCATGCGCGGCATGAAGAAAGGCGAAGTCATCGAGGTTAACGGACTGCGATACATCTGTCGGGGCGGCACCGACGACCAAGCCTGCCGCCGCTTTACAACCTCTTCCTCTGGCATTGCGCGCATTACGCTGCCTGCCGGTCGCTCTCAAAGCAACATCACAAGAGTAGAAGCCATTAAAATTATCAAAACTATAAAGCCTCAAAAGTACTAAAGAACAATGAAGCAAGAAATTTTAGACGCTGACATCCGGAATGTCAAAAATTGGAATGCTTGCGGGTTCATCGACAACGATATCATCTTAGTCGATGAGCTAAAAACCGACCTCATTACCACCGAGGCCCGACGCATGAACTACATCCTGTTGGGACTCTGTCTTCGTGGAGAAGCTAACTACACCATCGATACCGTCGAGCAGAAGGTCCTGCCAGGCGACATCATCATCCTCACAGACCGCCACGTGATTGACAAGTTCCATGCATCATCAAATCTCGATGCGCGGTGTATCGCTATCTCAAAAAGTTATTTCTATGAAGTGATGCGCGACATGAGCGACCTCTCTTCGCTGCTACTCTTCAGCAAGTGTAACCCCATCGTCTCGCTGACGGCCGACGAAATCACTGTTTTTCTGGACTACTTCCAATTTATCAAGCGCAAGGTGAACGAGGAGCAAAACCCCTTCCGCAAACGGCTTGTCAGCGGACTACTGCTGGCCATGTTCTACGACTTGAGCAACGTCATCAAACGATTGGAGCGCCCGGAGAAGCACCGCCAGTCACGCGCCGAGATTATCTTCACACAGTTCATCAAGCTCGTAGAGCAGAACTATCTTACCGAGCGGCGCGTAAGCTGGTATGCCCAGCAGATATGCATCACGCCGAAGTATCTTTCAGAGAGCGTCAAGCAAATCAGCAAGCGCTCACCTAACGACTGGATAGACAACTACGTCGTCCTGGAGATACGCCTGCAGCTGAAGAACTCGAACAAGAGCATCAAGGAAATAGCCGAAAGCCTGCACTTCCCCAACCAGTCGTTCCTTGGCAAATATTTCAAGGAACACGTGGGTGTGTCGCCGTCGGCCTACCGGCGCAGCTAAACGCCCAACTGCTTTGCAACCTCGCAGAGCTCGTCGTACCACGCCTGACCAAAGCGTCTGACGAGCGGCTCCTCAAGAAACCGATAGACGGGAAGGCCCAGTGCCTTCCCTCTTTCGCGCCCTTCGCGGCACACCTCCCAACGATGGTAGTTCAGTCCCACAAGGCCGTCTTTGAAGTGTTTCTCCCTGATGGGATACAGCGCACAGCTGATGGGCTTGATGAAGGGTGTTGGGTGCTGGGTGCTGGGTGTTGGGTGCTGGGTGTTGGGTGATGGGTGTTGGGTGATGGGTGTTGGGTGTTGGGTGATGGGTGTTGGGTGTTGCGTACGATAAGCTTTTTCCAGCATGCAGAGCCAGCAGCCATTTTCCTCCTTGGCAAAGACGCACTCCTTGCCCCTTACGATGCTCGTCACCAGGTCGCCCTCCTGGTCAGTATAAGCCACGCCCTGCCGGTCTATCACGCTTTGTGCCGAAGCCGTCAGCATGGGCCATACAGTGTCCAGCCGCTCCTCCATGCAACTCACTTCGTCCATGGTGACCGGGGCGCCAGCGTCTCCCTCTACGCAGCAGATACCTTTACACTTCTCGTAGTCACAGCAGAAACATTCCGTCAACAGGTCTGACGAAATCAAAATGCCGTCAATGTCTATGATTGGGGGAAGAGGTGACATATTACAGATTAAAGATTAAACATTATACAATTACCACTTTATGGGTTCCATACCGTTTTGCTTCAAATACTCATTACAGCGCGAGAATTGGTGCTGGCCAAACCAGCCACCCCGGTTAGCCGAGAGCGGCGAGGGGTGAACCGACTGCAGAACAAGATTTTTTCTATCGTCGATCATGTACGCTTTTCCCCGCGCATAGCCTCCCCAAAGCATATAGACCAGATGTTCGCGCTTGGAAGCCAGCGCCCTGATGGCCGCGTCGGTAAAGGTCTGCCAGCCTATGGTGCTGTGGCTGTTAGCCATGTGGGCTCTGACCGTCAACGTAGCGTTAAGCAGCAGCACACCCTGCTCGGCCCAGCGTGTCAGATTGCCCGACTGAGGTACGGGCGTACCAACATCGTCGGCTATCTCTTTAAAGATGTTCTGTAGCGAAGGAGGAAACGGCACTCCATCCTGCACCGAGAAACTCAGGCCGTGGGCCTGGCCGGGCTCGTGGTAAGGATCCTGTCCGATGATGACCACCTTCACCTTGTCAAACGGACACAGGTTGAAGGCGTTAAAAATGAGTTTGCCTGGCGGGTAACACGCTGTGCGACCATACTCCAGGCGTACCACCGTTGTCAGCTTCTCGAAGTAGGATTTCGAAAACTCCTCTTCCAGCTGCTCCTTCCATGAGGGTTCTATCTGTACATTCATGCGTTCCCTTTCTTTTGCCTGCAAAGTTACGAATTAGCAAAGAGAAAACCAAAAGAATTTTGAGTTTTATTGAGTCTGGACGACTACATACGGCGAACGTTTGCGACAGTTTACAGGGTTGTCACATGTTTTGTCGCAAATCAGTGGGCTCGCCGCTATAACTTTTAGCCTTTTCGCTGAAATTTTTTTGATTCTGCCTGTTTCGGTTGTAACTTTGCATTAGAAAAATCAAACGAGATTCATACGATTCATACATAAGTTAATAGTTAGTTTTGTTAGTTAATAGTTTCTTCATTTGTTTTTGGTTAGTAATAGCACATATAGGGCTCGCAGTGATGCGAGCCCTATATGATGAATAATATATGGCAGCGGGCTACCACTTCAGTATCATATCGATGAGAGCCTCTACTTCCTCCTGACGGTTCTTCGGATAAGCCAGGGCGAGCACCTTGACGTGGTTAACAGCATCGCCACGTGTTACCTTTTTCTTCATGTAGAAGACACGGCCATCGTTCAGCGTACCTGAGAAGATGCCCTTATCAGCGGCTTTATAGGTCACTTCTTCGACGGTGGCCACGCTGGTGATGTAGCAGCCGTTAATGGGAAAACTCTCGTTGCTCAAAGCCCAGGAGCCAATCAGCGGCCAGTAGCAAAAGTCAATGTCGCTCCAGTTGTAGGTCGTCACTGAGGCAGGCACGTCGAGCACGTTCTTTGTGGAACTCTGCATGACGGCAGGATAACTAAAGCCGCCGTCCCCCTCGCGCCAACCGTACTTCTTCAGTACGTCGGGCAGGGTGGAACCATCGGCCACCGACTGTGCAGCCACGTCGGCAGGCACTTCGGCCGCCGCCAGATTACCATTGGCAATGGCAGCTTCCAGTTTTTCCTCGACACCAGAGGTAATAGAGCCAGGTTCATCGCCAGAAGCTTTTTGAGACCATAAGTAATAGCCTACTCCGCCTACCACGGCCAATACCAATACAAGGACGAAGGCTACGCCACAACCTATAAGTAAACCTTTCTTATTCATCTTACATCAGTTTTTAGGGTTCTGGGTGCAAAGATAGTAATAAGTTATCGAAAAAGCAAAAATAATTTACATTTTTGTTGATTAGTCTAAAAAAGAAGACTAATGATACAAAAACGAAAGTTTGTGAAACACCACGCACAATACATGTCGGAGAAATGACGTACCTTTGCAGCACACGAGACTTTTGATATATCAATAATGTATAAAAAGACGAAGTTCAGTCCCACACTCCTGCTGACGACCGCATTGTTTTTGCTGGCCGCCGGTTTCTGGTATCTGCTCTTTCCGCACCTGCTGTTGGCCAGAGAGAGTTGCCAGCTGTTCCTGTGGAACGGCGGCTACCTGCTGGAGCGGCTCTGCGTTCCGGGCGGAGCAGCGCAGTACGTAGCCGAGGGGTTAGTACAGTTCTTTATACAACCACTCTACGGAGCACTGATTGAGGCACTGCTCCTCGTAGCCGCCGCGACGACGGACTCTACACGCGCCTCTACTTTGCCTGTCTGCAGCCCGACGGACGGGCTACCAAGCCTTTTCTGTTGCCCCAACGCAACCCAAAGGAGTACTATCGCGAACTGCTCTACTCGTACAACACGCCCGACTTCACCCTGCGCCCCGTCAGCCTCGATGCCCGACGCATAGCGGCTGACATCGAGCGCAATGACCGCACGGCTTTTACGATCAAAGAACAAATGACAACAATACACCATAAAGAAAAATGAGAAAGACATTGACAACAGCGCTACTTGCGCTCTCACTGGGCCTGTACGCCCAGAACCCCTATCTGCCACTGTGGGAGCATCTGCCCGACGGTGAGCCCCGTGTTTTTGAAGACCCAGACCAGCCTGGAAAGCTGAGGGCCTACATTATCGGTTCGCACGACACGCACTACACGGAGTACTGCGGTAGCGACATACGCATGTGGTCGGCACCCGTGGAAGACCTCAGCCAGTGGCGCGACGAAGGCCCCATCTTCACTTGGTTCGTTGACGGACAGTGGGACACCATGTTTGCCCCCGACCTCGTCTGCACCACCAACCGCCAGACAGGCAAGAAGACCTATTGGCTCTACCCCCACAGCCGTGGCTGGAAGCGCGTGGGCATGGTGTGCAAGAGCGACCGTCCTGACGGCCCCTTCGTACCCGTGAACCTGACAGCCGACGGGCGCGAGTGCCTGCCTGGCTCGCTCATCGACTTCGACCCCTCAGTGTTCATTGACCCCGTCACCAACAAGAAGGACCCCGACTACCAGCGGGGCTACAGGGCTTACGTGTTCTGGGGCTTCCAGCACTCTACGGCATGTGAACTGGACCCCGAGACCATGTACTCAAAGCGTCCTGGCACCGAACTCATTGACCCCTTCATTCCCGCCAGCAGTGCCGACGGCCGTCTGCTCGACAAGGAGGGCAGCGAATATACCGCCCTCTACAAAGGTCAGAACCCGCTCGACTTTAACTTCTTCGAGGCCAGCAGCATTCGCCAGATTGGCAACAAGTACGTCATGGTGTTCTCCGGCTATAGCGGCAAGGAGTATGGTTTAGGCAACACCAACTCGGCCCTGCGCTACGCCTTTGGCGACTCGCCGTTAGGGCCTTGGCGCTCAGGTGGCGTACTGGTCGATTCACGCGGCGTCGTGCCAAGTGAGGACGCTTCACACCTGGTCACTACCAATGCAGCCCACAACACGCACGGCTCACTCGAGGAGATTAACGGCCAGTGGTACGTGTTCTACCATCGTCCGCCCCGTGGCTTCGGCAATGCCCGTCAGGCCATGGTGGCTCCCGTCAAGATAGAGTGGGACAAGAAACCCGTCAGCAAGGGCGGCACGGTGCGCATTACAGGCTACGACCCTTACACCAGCGACCATGCCTGGACGGCAAAAGCCACCGACGGTACGGAATACACCGGTGCCGAGGTGACCAGCGAGGGCTTCCAGATATTCGGACTGCCACCCTACGCCTGCTACTCAGCCGGACTGGCCTGCTACATGGCCGGCAACGCTGATGCCAACAGCTGGATGCAGGATAACCACGACGTGTGGTGTAACTCTATGGACCTGGCCGGCATCACCAATGGCGGCATCGTTGGCTTCAAGTACTTCGGCTTCGGCGGACTGGCCAGCGACACAAAGGGCCTCAAGGCTTTTAGCGGCACGAAGAAGGGCGACGGCACACAGCTGAACCTCTGCCTGACACCCGGTGGCCACGGAGCCTTCGAGATTCAGGTCATGCTCGACGGCCCTTACGCAAACAGCACGTGGAACGGCAAGTGCATTGGCACGTTCAGCGTACCTGCTACCACCCATCACCCATCACCCATCACCCATCACCCATCACCCATCACCCTCTCCATACCCGTGCCTGACGTAGAGGGACTCACGGGCAAGCATGCCATCTACTTAGTGGTGAAAGGCCCAGAGGTGCCCAAGCCGCAGGACAACCGCCCGCAGTGGGGCCGACAACACGGACCGGAGCGTCCGCAGGGACTCTTCGACCTGCACTACATAGGTTTCTCCAAGAAAGCCGAGACTTGGCAGCCCCCCGTAGTACCGCAGGTAACCATCAAGGCCGATGGCCAGCAGCTGCGCATACCGGCAACACCCCTGCGCATGAGCAACCAGAACGGACTCACCGAAAGCCGTACCTATCAGGTGTATGGTCCGCTGAAGGCAGGCTCAAGGCTTGAGGCTACGAGCAACGTTGAGGGTGTAAAGATTACCGTAAGCCCCGTCGTCGAGGGACGTGCCACGGTGAAAGCCGTATGGAACGGCATGGAAAAGATATTCCTTATTAACTGATAATATAGATGTATATGAACAAAAAACTAAGAACCTTTATGGCAGTGGTCATAGGAGCCACGGCACTGGCTGCCACGGCCCAAACACTGCCCTACCAGAACCCCAACCTCTCGGCACGCGAGCGCGCCATCGACCTCTGCAGCCGGCTGACCTTGGAGGAGAAAGCCCTCCTGATGCAGGACGAGAGTCCGGCCATTGAACGACTGGGCATTAAGAAGTTCTTTTGGTGGAGCGAGGCATTGCACGGTGCTGCCAACATGGGCAACGTGACCGTCTTCCCCGAACCGGTAGCCATGGCCTCGTCGTGGAACCCCGACTTGCTGTTCCGCGTTTTCGACGTGGCTTCCACCGAGTTCCGTGCGCAGTACAATGAACGAATGCTGGAGCGCGTGGGCGGTCGTCTGCAGTATAAGGCGGGTGGCACGCTCGACGAGAAGTTCCACAGCCTCTCGGTATGGACGCCGAACGTCAACATATTCCGTGACCCACGCTGGGGACGCGGTCAGGAGACCTACGGCGAAGACCCCTACCTGACAAGTGTTATGGGAACCCAGGTGGTACGGGGCCTACAGGGACCCGAGGACGCCAAGTACCGCAAGCTGTGGGCCTGTGCCAAACACTATGCCGTACACAGCGGACCGGAATACACACGCCACACGGCCAACCTGACCGACGTGACACCCCGCGACCTCTGGGAAACCTACATGCCAGCCTTCAAGACGCTGGTGCAGGAGGCCAAAGTACGCGAGGTCATGTGTGCCTACCAGCGACTGGACGACGAGCCCTGCTGTGGCAACAGCCGGCTCTTGCAACGCATTCTGCGTGAGGAGTGGGGATTCCCCTACCTCGTGGTGAGCGACTGCGGTGCCGTGACCGACTTCCACACCAGCCACCACTCCTCGTCGGACGCCGTCCATGCTGCTGCCGTGGGCGTGCTGGCCGGCACCGATGTAGAGTGCGGATTCGGCTATACGTACAAGAGCATTCCTGATGCCGTACGCCGCGGCTTCCTCAGCGAGCAGGAGATTGACAAGCACGTCGTCCGACTCTTGGAAGGCCGCTTCGACCTGGGCGAGATGGACGACCCCAACCTGGTGGAGTGGGCCCAGATACCCTACTCGGCCATGTCGTCGAAAGAGAGCCGACAGTTAGCCCTCGACATGGCCCGCCAGAGCCTCGTGCTGCTGCAGAACAACCAGAGCCTGCTGCCCCTGAAGCGCAACGCAGAGAAAATTGCCGTCATAGGTCCGAACGCCGACGACACGCCCATGATGTGGGGCAACTACAACGGCACCCCCAACCAGACGGTGACCATACTCGACGGCATCAGGCAGAAGCAGAAGAAACTGACCTACCTGAAGGGCTGCGACCTGACCTACGACAAGGTCCTGAACTGCCTCTTCCCACAGTGTAAGGCCGACGGCAAGAAGGGCTTGAAGGGCACCTTCTGGAACAACACCCAGATGGAGGGCAAGCCCGTCACCACGCAGTACTACACCACGCCAGTGGCCGTCACCACGGCTGGCATGCACAACTTTGCGCCGGGCGTGAAGATTGAGGACTTCTCGGCCAAGTACGAGACCAGTTACACACCCGGCGAGGACGGCGAGTTTGTCATCAACGTGGAGGGCTGCGGCCACTTCGAACTCTACGTCAACGGCGAGCGCAAGCAGCTCATGCACACCTGGCGCACCACCCCCACCCGTACAGCCATCGAGGGTGTCAAGGGCCAGACCTACAACGTGGAGGTGCGCTTCCAGTTTGTCAAGACGTGGGGCGCCAACATCAAGATAGACATTGCCACCGAGCACCCCATCGACTACAAGGCCATCATCGCCCAGCTGAAGGACATCGAGACGGTCATCTTCGTAGGCGGCATTTCGGCACAGCTCGAGGGCGAGGAGATGCCGGTGAACATTGACGGTTTCCGTGGTGGCGACCGTACGAACATCGAACTGCCCAAAGTGCAGCGCAACTTCCTGAAAGCCCTGAAGGACGCTGGCAAGAAGGTCGTCTTCGTCTGCTGCTCTGGTTCGGCCATCGCCTTGGAACCGGAGACACAGTCTTGCGACGCCATCCTGCAGGCATGGTACAGCGGACAGGAGGGCGGCACGGCTGTGGCCGACGTGCTCTTTGGCGACGTGAACCCCTCGGGCAAGCTGCCCGTCACGTTCTACAAGCGCACCGACCAGCTGCCTGACTACGAGGACTACTCCATGAAGGGCCGCACCTACCGCTACTTCAACGATGCCCTCTTCCCCTTCGGCTTCGGCCTGAGCTACACCACCTTCGAGGTTGGCACGGCCAGCTACGACCCGGCAGCCTCAACCCTCAGCGTCAGCGTAAAGAACACCGGAAAGCGTGAAGGCACGGAGGTCGTACAGGTCTATGTACGCGACCCGCAGGATGCCGACGGTCCACTGAAGTCGCTGCGTGCCTTCCAGCGTGTCACGCTGAAGGCCGGCGAGTCAAAGATCGTCACGCTGCAACTGGACCGCAAGACCTTCGAACTCTTTGACAGTGCCACCAACACCATGCGCGTCAAGCCTGGCACGCAGTACGAGGTATATTACGGCACCAGCTCACTCAATGAAGACTTAAAGAAACTAACCGTCAAGATAGATTAAAATGATGAAGAAGAATTTTCAGAGAATGGCCTTTGCCGCTACACTCCTTCTGGGCAGCAGCGGCGCCTGGGCCCAGTGGGGACAGTTTCAGGACCCGTTCCCAGGTAAGCACCTGAAAGATGCCTACCAAGAGTATTTCAAGATTGGCGTAGCTGTCAATAAGTACAATGCCACCGTGGCCGACCAGCAGGCACTGGTCGTCGCCGAGTTTAACAGCGTGACGGCCGAGAACGACATGAAGCCCGTCAGCGTTCACCCCGCCGAGGGCGTCTGGAACTGGGGTGCTGCCGACAGCATTGCCAACTTCTGCCGCCAGAACGGCATCAAGATGCGCGGCCACTGCCTCTGCTGGCACGCACAGTTCTCTGACTGGATGTTCAAGGACAAGAAGGGCCGCCCAGTGAAGAAAGAGGTGTTCTACGAGCGTCTGCGCGAGCATATTCACACCGTGGTGAACCGCTATAAGGACGTGGTCTATGCCTGGGACGTGGTCAACGAGGCCATCAGCGACAACCCGCGTGGCGAGTTTGTTGACGGCAAGTGGCAGCCCGGCAACCCCTACCGCGAGAGCACCCACTTCAAGCTCTGCGGCGACGAGTTCATAGCCAAGGCCTTCCAGTTTGCCCACGAGGCCGACCCCACGGCACAGCTGTTCTACAACGACTACAACGAGTGTGACCCCGGCAAGCGCGACCGCATATACAACATGGTGAAGAAGATGCAGGAGCAGGGCGTACCCATTCACGGCATCGGCATGCAGGGCCACTATAACATCTACGGCCCTTCGGAGGAGGACATCGATGCCGCCATTACGAAGTACTCGGAGCTCGTCAAGCACATCCACATCACCGAGCTGGACATTCGTACAAATACCGAGATGGGCGGACAGCTGCAGTTCGCACGCGGCGAGAACAAGCCCTTGGCTCCCTACCTGCAGGCGCTGCAGAACGACCAGTACAACCGCGTCTTCCGCGTGCTCAGAAAGCATAAGGACGTCATTGACTGCGTCACCTTCTGGAACCTGGGCGACCGCGACTCCTGGCTCGGCCAGAACAACCACCCGCTGCCCTTCGACGAGCAGTACAAGCCCAAGGCCTGCTACTACGTCATACGCGACTTCAACCCCGCCATTGACAACGCCGTGGTGAAGGAGGACTTCAAGCCTAACTACTGGAACCAGCCCGGCCAGGAGTGGCCGAAGGTGAACTCTCAGGGCTACGTGCGCTTCCGCATCGATGCCCCCGACGCCAAGTCGGTCATCGTAAGCCTCGGTCTGGGTGGTCGTGGCGGCACCGTGCTGCGCCGCGACAAGGACGGCCTGTGGACCGGAACGACAGAACAGCCCGAGGACCCGGGCTTCCACTACTACCACCTGACCATTGACGGCTGCACCGTCAACGATCCGGGCACGGACAACTTCTTCGGCTCTTGCCGTTGGGAGAGCGGCATGGAGATTCCCGCTCCCGACCAGGACTTCTATCAAGTGAAGAACGTGCCCCACGGCAACGTGCAACAGGTGCTCTTCTGGTCGGAGAGCACGCAGCAGGTACGCCGCGCCTTCGTCTATACGCCGCCGACGTATGGCGAAGCAGCAACAGGAAATCGTAAATCTGCCAAGCGTTACCCCGTGCTCTACCTGCAGCACGGCTGGGGCGAGAACGAGACCTCCTGGCCCGTACAGGGCTGCGCCGGCACCATCATGGACAACCTCATCAGCGAGGGAAAGACGGAGCCCTTCATCATCGTCATGACCTACGGCATGACCAACGACGTCAAGTTCGGCCACCTGCACGAGTTTGACGCCAAGGACTTCGAACGCGTGCTGGTCGATGAGCTGGTGCCTTACATTGACAGCCACTTCCTGACGAAGACCGACAAGTGGAGCCGCGCCATGGCGGGTCTCTCCATGGGTGGCTTCGAGACCAGCCTCATTACGCTGCGCCGTCCTGACGTGTTCGGCTACTACGGCCTGCTGAGCGGCGGTCAGTACAAGTCCGAGGACATCAAGGACCCCGGCCAGGTGCGCCTCATCTTCCAGAGCTGTGGCTCTAAGGAGTATCCTGACCGTATCATGCAGAGCACGGAGGCCCTGAAGGCCGCCGGCCTGAACGCCGTGGGCTACGTCTCAGAGGGCACGGGCCACGAATTTCTGACGTGGCGCCGCTCACTCCGAGAAATGGCTCCCCTGCTGTTTAGTAATCGTTAAATAATAACTTGGTGCGAGAATCATTGTGCAGTACGCATCATTCGCCGCCAGCGGAAATAACCGAAGACGGCAATGATGACGTACAGCGCATAAAGCCCCGACTTGAAGGGCAAGTCCTTATAGGCATAGAGCACGCAAGTGACCACATCGACCACAATCCAGACAAACCATTGCTCCAGATACTTGTGGGCCAAAGCCCAGACTCCTAAAAGACTTAATGCCGTAGTAAAGCTGTCAGCCACGGGCACCGTGCTGTCGGTAAACGTCGTCAGCAGCCACCAGATGAGCGCCCACAGCCCCAGCGTAGCCACAACCCAAGGCAGAATGATGCGACGTGGAACGTGGGTGATGGGGGTGGAGGGTTTGGGGGTGTCGCTCGGCGGGGAAACCGCCGGGCGCTGTTCGGCGGGCACCGGCCTTTTAGGTGCCACCCAGCGCCAGAAGCCATAGATGGTGACAAAACAGTAGTAGCCCTCCATGGCGCAGTCGGCATAGAGCCCCTTCTGGTAGTAGAGCACGATGCCCATCAGCTGCATGACGAAGCCTACTACCCACATCCACACACTGGCCCGATACTCGAGCAGGAGGTACGCCAGTCCGAGTATCGTGGTCAGCAGGTCAAGCCAATTAAATGTCATTGCCGTTAAAACTTTAGCGTCACACCACCCTGAATGGTAAATCCGGCCATGGGCACGTAGCCTATCTGGTAGTAACGGTTGTCGTTCGTGTGGCCGTAACTCTCACAGATGGCACTATACACCCAGCCGTTGGCAGCATAACGGCCATTGAAGATGTTGTTCATGGAGAGCGAGAAGACGGCCTCCTTCAAAGCAAGACTCTTAATGGCGGGTAGCGTGTAGCTGGCCGTAATGCTGCTCAGGCTGAAGCCCCGCAGCGAGCGGTCCTTGTTCTCGCTGTTGTCTAAGTACTGGCGGCTCACGTAGTTCGTGTGCCACGTAGCCTGGAAGCCCTTGTAGTGGGCACGCAGGAAACCGTTGGCAATGACGGCCGGCGCAAAGGCCATGGTCACCTTGTCGTAGTGTATCTGCGTCGTGCCGTTGTCCCAGTCCTCCACGTACTCCGTAAAGTCCTTCAGCTTGTTGGTGCTGAAGGCACCGTTGGCGCTGATGTCCAACCACGAGAGCAGACGGTAGCTGGCCTGCAGCTCCACGCCCATGCGGTACGACTTGGGAATGTTCGTCGTCAGCGGCTCGCCGATGTCGCTCAGCTGTCCGGTCTGTACAAACTGGTCCTTGTAGCTCATGTAGTAAGCGTTCAGTCCGGCCATGTAGTCGTCGGCCTGGAGCGTGTAGCCCAGCTCGAAGTCTATGAGCTGTTCGGGCGTGGGTGCCGCGAAGGAGCCGTTGTCGGTGAAGTTGTTGCGCTCGGGCTCACGGTGAGCCATGGCCATGCTGCCGTAGAAGCGGTGCAGGCCGTACTCGGCGCTGAAGCCCACCTTCGGGTTCAGGAAGTCGTACTTCTTGTCGATGTCCAACGGCTGGTTGTAGTAGTGCGAACCCTCCTCGTAGAACTTGTCGTTGATGCCGTCCGTGCGGTAGCCCACGTGGCGGTACTGCAGATCGCCGAAGACGGTCCAGTGGCTGTCGAGCGCCAGGGCGGCCTTCACGAAGACGCTGCCGTCCAGCTTGTGGGCGTCAGAGTCGTAGTAGCGGTAGGGACCGTCCTTCAGCAGTGTCTTCTCCAGCTCCTCGTTAGCTATGTACGTCAGCTTGCCGAAGTGGTAGCCGTCAAAGTTCTGCACCGACACACCGCCAATGATGTCCCACCGTTCGTCCTGATAGTTGGCGTTGGCCACGAGGCCGTAGGTGTGCTGCGTCAGGCCCTTCTTGCGTACAAAGTCAGAACGCTTCAGCGTGTTGCCCTCACTGTCGGTGAATGTCAGTCCGTACTTCGAGAGCTTGTTCTGCGGCCGGAACTCCTCGTAGTAACCGTAGCCATAGGTGTAGTGCAGCGAGGCCGACATCTTCCAGCGCTCGCTCAGGTCGATGACGGTCGAGAGGATGTTGTGGTTCTGCCAGAAGTTGTCGGTCGTTCGCTTCCAGAGCTTACCGTCGCGCAACTCGTAGCGCCGGGTGACGTAGTTGCCGTCCGCATCCTTCTGGAAGTTGCCTTCTGCGTCGTAGGCCAGCGTCTCGTACAGCGTGTTGTAGCGGCCGAGCCCCACGTTCCACAGGTCCTTATAGTCCTTGATGCCCGTCTGGGCGCCGTAGGTGCCGTCCATGAGACTCAGGTCGTTGTCGCCGGCCGTCACGCCGTTCCAGGCCTGACCGGTCTTCTCGAAGTTACCAATGTTCTTATACCTTATCTGGAAGCTGTCGCCCATCCACGTAGCACCGCCGTAGTAAGAACCGCTGGTGCCGTCAGTGCCGTGTATGAAGCCGTCCGTCGTCGTGGCGTGGTAGGCTCCCTCCAGTACGAGGTGGTCCCAGAGCAGGCCCGTCGAGACGTTGGCTCCCAAGTTGACCGTGTTGTACGAACCGTAGCTGGCCGACACCTCCACGCTGGGGTCGAGCAGCGGCGTGGCCGTTGACAGGGCTATGCTGCCGCCAAAGGCTCCGTCGCCGTGGGTCGATGTGCCTACACCCCTGTTCACCTGTACCGAACCTAAAAGCGAGCCGTACGAGTTCATGTTGGCCCAGAAGACGCACTGGTCCTCGGGCGAGTTCAGAGGCACGCCGTCTATCGTCACGTTGATGCGGGCGTCACGGCTACCACGCATGCGCATATAGACCGTGCCGGTGCCCAGTCCGTTCTCACTCCAAGCCATGATGCCGGGCGTACTTGCCAGCAGCATGGGCAATTCGCGGCCCGTCTTTGAAAACTCCTTCAGCTCCTTCTTCCTCACCATCGACGTGGCGAACGGCGAATTCAGGTGGCCACGCACGCCCTTTACCACAATCTCCTGCAGACTCTCCATGCGCAGAGAGTCCTGCTCCTCGTCGGTTGCCGACTGCGCACGCACCCCTGTGGTAGTCATGCATGCAGCAGCCAACATCATCATTACTGTCTTCTTCTTCATCATCCTTGTTTGTTTTTACCTTAATTAAATGTACGTAATTAAGGGGTTCACTGATTCCGATTCCTTTTGTCCAATCCCTACGTCGGCATTACCCGCATCAGGTTCTGAAGGGTATCATCTCAGCCTGCAACAGCAAGCACCCCTTGACATGCACTTTGCAAATCGGCGGCAAAGGTACGAATAAGTGAAGAGAAAACCAAATATTATTTGGATTTTCTTGAGCGTGAGTACCTTCGGCGAAGCCAGAGGTACGAATAAGTGAAGAGAAAACCAAATATTATTTGGATTTTCTTGAGCGTGAGTACCTTCGGCGAAGCCAGAGGTACGAATGTTGGGATTTTCGAGGTACGAGGTACGAGATGCGAGGTACGAGGACGGCCACCATCGACGGCACAATAAAACAGACGACATCCGGGTCAACGGCAACCTCTGTCTCCAAAGGTTTGCTCACCTTAGGACAGGCAGGAATGAGTGTGGCAAGCGGAGTGGCTGCCTTTGCCGCTGACAATCCCATGCTTGGATTCGCTGCGCTAAGCAATGTCTTGGGCTGCGGCTCGTCCATGGCCGGCATCTTTGGTGACGGGCCCTTCGAGGCGGAGGTAAGTCTCGGAGTGGATGGATATATCGATACCGAAGGTCTTATCCAGGGTTCGGCAACCACAGTGGGGGTCGCTTCGCCTACCATCTACATGAAAAATTCAGCAAAAACTCGACATTTGGCCATGGGGTGTGGAACCTCAAGAGTAGCCGCTCGGCGACGAAGGAGACCCTAAAAGCCTGTGGCGGTAGAACAGGGAGAAACCCCGTACCAAACAGGGAGTTTATACCGGGGAAGCAGGGAGTTTCTGCCGGGGAAGCAGGGAGTTTATGCCGGGGAAACAGGGAGTTTATGCCGGGGAAACGAGAACGGAGCGGCCGCTCCGTATATAAAGAGCGCCCGCTCCGCATATCAGGAGCGGGCGCTCCGCATATCAAGAGCGGCCGTTCAAGTACCTCAATCTCTTAACGTTTTCTTCTTTATGGCCACATAATGGATATGTTGCAAAGGTACGAAAAAGTGAGCACAATACAAAATAAAACACGCAGTTTTTTATTTTTATTGTCGAGCGTAAGTACCTTCGGCGAAGCCAGAGGTACGAAAAAGCGAGCACAATACAAAATAAAAACACGAAGTTT
>ODAJ012178536.1_pt1 | contig 27806 bp, 19 predicted proteins | sample 1539241 | NCBI WGS metagenome assembly ODAJ01 (sample SAMN02144231, study PRJEB22623) | gut metagenome | biome: sheep rumen | host: Ovis aries | place: New Zealand
GAAAGGGGTTGTTGGCATATAGAGCCACGGTAAGGCGGTCGTCGCTGAAAAAGGTGCGCTGTAGCGAGATAGCATGTACATTCCACGAGCTGGCGCTGAGCCGTCACAATCACTCCCTCGAGCGAATGTCCGTCTTCTGCTAAGCTATCCTTGCTTGCCACAACCGTCGGAAGAAAAGAGGGCTGCGAGGGATGGATAGATAAAGTATTCGTTCAATTAATAAACTATTGTAACAATGAAACATATTTGCTATGATAAGAAACATTATTTACGAAAAAGGTGACAAATCGTAATAATTTTGCAGTTGCAAACTGGAACGAACGTTTACTATTAAAAAAATGCAATGATGAAAAATTTAGCTTTAATTCTTTTATTTGTAGCCACTGCTGCATCTACAAATGCTCAGACTACAACACCATCCGTAACGCCGGCAGGTAATGGTAAACTGATTACCCGCTTCGACGTAAAATACGCCAACAGACTGTTCGAGACCGACATCTGGAAGGCCGAGGGTAAAAGTGGCGCATGGAGCGAAAGCAACCAGATGGGTATCCTCAATGACTGCAGCCCCGTAATTATTGACAATCCCGGCAAGGATGACGTCAACCAGAATGACAAATGCCTGAAACTGACTGTCGGCTCAAACAATGACAAGCCAGACAATTATGACCTCTTCAAGATGTATCTGCCCTATAACGATGAGACCAATCACAGGTTTAACCTGTTTGGCCGCCGCCGCATCTCCTTATTATATAAGCCAGGCGACGAGAGCACGAACTTCAACGTCAACCTTGAACTATGTCGCACCAAGGGCACTGAAACCGAGAACTATGACCTGAAGCTCGGTGCATGGTACGATGCAGGTGGCGGCTGGAAGCGACTGTACTTCAACTTTGAGCCATACGAAGTAGCAAACGGGTCGCACAAGACGATAGACGACATCCCCGATATGCTCGTTTTCGACGCAAAGACAAAAGACAGCGAATACAAAGACGTGTCGTACAGCAAGGGGCAAGTGTTCTATATCGACGACATAAAGGTTGAGGACGAGCCATACGCCGACGGCATCTGGATAGACAGTTTCCAGAACCAGGACGGCACTTTGGTGAAGCACGACCGCTGGGTGAAACCCTACAATGACGCCCATCAGGTGTTTCCTCATGAGCGCAACAAAGGCGTGGTCTACCTGTCGGGAACATGGCTGAAAGGCCAGAACATCGTGAACCCCGACTTAGAGGAAAAAGAAGTTGACGGCAAAAAGGTGGGCCGCTGGGTGTTCGACTACAACGAGTTCCGCGACCTTAGCTGGCACGTCAAGCCGGGAGAAGTGAAATACTACGTGTTCCAAGGCCATGACAGCGACAACAAAAAGATTTCCAAGCTGCGTATGCCCGACCGTGGAGCCATGGTTGGCACGACAACCGGTGATGAGCAAAAAAAATACGGCTATGGCTGGCGTTTCATCCCCAACAGGAACGTGCTGGTGTTTGCCGAGAGCTGCGGCGGATACGAGGACAAATGGGAAGCCACCAACGTGGTCTACTACAAAGGCAGCAACAAATGGGAAGCCAAAGACCTGGAGCTGACCGATTCCTTCGAGTTTGTGAACCCCATTGAGTTCACTTCAAAAGAGAAAGTAATGGTCACTCGCCACATGGATAACGGCTTCAACACCGTTGTCTACCCCTTCTCGCTCAGTGCCAGCGACATCTGTTCAAGCAGAGTGGGCATCTTCTATCACCACAACGACGCGTCTAAGGTCTACTTCATCCCCACCACCTCGACCCAGGCCAACGTGCCATTCGTCACCGAAGGATTTACTCCTACCTTTGTAGAAGGCGGCACCAACGTTACCGACCACTTCCAGCAGTTCGTTGGCGAGCGCACGATATCCGTTGTAAACCCCAACGATACATACGAGGCCACCCCACCAGCCCCCGACTACATTCCCAGTCAGAAAGACAATGCCGGCTATAAGTTCGTAGGAACCTACAAATGGATTTCAGGCAATGGTCTGTGGGGCATCGCCACCGCCACCGACGGAACACAGTCGCTGAAGAAAGGCTTAGCCAACTCAGGCTTCAAACCCTTCCGAGCCTACCTCGACCTCAACGACAAATCGGCCCCTGCGCGATACAGCACGCTGTCGATAAGCGACTACGAGGACCTGAACCCAACCGACATCGATGCCGTAGAGATACCCGTAGATGCCCAGAGCGGCACTGCCGACGTGTACTCGCTGAGCGGCGTGAGGATAGCCTCGGCAGCCACGCCAGCCGCCATCTGCCAGCTGCCGCAGGGCGTGTATATCGTGAATGGAAAAAAGATGTTTATCAAATAAAGACAAGGAGGACACAGACATGAAAACAAACAACCAACGCAAACCATATATAAAGCCCGTGTGCGAACACTTTTTCTATCCTATGGAGTCGCATCTGCTAAGCAACTCGTATATTGAGGTTAGCAAATCGTCAACAGACGACAACACTTTCGACGGCGAGTTCTCTGCGAGAGGCAACTACATGGGCAACGAAAGCTACGCCAACGGCTATAAGCGAAAGTCGCTCTGGGACGATTAAAGTTCCACCTCCAGTCTTTTGACACATCAACAAACCTAAACACAATGAGATTCATAAATACACTGTTACTTAGCGCAGCCGCCTTGAGTGCGGCTGCGCAGACAGGAGAAGCCAACCGCAACGTGGTTGTCGACGGCGAGGCAAGGCAGGTCGTGCTCAGTAGCGACTATGCCTTTGCCGTGCCCGAAAGCTTCCATGCCGACGAGGTGAGCATCTCCCGAAGCCTGATAAACGGCTACAACACCTTCTACCTTCCCTTCGCCATCAACTACAGCGAGCTTCCCAGCTCCGGCGGCATGACCTACGTCTACGCAGACCAGGACAACGAGAAGGTCGGCTTCCGCCGCAAGGACGACATCGAAGCCAACGAGCCATTCCTTATGACCGCCGTGACAGCCACCTCTCCCCTCGCCTTCACCAACAAGACATTTGCCGTCACGCCAGCGCAGAGCAGCGACGAGCTTTTTGCCGGCAACTATCAAGGCACCACCGATGCCGAGGGGCTGTGGGGCATAGGCAACGACGACAAGTTCGTAGCAGGCGGTGCGGGTGCCATCATCAAGTCGTTTGCAGCCAGCCTGTCGTCGCTTACAGCCGGTGCTAAGTCAATAGTCCTCTACAACGAGCCCTCTGGCATCGACGACATCGAGGCAGACCCCACTGAAGCATCAGACGGCAGGATATTCACCCTCTCGGGGCAGCAGATAGGCAAGCTTCCGGCCCGGGGCGTGGTGATAGTGAACAAGAGAAAAGTGATTGTAAGGTAAAAAATATCTGAAAACCATGAAGAAACCAACCATAACCCTTCTTGCCACCCTCGTGGCAAGCTCGTTGTCAGCCCAAGGCGGCATCATGCTTTGGGACGGAGAGAACCACGCGATAGGCTCTAACGGCGGCTGCTGGACCGACGGCAGCCCCACGGTGGCAGCCAATCCCTCGCAGGGCGGCATCAACCCCTCGTCGCGATGCCTCAAGTTCACCATGACCGAGGACAACAAGACTGTGAAAATACCCTTCCGCGACTGGATGCAGCCATCGATGGGCGGCAGCAGGCGCGTCTCGCTGATGATAAGAAAGGCGACAAACGAGAACGTGAAGATAGAACTGTCCGACCCCACCAATAGCGGCAGCAACTACTGGTACAAGGCCGCAGCTTGGTATGGCGGCAGCGGCGAGTGGCAGAGGGTGGTCTTCGATTTCTCTGCCCACCCCACTTTCGACTATCCCGGGGTAATCTCCATCACAGCTCAGACGGGCTACGTAGGCGGTTCGCAGGAAGTGTTTATCGACAACGTGCAGATAGAGAGCACACCAATGGTCAACGGCCAGCCGCTCTCGGCAGTGGGCTACGGTTCGCTTTCGGGTCATGCCGTTCTCACAGGGCTGTGGGCCAAGGGCGAATGTAGCAAGGTGAACGACGACAACTCGTGGCAGACCGTAAGGTTCGACGACTTTGAGCCACTGGCAGCAAGGCTCACGGCGCGCGTCACATCGGTAGATATGCGCCAGGCCAACGTTATCGGAGCCGCCAACGTGTTTGCCGGCATCAATCCCAACATCATCATCTATGCCAACGAGTGGTTCGCTGCCAGCTCCATAGCCGATGCCACCAACACAACCAACTACATCGAAACGCCTGAATATGCCGGTATGCCTACCTATTTCACTCCGCCCGTGGGCTTCGTAGGCGACCCTATGCCCTACTACGACTCCAACAAGGGCGAGTTCAAGATTGCTTATCTGCAAGACTACCGCCCCAACCCGGAGTGCTTCCACCCCATCCACATGATAACCTCCGCAAACCTGTCGTCGTTCAGCTACCAGGGCGAAGCCGTGCGCTGCGGCAGCGCAGGCTCTCAGGAGCAATCGCTCGGCACGGGCTGCATCTACTACGACGAGGCAAAGGCAAAATACTATCTCTTCTACACCGGACACCAAGGCAACTACGCCAGTCTGCCGGGCATCCAACGCCAAGAGGAACTCTACAGAGCCACGTCTGTCGACGGAGTGAACTGGACAAAGGAGGGCTTCGTGCTGAAAGCTCCCTCCGGCTACGACTGGCACCAGTTCCGCGACCCACATATCGTGAAGGAAGGCAACACCTATCATATAATCATCACAGCCATGCGCAACATCAACGGCACCAACTATCCCTGCATAGCCCACTTCACTGCCACCGACCTTGATGCCGTGAACCCCGCCAGCGATGCCAATGCGCAGCACGGAGGCTGGACGGAACAGGAGCCGCTGTTCACCGACATGGCGCGCGCCAACGTGTATCAGCTCTACGAATGTCCCGATTTGTTCCAGATAGGCGACCGCTACTACCTCGTCTACTCCGACCAGCGCGACAACCGCGTACACTATATGTATCGCCGTAACCTCAACAACACCGGCGGCGACGAGTGGACCTACGGCGGTGTACTCGACGGCAACGGCTTCTCTTTCTATGCCGGCAAGACAGCTTTCGACGGCTACGACCGCTACCTCTTCGGCTGGTGCAGCACGTCGGAGGGCCCTGCAAACAAGGACTGGGCTGGCACGCTGGTCACACACAAGCTCTATCGCAAAGCCGACGGCACGCTTGGCCTCACCGTGCCACACACCTTCGATGAGAAGTTCAGGTCGCGCACCGACCAGTCGCCGCTCAGCAGTCAGGGCAACATAGCCCAATCAGGACAGCAATACTCCTTAGGCAGCGGCAGCCGCCTGCAATTTGGCCGTCTGCAACGCTCAAGCAAGCTCATGCTCAGCTTCAAGGCCGAGAGCAACAGCAACGAGGTGTTTGGCTTTACGGTGCGCGACAATAGCGACAACAACACCCGCTACTCGTTCCGCCTCAACCTTGCCAACCAGATGATGTACCTGAACCGCGACAACAAGGGCGGCGGCGTGGAGGAACTCAACCAAGTGCCCCTGCCCCGCTCGGCAGACGGAGTCTACAATCTGCGCATCTATCAGGAGCAGTCGGTGATAGTGGTCTACGTGAACGACCAGATAGCCTTCACCAACCGCATATACAACCAGGGGCGCAACCCGTGGAGCGTGTTCTGCGACAGCGGAAAGGTAAGTCTGAAGGACGTGCAGACCTACAGCTACTAAGCCCCCACAAGGGAAAGCCCCCCTCAATCCCCCCAAGGGGGGGGAGGAATGGATGACCCTCAGCCCCCCACAAGGGGAAAGCCCCCCTCAATCCCCCCAAAGGGGGGAGGAATGGATGACCCTCAGCCCCCACAAGGGGCTGAGGGTTGGCTTATGGGGGCTTATAGGGCTTATGGGACTTATAGGGCTTATGGGACTTATAGGGCTTATAAGCCTTACAGGAGAGACTTACGGCTACCCCCTTTGCCTCTGTCCGGCAATATACAGTAAGGGCGCGAACCATCAGAGCAATATGGCCGCGCCCTTTTGCGACTTCGTAAAATCGCAACCCACAAAAATGGAAATGGCTATTCTTCCCAGACAGACTTGATGTGCGGGGCGTGGAACTCGCCAGAGTATTCGCCCGGAGCAATCTCCACCTCAACCCTTTCGCCCGAAGCAGACATTATCTGAGCTGCCGGCATGGGCATGAGGCGCACGCTTGGAGTGATGTAAGAACGTTTCATTTGATTGCTGCTTTTTTGCCGTTGATAATGTAAAGTCCGTGCTGCGGCTTGCTCACGCGAATACCTTGCAGCGTATATACTGCGTCGGCATCAACCTTTGCGCTTACCGTGTTGATAGCCGTTGCGTCGTCAATCAGCGTTATGCCCTTTGCCGAGGCAGGCACCGAGCTAAGCAGAGCGTGGAAGCTGCTGACAGTGGCAGAGGCATCGCCAAGCTGGAACTTGCCGTCGGCATTGATGCCGTACTTGCCCTGTGCGCTCTGCGGAGCATATATGCCCACGAACTCGCTGCCGAGGCCGTCGGGAGTGTTCACCACACCCTTGTCGTAGAAGCTCAGGCCGGTCTCAGCATCCACAGCTGCATCAACATCAGTTGCGAGGAAGGGAATGTTGGCATCGGCATGGTCGGCGTAGGTGAAGTTCACAGCCGTAGCCGTGGTTGAAGTGTAGGTAGCAATCTTGCAGTTAGCGCTTATCTCGGCCTGTCCTACATAGAAAGGCAGGCACAGCGTGTTGACACCAGCCTGAAGGCTGCGCTTCACTGCCACCTCGTCGGCATGGAAATCAATGGGAGTATAGAAGGCAGCAGCCTGGTCGAGCACCAGCTTGGGAGTGTTGTTGCGTCTGTTGGCCTCGTCCCAGCGTATCACGTTGTCGGTGTCGTAGAAGTCGGTGGCAGAGAGTATCATCAGATTGGGGTTCTTCTGGCGCAGCTGCGGACTGTCGCCGTCGGCAATCTCAGCATCTACAACGTTGAGGAAGCACACTTCGGGCGAGAGTTTGCTGAGCAGCAGCGAGTAGTCGTCGAAGTTTTCTGAGCGCCATTCGCCATCCCACGTGTTCTGGTAGGTTCCCTTGCGCATCGAACCACCCACAATCACTTGCTTGTCGGTGAGCGAGCCGTCGGCCATGGTACGTACTGCCACGCCGTTAACGGTAGGTCCCTCGAGCTTTATGTCGTCGATGTAGACAGTCTGTCCGATGTTGGCCAGCGCGTCGTTGCCGTCTTCAAAGGGCCAAATCTCAAGCACGGTGTTGCCCGTGTCGGTGATGTTGCCGCTCTCAGGACCGGCACCGAACTCGAAGGTGAGGAGGTTCCAGCCCTCAGTGTCGTCGAGCCAGAACCAGCGCCCGGTGCTGTATCCGCCTTCGCCGTCCTTGACCAGCTTCACAAACACATTGTGCTTCACACTCTGCTTTACGTGCATGGATATGCGGCGGAGACCCTTCATGTCGACATCGCCGAGCGGCAGAGCTGCGTTGCATTGCTCCTTGTCCCATCCGCCGGGGTTGGCGGCAAGCGTAATCTTCAGGCATTTGTTGCCGTCTTGTTCAACAACGGTTGGCGTGGCGCGGTCCCAGAAGCCGCCGTCGCTGCCAAGTTCCTTGTCTTCACCATTCCAGATTACAGTCTGGGCTGATGCTGAAAGAGCTGCCACCGTAGTGGCAAAAAAGAGTAATGACTTTTTCATTGCTTTTTAATTTTAAAGGTTTAATTAATGTTAAGTGAAAGGTCAGAGGTCTGTAGTGAGACCTCTGACCGTATGTCATGCATTAGTATTGGCTCACCTTGACATCGCTCACGGTGACAGAACCTCCGTAGTTGTTCACGCTCCAGCAGTTCTTCTGTATGCCGTAGATGCGCTGGGTGTAGCAAACGACGTCGTTGATATACATCACCATGACTGAGTTGTCGGTGTAGATGTCGATGTTGTAGACGTTGTTGGCTGGCCGCTCGAACTTGTAGCCGTCGATGCCATCGACAAAGCCGATGCCCTTGGCACCCTCCTGCTCGAAGTTCACCTTGCGATGGTTTTCGTCTTCGGGGTTGACAACGAGAGTGTAGTACTTCTCAGAGTCGGAACCGCGCACGAAGGATATGCCAAACTTGTCCCAGTTGTTGCTTGTGGTGACAGTCATTGAGATGTGGTTGTGGCTTCCGAGCCGGTTGTAGAGCACGTAAGCATCGTCGCCGCTGAGCTTTCCGTCGCTGTAGCCGTTGCTCAGCATAACGCGCGGCTGTTGCTGCTGCGAATATTTGGCAGCCATTGCGGGCACTGCACCGAGCGAGAGAGTGCCGTCGGAGTGCTGTATCAGCTTGTGGCACACGAGAGCTCCCGACCAGTTGGGTTCGTTGCCGTCGCCGCCACCAACGCTGATGTTCATCTCGTCGATGTCGCCGCCCGAGCGGAAGGGGCACCATCCCCAGATGAAACGGTCGGTGCCGTTTGACGCTGTCTTTCCAGCATAGAAGGCTCGGCTGTCGAGCACTCCCTCGCGACCGTCGGCAGGCCACTTGGGCGTGCCTCCCAGACAGGCTTTCAGGTTCTCATAGCTGTCGGCAACAAGATACTTGACCTTGCGGCTCCACGAGGTGCGCACTGACTCGCTGTAGACGAGATACCAATAGTCGCCCATCTTGAAGATGTCGGGGCACTCAAGCATACGGTCCCATATCATTGGGAAGCTGCCGGCATGGTCCCAGTTCTTCATGTCTGTGGATGTGAACTCGGCATAAACAGGGTCGCCGCCGTTCTTCGGCTTCGTAGCGATAACCATGCGATAGAGTCCGTCGTCGGTCTTGAACACCTGCGGGTCGCGGAAGTCCTCGGCTGAGTATCCATAGTCGGTTCCGTTGAGCTGCCAGAGCACATCCTTGGTCCACGACTTGAAGTCGGTGGAAGTAGCGCGCATCACGGCCTCGGTCTGCTTGGCATTGGGGTTGTGGCCGGTGTAGTAGATGTAATAGCGGCCATCGGCCTCGCTGTATGCTGCGCAGCCCGTTCCCAGAGCGGCATCCTGCTGGTAGTCGTTGGTGCCGGTGGGCAGTATTTCGCCCAGCGACTGGTAGTTGCATCCGTCGGTGGTCTGCACTGCCCAGATGGGATGGTAGCGGAAAGAGGCGTTGTTGGGGAACTCCTGAAGATAGAGCACCCTGAAAGCTCCGGCTTTCTGGTCGTAGAAAGGCATTGGATCGCCCACACGTCCTATCGAGGGAGTGTAGAAAGTGGAGAACGCAGCTTCGTCTGTTGGCACAAATCGCTCAGTGGTGCCAGCCCAGTCGCGCTCGGGATCGCCAGCGAAATCGTCGTCGCTGCACGCTGTCAGCATGGAAGCTGACAGCGCAAGCGCGAATATGAAAAATATTTTGGTCTTCATAACGTTATTTTCTGAATTTTTGTTGTGTGTTATTTAGTCAGGTAGGAATAGGCATTGAGCATAATCTTGCCCATGTTCTCGTGGTAGAGAGGTACGTATTCGGTGGGCGAGTTCCAGTCGAAGAGTCCTGAGCCGAAGCAGATGATGCCGCCCTTGCCGAAGTTGCCGCTGGCGGCCTTGAGCTCCCACGACGATACTGAGTTGTCGCCACCAAGTGGGCGGCCTCCAGTCTTGGCCTCGAAAACTGTTACTCCGTCTTCGTACTCACCAAAGAAGCCATACTGCGATGTGGTGTTGCAGATAGTGTAGCCCTTGTCGAGGGTGTAGACGGCATTGGCCGGTGCTCCAGGATATTGGGTTAGGTTCTGCCAAAGAGGATGAGCGGCATCGTAAGCATAGAAGTGCCACGGGTCGTCGCCCATGAGGTCAGAGCCTTCGCCGCCTCCGCCACCCCATACATTGTTGGGATAGGCATCCTCGGGCATTGCTCCGAGAGCTATTGCGTAGTTGACAGCCGAACGGCCAAGAATGAAGGCACCACCCTTCTGCCAGAACTCAAGCATACGCGGCAGCGCGGCCATAGCTCCTGTCTCGGCATCGGCAAAGCCGTTGTAGGTGCCGTAGGACGGACAGTGGCGATGGAAGAATATCAACTTGCAACGCTCGAGCGAGATAGCTCCGCTTGCCACGGCATCCCACGATGCGTAGGCAGCACCGTCGATATTTCCGGTGAGCCACTTGGCAGCGGCTTTCTCCTCGGGATTGAGGCCCTCAATGTTGTCGGCTTCGCCCACGAAGAGTGCTTCGGGATCGTTGATGAGCTTGACATAGACGGTATAGGTAGCCGTTGCAGTGTTGTCGGTGACGGTAATAGTGAACGGCTCGGTGAAGTTTCCTTTGGTGCCGCTTGCCGGATAGATGGTGGCATCCTCGCTGCACTCGGCATCGAAGGTAGCATTAGTGAGGTCAATGCTCTCGCTCGACATCATGCTGATGGTTACAGTCTTTTCCTCTTCGTTGATAGCGCCCTTCACGCCTTCGAGGAGGAAGAGCTTGAGCTTGGCTTCGTCGTTGCGCACAGCAATGCGATAGTCCATTACGAGGTCGCCGTTGCTGACACGGAGAGTCTTGTCGGCATCAAGGTTGATGTGGTCGCCCACTTGGATATTGGTCTTCGCACCAGGCGAAACGGTGAGTGCCGTTACGGTCATCTCCGACTTCTGATCGAAGTCGACAGGCACTTTCACCTTCAGCAAACGGTTTTCGATGCTGACGGTGGCCTCAAACTTGTCGTTGAGCACGAGCTTCTGGACCAGACATTCGCCTGAAATGTCAACGCTTCCGGTGTGGTCGTCGCTGCAAGAGGCAAACACGGCCATCGCTGCGAGGCATGAAAGCAGACGGCTGAGATGTTTCAATATATTGCTTTTCATTTTGTTACTTTGTTACTTGTTTGTTATATGGTTGTTCTGCAAAGGTTTGTGGAGCACGTTGGCTTTACCAGTTTCCACAGTTCTGCTTGTAATGTCCGTTAGATGCGGAGATCTGAACGTATGGTATAGGAATGTACTCATTCTTGTTCGGAGTGAAAGCCGCACCCTTGAGGAAGTTCATTGTCTTGCCCTCGTCGGTGTAGTACTTGTTGATAACCGTGGCGGCATCGCCCCAACGCACGAGGTCGAAGAAGCGCTCTGACTCCATGGCGAGCTCCAGACGGCGTTCCATCTTCACAATCTTCATGGCCTGGTCCTTGCTGTAGCTGCCGCTGTAGAGTCCGCAGGCATAATGCACACCATATTTATTAGGATAAGTGCTTACCACGCTGCTCTTCATCATACCCTGTGCACGCTTGCGCACTTGGTTGACAAGGGTTATAGCCTCATCGGTCTGTCCGAGCTGAGCCATCGCCTCGGCGCGCATCAGAAGCACGTCGGCATAGCGGAACACGATGCGGTTCATCGAAGAAGCCCACTGGTTGTCGCAGTCGAAGAGATAAACGTTGGTGAGTGCCGGGTCGACGTTCTGCTTCAGCGAAACGAAGTAGCCGTAGGTGCCACCGCCGCGGCTCCATGTGTTGGTCTCGGCAACCATAAAGTTCGGGTTGAACATATAGGGTGTGCCGGGCACGCCCACTGTTACGAACAGGCGCGGGTCTACTGTCTGCGTTGAGCCAACGGTGTAGTCCTTGGATGCAAAGTCGTCGAGTATGGGGAGGCCGTCGGCTGTTGTGCGATAGGCATTCACGAGATTGTGCGAGGGTTTGTAGAAGTCGTTACCCGAATCGTGAACCTTGGGAATACAGGGAACGATGAGTCGGTTCGAGAAGTTCAGGTTTCCGTAGACCGTACCGTCGTCCTTCGAGTACTGTATTGCCCAGATGCTCTCCACTCCGTTCTCATACTGGGTCTCGGGGCGGAAGTTGTTGTGCATGTCAGGCTCCAGACCGAATCCGGCACCGGTGTAGATCTGCGGATTGGTGTACTCCACCACCTTCTGCAACTCGGCATTGTTGATGCTCGTCACCTGGTTAGAGTTCTCGTCGTCCTGATGATATGCCTTGTAGAGATACACCTTTGCGAGGAACGCGGCGCAGGCAGCCTTGGTCGGGCGGCCCTTCTCGGCCTGCTGCGTGGGCAGCACTGGATAGGCATCCTCAAGGTCGTTGATTATCTGCTGCCATCCTTCGTCGTTGGTGTATTCGGTGTTCGAGAGGTTGTTGTAGTCGTCTTCCTCCATGTTGGGCTTGTTCACAAAAGGTATTTTCTTGAACAGGCGCTTCAGCTGGAAGTGTCCGTATGCACGCAGGAACTTCATCTCGGCTGTTCGCTGCTGAATGACGGGGCTCTGCTGGTCGGCAGTGGCGAGAATGTCGAGCGATAGCGACACGCGCGAGAGGTAGTTGTAGAAGCGTTCCCAGATGGAGGCAAAGGGCCAGTCGTCGGTCATCACGCCCACTCCCAGCTCAAGGCGGTGGAAGGGTTCGCCGTCGGAGAAGTCGGAACCGCCCACGTAGGCATCGTCCGAACGTGTGTCGTAGTTCCACAGCGAGAACGATGCGTTCATGTCTTCGATGCTCAGCAGTCCGGCGTAGGCCGAAATCAGAACATCATCAATATACTTGGGGTCTTTCACCTCGTCCTGTGTGAGCGTGGCCTGCGGCACCTGGTCGTCGAGGAAGCTGCTGCAGGAAACAAAGGCGGCAGACGGAATGACGAGCAGCGATGCAAGGAGCAGCCTGGTGACGGCTCTGGAGCCTCGCTTCGCGATATTGTCAGTTATATGTTTCATTGCTTGAATGTCTTTTATTGTTGTTTGGTTAATGGAAGTGTGCTTGCTCATTCTCACTCAGAAGGAGAACGGGCTTGCCTCACGTTCGCTCTTCGGCTCTCGGGCTTAGAACGAAACGTTCAGTCCGAATGTGAGGTTGAGAGGTATGGGATAGTTGAAACCGGGGTTCTCGGGGTCGGCTCCGGAGAACTTCTTGCTCTTTATGGTGAGCAGGTTCTGTGCCGAGAGATAAAGGCGTATGCGCTCCAGCCTGAGCTTGTCGGTGAAGCCCTTGGGCACGTTGTAGCCCAGCTGTATGGTGCGCAGCTTCATGTACGAGCCGTTCTCAATGTAGTACGACGACACGCGTCCCTCGTTGTTGGTGTCGCTGGTGGTCAGCGCCGGAATGTTGCTGCCGGGATTGAGCGGGCTCCATGCGTCGAGCACTCGCACACCCTTGTTCAGGTAGGGCACGTTGATGTTTGAGTTTGCCCAGAAGTCGGTCTGCGACTTGTAGCCACGGCAGTCAACGTCAACTCCCTGTACTCCCTGGAAGAACATGGTGAGGTCGAAGTTCTTGTACTGAAGGTAGATGTTCAGACCCCATGTGAAAGCGGGTGTGGGGTCGTAAATCCACGTCTGGTCGGCCTCGGTGATGTGTCCGTCGCCGTTGAGGTCAACATAGCGTATGCGTCCCAGCCCTGCACCTTCCTGCTCGGCATGGTTGTCAATCTCCTCCTGGCTCTTGAAGATGCCGTCGGCCACGTAGCCCACCTGCGCTCCCATAGGATGGCCCACTACGCTGTGCAGCGCATTGCCTCCGAAGGTGCCCTTGGCAGCCACCGTTTCGGGCAGCTTGGTGATCTTGTTGGAGTAGCGGCTGATGTTGCCGGTGATGTCCCACGAGAAACCGCCGTCGAGCTTATGGCGATAGCCGAGCGAAAGCTCCCAGCCTACGTTCTTCATTTCGCCTGCATTGATCCACTTCGACGAACCCTCGCCCATAGCTGCAATGCCGTCCATAGGCAGCAGAATGTCCTTTGTGAACTTGTGGAACCAGTCGAAGCTACCGTAGAGTTCGTTGCGGAGCAGCGAGAAGTCGAGACCAATGTTGTGCTGGGTTGTCGTTTCCCACTTTATGTCGTCGTTGCCACGCTGCGAACGCACGTAGCCGTTCTGCAGCTGGCTTCCGCCGTTGGTGCCTGCAATGTCGTATGAAGAGCCAGCCTGTCCGCTGCCCCAGAGTCCTGTCGACACGACAGCCTTGTAGAGAGTGTAGCGTGCGGTGTTCGAGATTTCCTGATTACCGGTCTGTCCCCATGAGTAGCGCAGCTTCAGGTCGTTGAGCCACGAGCTGCTCTTCTGCATGAAGCTCTCCTGCGAGATGCGCCATCCAGCCGAGAACGAGGGGAACGTACCGTATTTGTTGTTTGTACCGAAGCGGCTCGAGCCGTCGCGGCGCAGAGTGAACGAAGCCAGATAGCGGTCGGCGTAGGTGTAGTTGACCTTTCCGAAGTAGGAAAGCAGCGAGAAGCCGTCGCCCGAACCTTCGGCGAGCTGCTTGCCCGTGCCTGCCGATGGCCACATATAGTCGGTGTTGAGGATGGCAAGGTCGTAGCGCTTGGCACTGCTCCACTTGTAGTTCTGGCGGTTGATCTCTATACCAATCATGGCATCGCCGCGGTGCTTGCCTTTCTCGAAGTTGTAGGTGGCTATGGCGTTCCACATCCAGCGCATCCAGTGCTCCTGCTTGCTCTCGACTGCGGTGTCGTCGCGCCACACCTTACCGTTGGCAATGGGATAGGTGAAGAAGCGCTGCTCCTTCTGAGAATAGTCCATACCCAGCGTAGTGCGCACCATGAAGTTCTTGAACGGGGTGATGCTCAGGTGGATGTCACCGAAAGAGCGCCACTGCGTGTACTCGTTGTCCTTGTTGTTGTAGAGCATACTCAGCGGATTCTCACGCTCCGAATAGGCTCCGAGGGCCTGGGCAAACTCGCCGTTCTCTGCATAGATGGGGAAGTTGGGGTTGAACTCAAGTGCGTGTTCGAGTATTCCACCGGGGGCATCGACACCCTTTGTGCGGTTCATCGTGAAGTTCTCGCCAATGACTACCTTGCCGTCGAACAGCTTGTAGTCGGCATTGGCACGTGCCGAAAGGCGGTTGAACTTAGAGTCCTTGATGGTTCCCACGTTGCCGTAGTAGCCTGCCGAGAAGAATGCCGAGCCTTTCTCGCCGCCATTGCTCACCGAGAGGTTGTACTGCTGCACCACTCCCGTGCGGGTGATTTCCTTGAACCAGTCGGTGTCGCCGAAGCGAACGGTGGCTCCTTCGTCGAGAAACATATTCATTCTCATGCCGTTGAGCACGGGGATGCCGGCCTGGTTGTAGCCCCAGTCGAAGTTATAGCCCAGCGCGTTGTTGTTGGGATTGAGGCCGTCGTTGACAGATGCCTGCCAGAAAGCGCGTCCCCACTCGCTGGCATTCATGGTTTCAATCTTGTTGGTGTAGAACGAAGCAGCCACGCTGGCATCGAAGTTCACCTTCACCTTGCCCTCCTTGCCTTTCTTTGTGGTGATGATGATGACGCCGTTGGCTGCGCGCGAACCATAGATAGATGCCGAGGCTGCATCCTTGAGCACCTGGATAGACTCGATGTCGTTGCCGTTGAGCTCGTGCATACCTGCCTTTGTGGGCACTCCGTCGATGATGTAGAGCGGGTCGTTGTCGTTCAGCGTTCCGATACCGCGGATGCGCACCGTGGCTGCACCGCTCGGATTACCGTCGGCAGAGATGTTCATACCCGGCACGCGGCCCTGTAGGGCTTTCATGGGGTTGTTCTCGTTCTGCTTCTGCATCTCGCTGACACTCACCGTCGACACGGCTCCCGTCAGGTCGGCCTTGCGCTGCGTGGTGTAGCCTGTCACCACCACCTCGCTAAGCTGCTGAGGATCGTTCTGCAAGGTGATTTTCAGACCGTCGGCAGCGGCTACTTCCTGTGACTGATAGCCCACATAGGAAATAACCAGCGTGGTGCCTGGCTTCACCTTCAACTCGAAGTTGCCGTCGAAGTCGGTAACTGTGCCGTTCGACGTGCCCTTCTCCATGACCGTGGCACCGATGACGGTCTCGCCAGTGGGGTCGACCACGGTGCCATGAATTTCCGATTGCGCGTACATTATAGTACACACAAGCAGGAAACCAAAACTTAGTAACGCTCTTTTTAGCTGTTCCATTTTTGTAGTTTAAGGGTTAGTAAATAGTTATTTTTTGCTAAATATGCTGCAAACGTACAGCTTTTTGGGCTACATCGATAGCACAAATGTTGCATCGGATGCTAAAAATGATACATTGAAACAAATCACGACAACATAGTCAAAATCGTTTATCTGCACGGCAGACAGGCAGACAGCCTGCAAAGAAAACGGGTTGAAGATTCACGAGCTAAGCGGCCATTTTTTGCAACACGCTCCGTAAACTTTCTCCAACAGCCCCGGAGCAACCTTCCGGGAGCCTTGGAGCATTGTTACAGAGCCTCTGGAGCAATGTTACGGAGGCTCTGGAGAAAGCTTCCCAAGGTGCTCCGTAAAAACAACACGGCAGCAGGCTGGAACTAATCACCTTAGTTCCAGCCTGCTAATGCTTGAAAATTAAACCGAAAGATTACTCTGAACGCAATTCGGTGGGATAGATACCGTATTGCTTCTTGAAGCAGTTTGAGAAGTAGCTCGGCGTGTGGAAGCCCACCTCGTAGGCTATTTCGGCAATGCTCTTGGTGGTGGTATTGATAAGGGTGCGGCCCCGTTGCAGCCGCATTTCCCTGAGCAGCTCCACGGGAGAGGTGCCCGTGAGGGCCTTCACCTTGCGGTAGAGCTGCACGCGGCTCATGCCGAGCTCGTCGCTGAGCTCGTCCATCTTCAGGTTGGGGTTCGACAGATGCTGCTGGAAAGTCTTTTTCAGGGTATCTGCAAACAGCTTGTCCTGCGTACTCAGCAGCATAGGTGTCTCCTCCTTCTTGCCGTCGGCCAGGTGGCGCAGCTGCTGGCGGCTCTTGAGCAGGTTGTAGATGCGCGCTATGAGCAGCTGGGCACTGAATGGTTTGGTGAGATAGGCATCGGCTCCGTGCTCGTAGCCCTCCACTTGCTGCGACTCGGTGCTGCGCGCCGTTAGCAGTATCACGGGTATGTGGCTGGTGATGCTGTCTTCCTTGAGCTGCTGACAGAACTGCAGGCCGTCCATCACGGGCATCATAACGTCGCTCACTATGATGTCGGGCACGCACTCGCGGGCAAGTTTCAGGCCGCTCTGGCCGTCAGCAGCTTCCAGAACATAGAACTTGTCGGCAAGCAGGGTGCGCAGATAGCAGCGCATATCGGCGTTGTCGTCGACTATCAGCACATCGGAAAGCTCCTCGGAGTCGTCCTGTTTCATCTGCACCAGCCGCCCCTCCTGCACGCTTTCCTTCAAAGACTTCTGTCCGAGGGCGGCTTCTGCGGTGTGGTCGTCGACCGAGGGCTGCGCCATTCCCGACTTGAACTCGAGCACGCTTGACACAACCGTTTCCAGCTGACCCACGTTGCGGCCCACTATGTCCATCATTTCGCTCCATTCGCCCTTGAGCACATTGGCATCCTGTATCTTCTTCACAGGGCCGGCAATGAGTGTGAGCGGTGTGCGCAGCATATGGCGGGCATTGGTATAGAAGGCGGTCTGCTCGTCGTGCATGGCGCGTATGCGGCGGTTGGTCTTCCGCGTCTGCTTCACGGCACGCCAGATCATCAGCATACCCACTGCGAGGAGCAGTATGGCGCAGCCGGCGCATAGGCTTATCTTGCTCTGCAGGTTGTAGAGGCCGAAGTATTCCTCGAGCTTGTCCTGAACGGTAACAAGGTTCTGAGTCTGCTCCATAAGCTCGTCGGCTGTGGCAGAGATGGATTCGACGTTCTCCGGCACCACGAGTATGCCTTCGAGAGTGGTTTCGAGGGGATAGGCTTGCTTGCCGAGGATGCTGAGCGCCAGCCTTACTATCTCCTCTCCGTGGGTGGGATAGATGTAGGTGGCTATCTGATGGCCGAGCTTCACGTACTCGAGGCCCTCGCCGGGCATACCGTCGATGCCCAGAATCTTCACCTTGCCCTCGGTCTTGGTCTCTACGACGGCCTTGTAGGCACCCGTGGCCATGCCGTCGTTGTGACAGAACACTATGTCGGGCACCTTGCCCGAGCGTATCTGGTCGCTTACTATCTTGCAAGCCTCGTCGGAACTCCATTTGCCGTCGCGCCAGACGTATTCTATATCGGTATGTCCGCTCATGGCTTCGGCAAATCCCTTGTGGCGCTCAATGGCCGGAGAGCTGCTCTTCGAGCCTGTCACCTCGAGCACAAAAAACTTCCGGCCCGTGGCTTCACGGCGTATTACGTCGACGACATGATAGCCTACGGTGTTTCCGGCCTCGAAGTTGTTGCCTCCGATAAAGGCGGTGTAGTTGCCCGATGCGGCCTTGCGGTCGAAGCAAATCACGGGTATGCCACGGGCCATGACCCTGTCGATGGCGGCAGAAACGGCTCTGCCATCGTTTGGAGCCACCACGAGCAGGTCGATGCCGGAACTGGCAAGGCTGTCAATCTGCCTGATTTGCAGCTGCGTGTCGTCGCCGGAGCTGGCTATGCTGATAGAAACAGGATGGTCGTAGAGGTGCTGGGCGGCAAGCATCTCGCTGTTGACCTTCTCCCGCCAGCGCCCGCTGGAGCATTGCGAGACACCAATCTTGTAGCCTTTCTCGCCGCCAGAACATGACGACAGGGCAACAATAGCCACCAATATAATAAGGTGTAATACAGTTTTTCTCATTCTTTAGTAGTTCGTCTGACGCGACAAAGTTAACAAATCAGTCGGATATAAAAGGAAAAATTGATTTCTTTGTGTCCGTGAATTAAAAAAAATATCTTGCAACAATAATTTCTTAATAAAGTAATATGAGTCATATTGGTCGGTAATATGAGTCATATTGGTCGGTAAAATGAGTCATATTACTTTAAGGTAAAGCACCTACAATTCGGAAAACTCTGGTGGCGTGCAGCTGGTTTTGGTGCCTAAACGATTGCCATGACGCAGAAAATAGTTAACTTCGCCGCATGAAATTCATTGCAATCATACCCGCCCGCTATGCTTCCACTCGCTTTCCGGGCAAGCCGCTTGCCCTTCTTGGCGGCAAGACGGTGATAGAGAGAGTTGTAGAACAGGTGTCTCAGGTAATCGGCGACGTGCGCGTGGCTACCGACGACGTGCGCATAGCCAGTGTCGTAGAGGGCTTTGGCGGCAACGTAGTGATGACACGCAGCGACCACAAGAGCGGCACCGACCGCATACGCGAGGCTATGGACATAGTGTGCGGCCTGCGGGCGGCCAATGCCGGACAGGCCGTCACTCCCCTGCCCCGCAGCGAGTGGCCCGACGTGGTGGTAAACGTGCAGGGCGACGAGCCTTTCATCCAGCCCTCGCAGATAGCCACTGTGATGCAATGTTTCGACGACGAGGCCACCGAGATAGCCACCTTGGGCAAGCCTTTCACCTCGATGGATGCCGTCAGGAACCCAAACTCGCCCAAGATAGTGACCGACCTGAGGGGCAATGCGCTCTATTTCTCGCGCTCGGTGATACCTTACGTCCGCGGAAAAGCCGAGGAAGAGTGGGCCTCGTGCCACACTTTCCTGAAGCACATTGGACTCTATGCCTACCGCCGCGAGGTGCTCTGCCGTATCACCGAGCTGCCACAGTCGCCCTTAGAGGTGGCCGAAAGCCTTGAGCAGCTGCGCTGGCTACAGAACGGATACCGCATAAAGGTGGGGCTGACGGATGTGGAAACGGTCGGCATTGACACTCCCGAAGACCTCGAAAGAGCCGAACAGATACTCAATAACCACTATGACAAGAAACATTGATGCGTGGCTCGAGCCACGCCGCAACGCCGTCAGACAGGCGTTTCAGGTGCCACAGGAGAAACAACCGATGGTGGACAGCTTCTTCGAGAAGCTGCGCCAGCTGGCCGAAAGCAGCAGCGACCAGGGCGACTTTGAGCGACGGATGCTCAGCAGCCCGCTGTCGCTGGAGTTCAACCAGCTTATGGCGGACCTTATGCCCTATGTGCGCCAGTCGCCATACGCTGACAATGCCGGCCATTCAGGCTCGACAACTTCCGGCAACAGCGTGCACGACCGCCTCTACAAGGGCATCGACACGAATGCCGCAAACCGGCAACCGTCGCGTCAGGACACGAAAACAGAGATGAAAGCCGCCGCAAGGATGGTGGCAGAGGAGGTGGGATGGCATATCCCGATAGTGCGCAGGGTGCTGACGTGGCTCAACCTCTGGCACCTGTTGCGCCGATGGTTCGGCAAGCGGTAAGGGGCTGTCAGCCTTGTTCTATCGTTACGACAAGTGCCTGACGAGTGTCGGGAGCTATGCGGAAGCGGTTATCGGAACGCAGACCCACAACCCACACCACGCGGCCACTGCCGTCGGCCAGCACCAGCTGTCGCTGCCGGGCCGGCAGCGGCATCTTGCTGTCGGTGAGCAGGTCGCTGACGAGCTTTGTGCCCCTCATTCCGAACGGCACGAGCCTGTCGCCATGCTCCCACAGCCTGAGAACAAGCGGGAACTCCACCTTTGCAGCATCGAGCGAAGCCACATTGTTGCTTCGCTCAACAACGAAATCGCCATCAACCACACGTCGGCTCACTCGCAGTTTCCTGCCGTCGGCAAGGCAGTAGACACCTGCTTCGGGCACCTTCAGCGGCTTGAACTGTTGCTTTTCAATCTTGTCTATCAGCAAACGCTGCCCGTGGGTGGCGAGCTGATGGGTGGCCGAACGCCAGCTGCGGCCAGAAGGCAGAGTGACGAAGTCGCCTCCGGCAGGCTGTGACGTGGCAGCCGAAGCATCCGAATGGACATGACGCAGAAGGAAAGACGTGATGTCGGAAACCTGTGAAGGCGTGAAGCCGTAGCCTTTCAAAACTGAGAAAAGCACGTACTCGGGCGAAGCTTCGGCAAAAAGGAGCCTAAGGTCGATGCTCTGCCCGTCGAAACAGCGCGAAACGGCACTCTGAACGGCAGCATCGAGCATCTTCGCAGCTTCAGAAAGATGGCTGGCTGTGAGCGAGATGGCTTCACGGGCCGAGGGATTGACAGTCTCCATCATCGGCAAGAGCTTCAGGCGGATGGCATTGCGCGTGAAAACAGTCTCGAGATTGGTGCTGTCGACAACATAGTCCTGCCCCTTTGAACGAAGATAATCGAGCACATCGCTGCGCGACAAGCCGAGCATCGGTCGCAGCACATAGCCGTTGCGCGGACTCATACCTGTCAGTCCGCTGATGCCCGTGCCCCGAATGAGGTTCAGAAGAACCGTCTCTACATTGTCGTCGCGGTGGTGGGCTACGCATATTCCGGCGGCATCGAGGTCGCGGCGCAGGCGTTCAAAGTAGCTGTAGCGCAGATTGCGTGCCGCCATCTCAATGCTTTGATGGTGGAGTGCGGCATACTGGCGAGTGTCGAAATGCACCAGATGGAACTCCACCGAGAGCTTCTGGCACAGCGTTCTACAGAAATTCTCATCGCGAAACGACTCCTCGCCGCGCAGCAGAAAGTTGCAATGTATTGCTTCAACCCTATATCCCAAATCCTTGAGCGACAGCAATAAAGCCACACTATCGGCTCCGCCGGAAAGTGCAACGAGATAGAGCGCGTCGCTGCTCATGCCACATTGGTGTGTGGCGAACTGCGAAACGGTGGAGAGAAAGGCTTTAGGGTCGAACATAAAGGCTGCGGCGGCTATCTATTCAACATACAGCACGAGTCCTTTCAGGTACTCGCCTTCGGGATGGTATATGTTAATGGGATGGTCGGCAGGCTGGTGGAGCTGATGCAGTATGCGCACCTTGCGCCTTGCCTGAGCCGCTGCCGTGAACACGGCTTGGCGGAACTGTTCCTTGCTGACCACCTGCGAACAGCTGAAGGTGAACAACAGACCTCCGCTCTGTATGTGTTGCAGGCCCTTCAGGTTGAGCCTCGTATAGCCCTTGAGCGCGTTCTTCAATGCCCCACGGTGCTTGGCAAAGGCCGGTGGGTCGAGAATGATGAGGTCGTAGGTCTGGTCGTGGCTGTCGAGATAGCGGAAAGCATCCTCACAGAAGGCCTCATGGCGCTGGTCGGAAGCCGGGAAGTTGAGCGCAATATTGCTGTTGGTGAGTTCCACAGCCTTAGCCGAGCTGTCGACAGAATGAACCAACCGCGCTCCGCCGCGCATGGCATAGACTGAGAAGCCGCCCGTGTAGCAGAACATATTGAGCACCTTGCGGCCACGCGAATAGCTCTCGAGCAAGCTGCGATTGTCGCGTTGGTCAACGAAAAAGCCTGTCTTCTGCCCCTTGAGCCAGTCAACACGGAACCTCAGACCGTTTTCCAAGGCCACGTTCTCGGTCGTTCCGCCAAGCAGAAACTCGTTCTCCTGCCCCAGCTCAGCCTTGAAAGGCAACGTGGTTTCACTCTTGTAGAAGATGTTGTCGATGCGTTCCTGCATCACCTCGGCAAGCGCCTCGGCCACCTGTTTGCGGCAAAGGTGCATACCAACGCTGTGTGCCTGCATGACAGCCGTGCGCCCATAGCAGTCTACGACAAGCCCCGGCAGGTTGTCGCCCTCACCATGCACAAGCCTGTAGATGGTGTTCCTCGTCTGGCTGGCAGCCGTCTGACCGGCTGTGGGAGCATCAGCAACAGCTTCGGGCACCACTCCCAAGGTCTGGCGAACGCTCAGAGCTGCTTCGAGACGGTGTTTCCAGAAAGCAGTATCTATCGTTATATCATTGAAAGACAGCACTCTGACAGCAATAGAGCCTATCTGGTAGTGTCCCACTGCTATGAAACGCTTGTCACTGGTGAGCACTCTCACCACCTCGCCCTCGTCTATGGGCTGGTCGATATGGGCTATGGCACCCGAGAAAATCCACGGATGGAAACGCAGAAGGCTGTCCTCCTTGCCGCGTTTGAGGATTATTTGTTTGTAATTCATTGCTGTAAAGGAGTTTCGTTGGTGATGTCGGATGCCTGCTCTTGGGGCTGAACGGGGGCTGGAACTACAACAAGCCGGTAGTCGCCAGTGGCCTCAAGCCTCAGAAGTTCCTCGTAAAGGCTGATGCAAGCCCATGCGTCGGTGGCTGCATATAGCTTCTGCGCATCGGTGAGCACATCCCTTTCCCAATTAGAAAGTTGCTCGCGCTTGCGTATCCGCATACCGAAGAAGTTGGCATAGAGCTTCTGAAGACTCATGTCCTCGATGCCAATGCGCTTCACTTCGTGCTGAAGGTCGATGAACAAGCCGGGTGTGAAGGCTGCTCTCTTGTGCAACATCAGCATATCGTCTTGCAAAGAGAGCCCCACCTTGGGCACAGTGGTGTCTTCGAGAAGGCGCAGCAACGACGGCGTAAGCCCCGTCATGTTGAGCCGGAAGAGGAAACAGATGTCGCGCGTACTGACCTGAAGAAGCGACACCTTGTGGTTTTCGCCACGCCGGAACGAAGGGCGCGTCTCGCTGTCGACACCCAGCAAGTCGCAACTGAGCAGGTAGTCCACTGCCCTTTCAGCCTCGCCAGCCGACTGCACGACAACAATCCGCCCCTGAAAGACCACCCGGGGCAACTGAGGGATTAAGCTCTTGTCGTAACGGTTGTATAAAAGTTTTTCCATTTAGGTTGCGAAATTACGAAAAAAACTTCTAATACCTACTCAGAATGTGGTGCTTTTTATTTACTTTTGCACATTATTTTCATGTTGAACAACAAGCATTTAACACCATAATAATATCATGGCGAAGAAGAAACAAACGAAAAACAAGACCACATTCAGCCGCGCCATAGGCATCGACTATATCATAAACGACAAGACAAACTTTGTTTATGGCCTTATTCTCATAGCCGTAGCGATATATATCACCATAGCTTTCGTGAGCTACTTCAACACCGCGCAGGCCGACCAGAGCCTCGTCACGGCACTGCGACCGGGCGAGATTGAGAACACCGGACGGCAGTTCCAGAACATCTGCGGCAGCTTGGGAGCCATAATATCGCACTTCCTGATAGCCCGTTCGTTCGGATTGCCGGCATTCCTGATACCGTTGTTCGTGGTGCTTTGCGGACTGAAGATGATGGGAGTCTACCGAGTGAACCTTGTAAAGTGGTTCTTCGGAACCTCGCTGGTGATGGTATGGAGTTCCATAACGCTCGCCAAGTTCCTCACTCCGCTGATGAGCAATCATGTGTTCAACCCCGGCGGCGACCACGGCGCGTTCGTTTGCCAGTGGTTTGAGAACATTATCGGCGCGCCGGGACTCATTGCCTTGCTGCTGATAGTGGCTCTGGCGTTCCTCACCTACCTCACTTCGGAGACTATCATCGTGATTAGGAAAATGCTTAACCCCGTAAGCTACATTACCAAGAAAGTGAAATTCACCATCGCAACGCCCGCGACCGACGACGGCAGCAGCTGTCAGAACGTTGAAACGACGCCTGATCCCACCGTATTCGACAACCCCGAGGAGCAGGTTGTCGACTTCAAGATAGAGAATACGCCCGCAACCGACAACATTGCGGCTGCCGCAAGCCCGAAGAAGGCGGCCAAGAACGATGCCGCCGCGCTGGGAGAAAGCGAGTTCAGCATCGAAGCACCCAAGGAAGAGGAGAAAGCCAAAGGCAACGACGTGTCGGGCAAGGACAAGATACTTACTCCGATAAACCCTCTGGAGCCTTGGACAAAATACAAATTCCCCACTCTCGACCTGCTGAAGCAGTATCCTTCGGACAGTTCTAACTACATTGACCCACAGGAACAGGAGCGAAACAAGAACCGAATAATAGAAGTGCTCCACAACTTCGGTGTCGAGATATCTTCAATACGAGCCACCGTGGGCCCCACCATCACACTTTACGAGATCACTCCAGCACCGGGAGTGAAGATTTCGCGCATCAAAAACCTTGAAGACGACATAGCTCTGAGCCTCGCTGCACTGGGCATCCGCATCATTGCCCCTATGCCGGGAAAGGGAACTATAGGTATAGAGGTGCCCAACGAGAAGTCGAACATCGTATCAATGCACAGCATACTGAACTCTAAAAAGTTCCAGGAGTCGCGCTTCGAGCTCCCAATAGCACTCGGAAAGACCATCACCAACGATGTGTTCATGGTGGATCTGGCCAAGATTCCACACTTGCTGGTGGCTGGAGCCACTGGTCAGGGAAAGTCGGTGGGCATGAACGCCATCATCACATCGCTGCTTTACAAGAAGCATCCCAACACTCTGAAGTTTGTTTTGGTAGACCCGAAGAAGGTGGAGTTCAGTGTTTATGCTCCGATAGCCAACCATTTCATGGCAGCCAACGAGGAAAACGAAGAGGAACCGATTATCACCGATGTCCAGAAAGTTGTGAAAACGCTCAAGGGATTGTGCGTGATGATGGACACCCGCTACGATTTGCTGAAGAAAGCCGGTGCCCGCAACATCAAGGAATACAACCAGAAGTTCCTCAACCACAGGCTTAACCCTGAAGACGGACATGACTTCATGCCCTATATCGTTATCATTATCGACGAGTTTGCCGACCTTATCATAACTGCCGGAAAGGAAATCGAGACCCCGATAACGCGTATAGCACAGCTTGCCCGAGCCGTTGGTATGCACATGGTGATAGCTACCCAGCGCCCGTCGACAAAGGTAATTACAGGCGGTATAAAGGCCAACTTCCCCGGAAGGATTGCTTTCAAGGTGAGTTCACGCATCGACTCGAGCATCATTCTCGACCGCACGGGAGCCCATCAGCTCATTGGACGTGGAGATATGCTCTACTCCAACGGCTCCGAACCGGTGCGCGTGCAGTGTGCTTTCGTTGATACACCCGAGGTGGAGAGCATCAACGAGTTCATATCTTCCCAGCCTGGCCCACTCCATCCCTTAGACATACCCGAACCGCTGAGTGAGGATGGCGGTGCCGCAGGGCAGTCGGGCCTCGACGCTGGCACGCTTGACCCGCTCTTCAAGGATGCCGCCCAGCACATTGTTGCCACGCAACAGGGTTCTACGAGCATGATTCAGAGGAAGTTCTCAATAGGCTACAACCGTGCCGGACGCCTCATGGACCAGCTCGAAAAGGCTGGTGTAGTGGGTGCGGCACAAGGTTCCAAGCCTCGCGAGGTGCTCATTACCGACCCCGTGAGTCTCGACAACCTGCTCGCTTCGCTGGCTTAGCGAAGCTTTGAGCTGTCTTTTCCGTTTGCAAAGACTGCAAACGGCGATTTCGGAAAAAAATAATCAGTGTGTTTTCGGACCTCTTCGCAACTGTGCGGAGAGTTCCGACTGCTATTGTCTGTGGCTTTCAGATTATGCTGTCAAGCCGTTTCCGCAGCTGTGCGGCCATAGACTTGCGAATGGCAAGCCTTATCTGACAAGTGTTGTCAAAGGTTTGCGACACTATGCGCGGCGAGAATTCCTTCACAATACGCATCACCTCGTTCATTGCGGGGTAGCTGAAGCTGTAGTCTATCACCTCTTCAACCTGACGGCTGACGGTCTCTGCGTTTGCCAGAGCATCGGCAGCAGCCTCCCGATAGGCCACTATCAATCCGCCTGTACCAAGATTCACCCCACCATAATACCTCACCACGACCACCAGCACGTTGGTTAGTTCGCGACTGTTTATCTGTCCCAGTATGGGCTTACCAGCCGTGCTCGAAGGCTCGCCGTCGTCATTGGCACGGAACTCAGTGCGTTCCGGCCCAAGCATATAGGCATAACAGACGTGGCGCGCATCGTAGTACTTCTTTCTGTAAGATGCGAGCAATGCCTTAATATCATCTGTAGTGTCTACATGATGGGCAAAGGCGAGGAACTTGCTACGCTTTTCGGTGTAGTAGCCCTCGCCTGTTTTGTCAGTTATAGTGAGATATTCGTCGTTCACTTCTTGTCTGTTGAGCTATGAAAGCTTATGGATTACAAGTCCGCTTCTGAGTTTAGGCTCGAACCAAGTTGCCTTCGGAGGCATTATCTTGCCGCTGTCGGCAATGTCCATAATCTGTTTCATCGACACGGGATAGAGCGCCAGGGCAGCACGCATCTCCCCACTGTCGACCCTGCGCTTAAGTTCTCCCAGTCCGCGCAGGCCTCCGACGAAGTCTATTCGCTTTGAAGAGCGCAGGTCGCCAATCTGCAATATCTCGTCAAGGATAAGGCGGCTGGAAATATCCACGTCGAGAACACCTATCGGGTCGGTATTGTCGTAGGTGCCTTCCTTGGCTGTCAGCGAGTACCAGTGGCTGTCAAGATACAGCGAGAACTCGTGCATCTGGGCAGGCTTGTATATCTCTTCACCCTTATCAACGACTTCAAAGTTCTTCTGCAGGGCTGCAATGAACTCTTCAGAAGTGAGTCCGTTCAGGTCCTTGACAACCCGGTTGTAGTCCAAGATAGTCAACTGACTTGCCTGGAAGCATACTGCCATGAAGTAGTTATACTCCTCGTCACCACGGTGGTTGGGATTGAGCTTGGCTTTCTCGGCACCGACCAATGCTGCGGCGGCACTGCGATGATGACCGTCGGCGATGTAAAGGCTCGGCATCTTGGCAAACTCGCGGGTTATGGTTTCGATGTCCTTGTCATCGGCAACACACCAGAACTTGTGTCCGAAGCCGTCGATGGGAGCAATGAAATCGTATTCCGGCTCTGTAGCCGCATAGCGCATGATAAGCTCATTGAGCACTTCGTTGTCGGGATAGGCAAAGAACACCGGCTCGATGTTGGCATTGTTCACGCGAACGTGCTTCATGCGGTCTTCCTCTTTGTCGCGGCGTGTGAGCTCATGCTTCTTTATCACACCCGTCATGTAGTCATTCACGTAGGCTCCCACAACAAGACCATACTGCGTCTTGCCGTTCATCTCCTGAGCATAGATGTAGTACTGCTCCTTGTCGTCTTGAACGAGCCATCCCTTCTGCTGGAATTTAGCAAAGTTCTCAGCCGCCTTTTCATAGACGCGAGGGTCGTATTCGCTTGTTCCTACGGGGAAATCAATCTCGGGTTTGATGATGTGGTAGAGGCTCATCTCGTTGTCGCCGGCTTCGGCGCGGGCCTCTTCGCTATCGAGAACATCGTAA
>ODAJ011710595.1_pt1 | contig 27780 bp, 24 predicted proteins | sample 1539241 | NCBI WGS metagenome assembly ODAJ01 (sample SAMN02144231, study PRJEB22623) | gut metagenome | biome: sheep rumen | host: Ovis aries | place: New Zealand
TCTTGGCTCTACTTCAACAGTAGAGGTTACGATACCTGAGGCAACAGCAACCGATGTCAAGAAAGAGAACATGAACCAGGTTGTCCTGATTAAGGGTCTGACTATCGCAAGTGTTGAAAACAAAAACATCAAGTTCACTATCGGCAATGCTGAGATTGCTGGTTACAACCAGTTTGGTGTAGAGATACCAGCCGAGAGAGAAGGCAAGACCTTCGACGTAGTTGGTTCTATCAGCATCCATAACGAAAATATCCAGTTCCAGCCAATCACTATTACTGAGAGCGCAGGACCTGTTGCTGACACGTGGACTGTAGCAGGTAGCCCCGTGACATTGTTCGGTACAGAGTGGGATACAACAAACGAAGCCAACGACATGACTCTGACAGAGGGTCTGTACGTATGGGAGAAGAAGGGTGTTGAGCTGACAAAGAGTGTTGTTAAGTTCAAGGTTGTGAAGAACCACGCTTGGGACGAGTCATATCCTGCAGATGATTACGCTCTGAACATCCCAGCAGATGGTACTTACGACGTCATGATTACCTTCAATGCTGAAACCCACGAGGTAAACGCAACGACAACAGGTGGTCCTGAACTGAATACCTACACAGCTTCCTTCGAGAATACAGGTAACTGGACTGATGTATATGCTTACACATTCTCTAAGAACGAAGGTGGAGAGGTTATAGCTCAGGAACTTGGCGCATGGCCAGGTGTTAAGCTGACAGCCGCTGAAGGTGGTGCTTATCAGGTAGTCATCCAGGCAGCAAGCGCTCCTCAGTATATCATCTTCCATAACAATGCTGGCGTCCAGACTGCCGACCTTCCATTCGAGAATGGTAAGACTTACGGATTACCAGAAGAGCAAGACTACACTGTACAATTTGTTAACCTTGACGGTTGGAACAATGTAAATGCTTATGCTTGGAGTGGTAACGTTAAGCAACTCGGCGAATGGCCAGGTACACAAATGACAGTTGTCGATACTCAGGTACAGTATGGTGGCCAGAACTATCCTGTTTACCAGATTAACTTCAAGGCTTCTGTTGCTCCAGAGTTCATCATCTTCAATAACGGTGACGGCATGCAGACAGAAGACCTCATCTATGTAGAGGGCAAGCAGTATCTGGTACTCAACATGAAGGGCGAGTTGGCATGTAGCTTGAAAGAGCCTATGCAGCTCGACTATAGCGACAGGATTAAGATTCACAACGGTATGCCAAAGATTATCATGGGAGTACCAAGTGAGACTGAAACTGTTAAGATAAACGTTGGTGACGCTATCCACATCCGTATCGCTGAGTGTCCACAGATGAGATCACCTGGTCTGCAGCTGACGAGTGATGACGGTAATACACCTATCACCGAGAACTTAGCCGCAAACCTCCACGAGGTTCCTGCTATAATCACTATTCCTGTAACGGGAGCTCTGTACGAGTGGATGAAGGATGCCGACCACAAGGTTCGCCTGTGCGGTACAAACGTATTCATCGACAGAATGACTGTTGAGGCTGGTGCTTACGAAGAGACTGCTACCACCGAAGAGGAAGGTACCGTCTCGGTATGGGTTCCTGAGAATGAGGAAGGACAGCAGGTTGCTACAGAAGAAACAATTGAAATCCCTGCAACATCATTCATAGCAGTTGATGTTAAGAAGGACGACATTGTTAAGATTAAGGCTTCTGGTGCTTCTGCTCCAAGCGCTAAGGGCGTAAGAGCTCGTGGCGCAGGACTACTCACAATAATTGAAACTGTTGACATCGAGATTCTCAAGAAGGGTACTACCGACAAACTCGTTGCTGACGAGAAAATCCTCATCTCTGAGGACGGCTCAGGCTATGAGTTCGTTGTAACCGAGGACCTTGTAAACGTTCTGAAGACCGAAGGCTTCGATATCAGAAATAAGTCCAATAATCCTATTAATATTGAGGCTATCAATGTGAAGGCTGGAGGCGATGTTCCTGTTAACTACAGCCAGTCTATAAACATTGAGCAGTTGGTACTCGACAACGGTAAGACTTACGACATAGCTTCAGCACTTCTGGAGAAGTATATCGAGTCTGCTAATATCAACGCACTCGACTCGCTGAACGACGAGAAGGTACTCCGTAACGAGCCTTACCTCGGTCTTAAGCTTAAGACCAGCGGTGCTTACATCAAGGTGAATGTAGAAAAGGGCAAGACTCTGAAGGTTAAGTTAGGCTACGTTGCTGCACCAGTGAACGTTACCGTAAACGGTGTTGACGCAACTCCTGTTGAGGCTACCAACGAAGGCGTTATAGAGGAATTTGCTGCTGCCGACGTAGATCAGGAAGTAGTATTCACTACAACATCTGAGAAGACTGTAGTCCTCAAGCAGATAATGATAGGCGAGGAAATAGCAGACGTTACCCTGCCACCAGCAACCAAGTATGAGGTTTCAGTAGCAGAAGGTATCGAGAACGGCAAAGTAACATTCGAAGCTACTTCAAAGACAGATTCTAAGGGTTACGTAACCGTAAAAGTAGGCGATGAGGTAACAGTTACTGCAACTCCTGACCCAGGCTTCGAGCTTAGCGGAATCACTGTAACGGGTGTTAACACCGACATAGCTGTAGTAGTTAACAACGGCAAGTTCATTATGCCAGAAGACGCTGTAACTATCAACGCAATATTCACTACCGTAGATGCTATCATCGGTGTGAAGGATGGCGTAAGGGTATCTACCGTGAAGTACGTGAAGAACGGAAAGTTAGTTATTGCAACTCCAGAAGGAACCTTCAGCGGAACCGGTAAGAGAGTAAAATAAACTAAATTAAATCAAGGAGCGGGGCACGACGCCCCGCTCTTTTTTTATCTTTTTTGGTGGAAAGTGAGGAATGAAATATGTTTTTTTATTACCTTTGCAGCGGTAAAAGTAATAAATAAGAAATTGTTAAGATGAAAAAGATTGTAAATTGGTTAATTGCTGCTACTCTTATCGTAAGCGGCACGAGCGTTTTGAATTCATGTTCTAAGGCAAATGCTGACAGCTCTTCTGCACCAAAGGTAGAGAGCACAGAGTTGATTCGTACTAACAAGAGTTGGGATGGTGTTGATTTGCCTGAATACCTGAAAGGATATCCAGAGCTGGTAGCTGTGAAGTACGTTTTCCCTGTAGGTCAGAAACTCGGATGGCATCATCATCCTGTTATGAACTACGGTGTGCTGATGCAGGGTGAGTTGACCATTATCGGTCAGGATGGTAAGGAGAAGGTTGTTCACGAGGGTGAGGCAGTTGTGGAAATGGTAAACACTATTCATCATGGTGAGAACCGCGGTGACAAGCCTGTAATACTTTATATGTTCTATCTGTCACAGAAGGGACTTCCTCTGGCTGTTCAGCATCCTGAAATTCCATTAGATTAATAATGCATAAAATAACCCGATTGACACTTGTCGCTGCCATCATCGCCGTGTGTGGAGCGTGTGTAGATAAGACATATATTCCCAAAGCTCCCGACTACGACGATCCTATAATGTGGGTAACCGCCGACGGTGACGTAGATAGTACGGGTGCTCTTTGCACCATACTATCCACCATACCGCAATTTCATCAATGTTGGTGATATCCACAGCGGTGAGCCTTGGCTCTATAGCGACTGTCTCGCAAAGAATATTGCAGTCGGAGCTAAGGAATGGCGGAAAAACAAGAAAAGGTAAAAGGAAATTATGCGAAAGCTGCTATTATATATTTTTCTGGTTTTTGCTACGGTTGTTCAGGCGCAGGATACCCCTAATGCCCGTCAGGCACGCCACATGTTCGACCGCACATATCAGATGGTGTTTGGTCCTCAGGGTTCAATGCTTCACTACAAGGTTAACATCATCGGTATCTACAAGACCGAAGGAACAATATGGACAAAAGGGAAGAAGAGTAAATTCGAGGAGTCGCGCTATATGGCGTGGAACGACGGAACGACATATACACGTGTTGACAAGAAGAAAAAGACGGTGAGCGTGTATGGCGCCAACGACGAGAAGCGTGACAAGTATGCTTCGAAGTTCACCTTTGTGCCCGACAACTACACCTACCATATAGAGAGTGCACCGGAGGGCTACTACATCACTATGAAAGCAAAGAAAGGTGTTAAAGGTATCAAGGAGGCTCGTGCCCTGTTAGACAAAAAGACGCGCTATCCCTTGAGTGTTCGTATAAAGTTGGGTTTTTTCCATACAACAATAAAGATTACTCAATTCCAGGTGGGTGACATCAGTGACGACCTGTTTGTTTTCCCTGCCGCACAGTATCAGGGATATAAGAGAAAGAAATAAAGAAGTAAAGATATGATTAAGGATTTTAATTTCTACTCTCCAACACAGGTTGTGTTTGGTAAGAGTGCCGAAGAGCAGTTGGCGGCACTGGTGAGACGCTATGGTGGCACGCGAGTGCTAGTACATTACGGTGGTGGTAGTGTCCGTCGTTCGGGACTGCTCGACAAGGTGTTCGGTATGCTCGGCGATGCCGGCATAGGCTACGTAGAGATGGGCGGTGTAGTACCAAATCCGCTGCTGTCGAAGGTGAAAGAAGGCATAGGACTGTGTCGTAAGGAGAATGTTGACTTCATCCTTGCCGTTGGTGGCGGCAGTGTTATAGACTCCGCCAAGGCCATAGCCTACGGAGTTCCTTACGACGGTGACCCTTGGGACTTCTGGGACGGCAAGGCGGTGCCACAGAGTAGTCTGTCAGTAGGAACAATCCTTACCATTCCTGCTGCTGGTAGTGAGATGAGTGACAGCTGTGTCGTCACTCGCGACGAAGACCTTAACAAGCGCGGTTTCAACAACGACCTATGTCGCTGTAAATTTGCCATAATGAACCCTGAGCGCACATACACCCTGCCGCCATACCAGACAGCGGCAGGAGCTACCGACATCATGATGCATACTATGGAGCGCTATTTCAGCAAGTTTGACGGCATGACACTCACCGACTCCATTGCCGAGTCCCTTCTACGAACCGTCAAGGACAGTATATTTGAAGTGCTGAAGAATCCTACCGACTACCGCCATCGTGCACAGATTATGTGGGCAGGCAGCCTGTCGCATAACAACCTCACGGAGTGCGGACTTGAGAAAGATTTCGCCACCCACCGTTTGGAGCATGAGCTTAGTGCCCTCTTCGGTGTTACCCACGGAGCCGGCTTGGCTGCCATGTGGGGCAGTTGGGCACGCTTCGTAATGCCTAAGCACGTCAGTCGTTTCGTACAGTACGCCGTAAATGTCATGGGAGTCACCAACGACCTCACAGACCCCGAGGGAACAGCACTCCGAGGTATAGAGGCTACGGAGCGTTTCTTCCACGCCATAGGCATGCCGACGAGCATCCCGGAGTTGTTAGGACGCGAGGTGACTGACGACGAGATAGCGCTGATGGTGAGGAAATGCAGTCGCGGCGGCACCATAACGTTAGGGTCTATAGAGAAGATAGGCACTAAGGAGATGGAGACTATCTATAGGGTGGCCTCTTCCCAACCCCTCTCCAAGTAGAGAGGGGCTTAAGCGATGTTCGAAGAGCGAGGAATGAAGAGCGAGGTAAGAGAATTTATCAAGGAGCATCGCGAGGATGACGTCAGGGCGTTAGCCCTTAAGAAGGTGCCCGACGGCGTCAACCTCCAGGAAGCCCTTGTACAGATTGCCGGGTGGCAGTCTGCCCGTCACAAGATACCCTCGTGGGCAGCTACGGAGGGCATACTCTATCCCCGACATCTCTCTATGGAACAGTGTTCCAGCGATAAGACTGCCGAGTATAAGGCACGATTGTTAGAGAAGAGAGCAGAGAGGAGAGGGGAGAGGTTCGTTGACCTCACTGGCGGCTTCGGCGTCGATTTCGTGGCTATTGCAAAGAGCCTCTGTAAAGACCCCTCATCCGACGGTTGTCGTCCCGTTTATGTAGAACGCAGCGAAGAACTCTGCGAGATAGCCCGCAACAACTTCCCGCTGCTTGGCGTCGATGCCGAGATAGTATGTACCAGCGCAGAAGAGTATCTCCGCAACATGACGCATGCCAGTGTGATATTCCTCGACCCCGCCCGTCGCGACGGGGCGGGACGTAAGGTGGCAGGCATCAGCGACTGTACCCCTGATGTGCTGTCGTTGAAGGACGAATTGCTCAGCAAAGCCGACTTAGGATTGCTGAAACTGTCGCCAATGCTGGACTGGCACAAGGCTGTCAGTGACCTCGGCGAGTGTGTCCGTGAGGTACACATCGTCTCTGTTGCCAACGAGTGCAAGGAACTGTTGATTGTTATGGGGAAGGAGTCTCCCACCAGCCCCCTCCAGGTAGAGGGGGAGTCTCTGCGAGGGAGAAATATTTTACGGGTTATTTGTGTTAATGACGATGACGAGGTGTTGACGGTGGAACTTGACAACTCTCACGTTCCTGCGCACAACTTGCTTGCCTGTAGCCTTTCCCTGCACCAAGAATCTTGTGACCGCGGGATATATCTCTACGAGCCCAATGCCTCGATAATGAAGTCAGGGTGCTTCGGAGCGTTATGCGATAAATACGGCGTGAAGGTCGTAGGCAAAAACAGTCATCTGTTTGTCAGCGACACCCCTGTAGGGTGCTTCCCCGGTAGGAAGTTCATCGTTGAGGCTGTGTCGTCCATGAACAAACGTGATATAAAGGAGAACCTTGGTGGCATAGGTAAAGCCAACGTTTCCGTCAGGAACTTCCCTATGAGTGCTGAAGAGCTGCGTCGCAGGTTGAAAGTCGCTGACGGAGGAGACGACTATATCTTCGGCACGACCCTTGACGACGGTTCCCACTGTCTGCTATTATGCAAAAAATGCTGAAAAACAAGCGTATATTTTTATAAAGTCGGAAAAAATAACTATCTTTGCATGATTTATTAGTTGTTATATGGCAGAGATAGAAATAAGAAAAGTGGAAACGAAGAAGGACCTGGTAGCCTTTATCGACTTCCATCATGAACTATATAAAGGCAACCCCTACGATGCCCCTAATCTTTATATAGACGATATGAACACCTTCCGCAGGGACAAGAACGCCGCCTTTGAGTTTTGTCAGGCAGAGTACTACTTGGCGTACAAGGAAGGCAAGATTGTAGGGCGCGTAGCAGCCATTATCAACCGGCGTGCCAACGAGAAGTGGAACCGTAAGACAGTCCGCTTCGGGTGGATAGACTTCATTGACGACATAGAGGTAAGTCGTGCCCTGTTGAATGCCGTCGAGGAGTATGGTCGTCGTTACGGCATGACGGAGATGTGCGGACCGCTCGGTTTCACCGACATGGACCCCGAGGGTATGCTGACGTGGGGTTTCGACCAGTTGGGTACTATGGCAACCATATATAACTACCCTTACTACCCCGAGCATATGGAGAAATTGGGCGGTTTCGAGAAAGATAACGACTACGTAGAGTATAAACTCATAGTACCTAAGGAGACGCCAGAGAAATATACCAAGATAGCCCGAATGGTAAGCCAGCGCTACAATCTCCACGTGAAGAAATTCACCCGCAAGGATGTCTATGAGCGCGGCTACGGCATAGCCATGTTCAACGTTATCAACGAGACCTTCAAGGACCTTTACGGATACAGCGAGATGACAGACCGTCAGATAATGCAGTACCTCGACATGTGGATACCTATGGTAGATTATAATCTCGTAGTGGGAATAGAAGACTGGAACGATAACAAACGTCTGGTGGGAATAGGAATTACGGTGCCGTCGCTGGCACGTGCTGTACAGAAGTGTCGCAAGGGACGACTACTACCCTTTGGATGGTGGCACGTACTGCGCGCACTAAAGTTCCATAAAACAAAGGTGGTAGATCTGATGCTCATAGGTATTCTTCCAGAATATCGTGCCAAGGGTGCCAACGCCCTGATGTTTGCCGAGCTCATACCCTGGTATCAGAAGTATGGTTTCGAATGGGGCGAGACGAATGTTGAGATGGAAACAAACGAGAATGTTCAGAAACAGTGGGAGGCTCTGAATCCGATACACCATAAGAGCCGCCGCTGCTACAAGAAAATATTAGACTAACAAACGACCATGAAAAATATAGAAATACGTAAAGTAGAAGGAAAAAAAGGACTTAAGGAGTTTATACAGTTCCGCTATGACCTTTATAGGAACGACCCGTACGACGTGCCTTACCTCTATAGCGACGAGGTGTTTACGTTGAGTAAGGACAAGAATGCGTCTTTTGACGACTGTGACGCTGAGTACTTCATGGCTTACAGGGACGGGAAGGCTGTAGGACGCGTGGCTGCAATCATCAACCGCGTTGCCAATGAGCGCTGGAACCATAAGACGGTGCGTTTCGGATGGTTCGACTTCGTTGACGACATTGAAGTGTCGCGGGCACTCCTGCAGACAGTAGAAGAGTGGGGACGCCAGCGCGGAATGACCCAGATGGTGGGACCTATGGGTTTTGCAGATACCGACCGCGAGGGGATGCTCATAGAGGGCTTTAAGGAGTACAGCACCATGTATGCGTCGTACAACTATCCCTACTACCCAGAGCATATGGAAAAGTTAGGCGGTTTTGAGAAGGATAACGACTATGTACAAAGTCATGTGCGTGTCCCAGAGGAAGTGCCGGAGAAGTTTGCTAAACTCGCAGAGATGGTGGAGAAACGCTATAACCTCCGCGTACATAAACTGACACGTAGAGAACTGATGAAGGAAGGCTATGGGCATGAGGTGTTCAATATGCTCAACATAACCTACAACGACCTGTATGGCTTCGCACCGCTGAACCAGCGTAAGGTAGATCAGCTGGTGAACCAGTATATCCGCATTGCTGACCTCAACCTTGTGAGCATCATCGTTGATGCTAATCAGAATAATAAGATGGTAGGATTCGGAATAACTTTTCCGTCGCTCAGTGATGCTATGCGTAAGACACACGACGGCAGATTGTTTCCTTTCGGGTGGTACCACCTGCTGAAAGCCATCAAGAGACATAAGGTAGATACCGTTGATATGCTACTCATTGGTGTACTTCCAGAATACCGTGCAAAGGGCGCAAACGCCCTCATCTTCAACGATCTCATACGTCAATACCAACGCTACGGATTTACATGGGCTGAGGCTATGCAGCAAATGGAGACGAACGACCATATGCTTGGACAGTGGCAATATCTTGAAAGTGAACAACATCGCAGATTAAGGTGCTATAAAAAGCTGATTAAGTAATGAAGACTGACAAAGAAGAGAAAGTGACACAAATCTCCCCATTGGAGGAGACCGAAGGGGGCATCAACACCCAAACAGTGGCTTATACTGACGAAAATATACGACACTTGTCAGACATGGAGCATGTGCGTACTCGTCCAGGTATGTACATAGGACGTCTTGGCGACGGTTCTATGCCCGAAGATGGTATCTATGTGTTGCTTAAGGAAGTCATCGACAACTCCATTGATGAGTTCAAGATGAATGCAGGCAAGCGCATAGAGGTAGATATCGACGAGAACCTTCGCGTTACCGTCCGCGACTATGGTCGTGGTATTCCGCAGGGAAAACTCGTTGAGGCTGTCAGCGTCCTTAACACTGGTGGTAAGTACGACACAAAGGCGTTTAAGAAGTCTGTAGGACTTAACGGTGTTGGTGTAAAGGCGGTGAATGCGTTGAGTTCTCATTTCGAGGCACGCTCCTATCGTGACGGTAAAGTGCGTTCGGTGAAGTTCGAATGTGGCGAGTTGGTGTCAGATACCACAGAAAAAACAGATGATGAGAATGGTACATACATATTCTTTGAACCCGACAACACTCTCTTCAAAAACTATCAGTTCCACGACGACTTCGTGGAGACGATGCTTCGCAACTATACCTACCTGAACACAGGACTTGCCATAATGTATAACGGCAGGAGAATACTCTCGCGCAATGGTCTTGAGGACTTGCTTAACGACACAATGACGGCAGATTGTATGTATCCTATCGTTCATCTTAAAGGTGAAGACATAGAAATTGCCTTCACACATACCAACCAGTATGGTGAGGAGTATCACTCCTTTGTAAATGGTCAGCACACTACACAGGGAGGTACCCATCAGAGCGCTTTTAAGGAGCACATAGCACGCACCATAAAGGAGTTCTTCGGAAAATATGAGTATGGCGATATCCGTAATGGTATCGTTGCTGCCATAGCCATCAACGTCGAGGAACCGGTCTTCGAGAGTCAGACGAAGATAAAGCTTGGTTCTACACACATGGCACCAGATGGCGAGAGTATAAACAAATATGTTGGTGACTTCATAAAACAACAGGTTGACAACTACCTGCATATTCACAGCGACATTGCCGAGGTTATAGAGAACAAGGTCAAAGAGAGCGAGAAAGAACGCAAGGCTATGGCTGGCATCACCAAGCTGGCACGCGAGAGAGCCAAGAAGGCAAACCTCCATAATCGCAAACTGCGCGACTGTCGCATTCACTTCTCCGACGTTAAGAACAACCGCAAGGAGGAGTCGTCGATATTCATTACCGAGGGTGACTCTGCAAGCGGAAGCATCACAAAGAGTCGCGACGTGAACACACAAGCAGTGTTCTCGTTGCGTGGAAAACCCCTTAATACCTTCGACAAGACAAAGAAGGTGGTCTATGAGAACGAGGAGTTCAACCTGCTGCAGGCAGCACTCGACATAGAGGACGGACTTGATTCTCTGCGTTACAACAAGGTTATTGTCGCTACCGATGCTGATGTCGATGGTATGCATATCCGTCTGCTCATCATCACTTTCTTCCTGCAGTTCTTCCCAGACCTGATAAAAAAAGGTCATGTATATGTACTACAAACGCCTCTCTTCCGCGTCCGCAACAAACGCTCGAAGATTAAGAACAAGAAAGTCCTTGAGGAAAAGGGCGACTTCATAATACGCTACTGCTATAGCGAGGAAGAACGTCAGCAGGCAATAGAAGAACTCGGTCCAGACCCAGAGATAACACGCTTTAAAGGTCTTGGAGAGATATCGCCCGATGAGTTCGCTGCCTTTATAGGTCCCGATATGCGTCTTGAGCAGGTAACGCTCCACAAGACCGACCAGGTGGAGAAACTCCTGGAGTACTACATGGGTAAGAACACTATGGAGCGTCAGAATTTTATCATTGATAACCTAGTCATTGAAGAAGACCGACCAGAGGAAGACCAGTATGAATAAATTGTTTATAATTGTCCTGTACGCAGCGATTTTGTCGCTGTACGCTCAAAGTGTCTCTGCCCAGATGCGAATAAACTTTGGTAGTGATTCACCAATGCGTAAGTTGCAGATTGCTGAGATGGCGATAAACAACTTATACGTGGATAGTGTTGACGAGAAGAAACTCGTCGAGGATGCTATTCGTGGTATGCTTGAGAAACTTGATCCTCACTCTTCCTATTCCACACCAAAGGAAGTGAAGGCGATGAACGAGCCCTTACAGGGAAATTTTGAGGGTATCGGAGTGCAATTCAATATGGTTGATGATACACTGCTCGTCATACAACCGACGCTGAAAGGTCCTTCCGAGAAGGTCGGAATACTTGCCGGCGACCGAATAGTAAAAGTCAATGACTCTATCATAGCAGGAGTAAAGATGCCCCGCGAGGATATCATGCGTCGTCTGCGTGGTCCTAAGGGCACTAAAGTACGTCTTGGCATCGTTCGTCGTGGTGTAAGTGAGATGCTTTCATTCACCGTAGTACGCGACAAGATTCCTGTTAAGAGTGTTGATGCAGTGTATATGATACGTCCTGCAATAGGATATATCCGCATAGGTAATTTCGGAGCCACCACATATAAGGAGTTTATGGAGGCTCTTTCAAAACTCTACGACAAAGGAATGGTAGATCTTATCCTTGACCTTCAGGACAATGGAGGAGGGTATCTCCAGGCTGCCGTTATGGTTGCTAACGAGTTCCTTGAGCGTAAGGACCTCATAGTATATACCGAAGGACGCACACAACCAAGAATGGATTATGACGCTATGGGTAATGGTAAGTTTCGTCAGGGACGTGTCTTTGTCCTCGTTAACGAATATACTGCTTCTGCCGCAGAGATAGTATCAGGTGCAATTCAAGACCATGATAGAGGAGTAATTGTGGGACGTCGTACCTTCGGCAAAGGACTTGTTCAGCGTCCTATCGACCTCCCCGATGGCTCTATGATACGACTCACTGTAGCTCACTACTATACACCCAGCGGACGATGCATACAGAAACCATATAAGAAGGGACAGTTGAAGGAGTACGAGCAAGATTTTGAGAACCGACTGAAACACGGTGAGCTGACCTGTCGTGATAGCATCCACTTCGATGACTCTCTACGCTATGAGACCTTGCGCCAGCATCGTACTGTATATGGCGGAGGAGGTATAATGCCTGATGAGTTCGTGCCTCTCGATACTACACGCTACACTCGTTTTCACAGACAGTTGGCAGTGAAAAGCGTAATAATAAATTCTACCCTTCACTACATTGATGACCATCGTAAGGAACTGAAGAAAGAATATCCTACCTTTGAGAGTTTCGATGAACGTTACGAGGTGCCACAGTCGCTCATAGATGCTATTGTGCAGGAAGGCGAGAAGAAAAACGTGAAGCCTAAGGATAATGACGAGTTAGAGCGCACGATACCGTATCTGCGCGTACAACTGAAAGCGCTCATTGCCCGCGATCTGTGGGATATGAACGAGTACTTCAGGATATTTAATGAGTCGAGTGATATTGTAAAGCGCGCACTGCTACTCCTTCAGTAGCGCCAGCGCTTTGTTTTCGGCGGCCTCCATTATCTCGCGCTCTCCAGGACCTTTGTCGTTGATGCCGCAGAGGTGGAGGATACCATGAATAATGACGCGGTGTAGTTCCTCATCATACTCCTTGTGGAATTTCTCCGCGTTAGTTTTTATGGTGTCGAGAGATATTACGAGGTCACCATTCAGGGTGTTCCCCTCGCAGTAATCGAAAGTTATGATGTCGGTGTAGTAGTCATGTCCGAGGTATTCACGGTTCACCTCGAGGATTTTCTCGTCGTCAACGAACATATACCCCACTTCACCTACTTTCTTTCCGTATGTTGCAGCCACGCGACGAATCCATGCTGTAGTGTCGCGTTTACGTATCTTGGGCAGTTGTACTCCTTCGCTGTTGTATGTTATCATGGCAGAAAATGTTTTACGTCCTTACCGAAGTGTATTAGTTCTCTAACCAGTGAACTGCTGATGCTTTCGTATTGTGGCTCGGCATAGAGTAGTATGGTCTCAACACCTCCTATCTTACGATTTATGTCGGCCTGCTCACGCTCATATTCAAAGTCCTTCACCGAGCGTACACCCTTGATGATATAGTCTGCCATCTCACGATGAGCAAAGTCTATGGTGAGATCGCTGTATGTCTTTACCGCCACCTTCGGTTCGTTAATATATACATCTTTAATCTTCTGTAGTCTTACTTCGGCACTCTGCATATACTTCTTACGCTCATTGACGCCGACACCTATAACGATGCGGTCGAAGAGTGGTAGAGCACGTTTAACTATTGAGTGATGACCTATGGTGTACGGATCGAAACTACCTACGAATATTCCTATTTTCATGGGTGATGTTATTGATTTATTGATCAAAGAGGTTTGGTGACATGATGTTTCCCTGATACGGATTCCTACCGAAATGCTGATAAGCGAGTTCTGTTACCATTCGTCCGCGTGGAGTACGTTTTACAAAACCTTCCATAATGAGGAAAGGTTCATAGACTTCCTCTATGGTTCCTGAATCTTCACCGATTGCTGTTGCTATGGTAGAGATGCCTACAGGACCGCCACGGAACTTGTCGATGATGGTGAGCAGAATCTTATTATCAATCTCGTCAAGACCGTACTGGTCTATGTTAAGCGCCGTCAGTGCCACACGTGCTATCTTTGTGTCTATACGTCCTGTGCCCTTCACCTGTGCGAAGTCGCGTACACGACGTAGTAGGGCATTAGCAATACGGGGCGTTCCTCGTGAACGACGAGCAATCTCTACGGCAGCATCGTCGTCTATGGGTACTTGCAGAATACTTGCTGAGCGCTTGATGATTTTTTTCAGCGTGTCAGGCTCGTAGTACTCCAGGTGCATGTTAATGCCAAAGCGTGCACGCAGAGGAGCAGTAAGAAGTCCGCTACGCGTTGTAGCACCAACGAGGGTAAACGGGTTTAGATCTATCTGTATGGAACGCGCTGAAGGACCTTTGTCTATCATAATGTCTATGCGATAGTCCTCCATTGCGGAGTACAGGTATTCCTCCACAACTGGCGACAGTCGGTGTATCTCATCAATGAATAGCACGTCGTTAGGTTCCAGTGATGTCAGTATTCCTGCTAAGTCTCCTGGCTTGTCAAGCACAGGACCGCTGGTAAGTTTGAAACCAACACCGAGTTCATTGGCTATGATATTCGATAGTGTAGTCTTTCCCAATCCTGGAGGACCATGCAGCAACGTGTGGTCGAGAGGTTCACCGCGATATTTCGCTGCCTCCACGAAGACCTCGAGGTTCTCTACCACTTTTTTCTGTCCACTGAAGTCGTCGAATCTTAGTGGTCGCAGAGCATTCTCAAAGTCTTTTTCCTTCGAGGAAAGAGTCTCTTGTCTTATGTCAAAAGTATCTTCCATAATGCAAAAGTACAAAATTATTATGAATTATGCATTATGGAATCAAATTTATTTTGTACTTTTGCCACATGAAACGGGAAATTGACACATCGTTGCTCGACCGTGCTATCATCTATGCCGTCCATGCTCATCAGGGTGTGGAGCGCAGTTGTAAGGGCTTTCCTTATATAGTTCATCCTTTGGAGGCGGTAAGCATTGTAGCTACTATGACCAACGACCAAGAACTCTTGGCAGCAGCTGTTCTGCACGATGTTGTTGAGGATACTCCTGTTACCGTTGATGAGCTCCGCAATGAGTTTGGTGAACGTGTAGCCCGTTTGGTTGATGCTGAGAGCGATGTTAAGATTGACGCCCCTAAGGTTGAGTCATGGAGACAACGCAAGCAGATAGCCCTTGACAGGTTGAAGAACGCCAGTCGCGACATGAAGATTGTCGCCCTTGGTGACAAACTCTCGAATATGCGAACCATAGCTCAAGACTATGCCGTACTCGGTGATGAGTTGTGGAATCGTTTCACTATGAAAGATTATGAAAGCCACGCATGGCGCTATAGTGCGTTGGCAGATGCCTTGAGCGATCTCTCCGAAACGGGGGCGTACAAGGAATTTCGTATGTTAGTTGATAAAGTATTTGGTACCAAAGCATGAAGAGTATCGTAAAGAAAGCAGTCCCTCAGTCACTACGCTCAAGAACGAGTTTCGCTATCATTGTGACGGCAGCAATACTGGTAGAGATAACCAGTGGTGTGCAGTATTATTTTGCCCAGAAAGGTATTAGTGAGAGTGTTGAGAGTAGTGCCCAGGCAGAACTTAAGTCAAAGAGTCTTGAGATACGCAACGTGATGAATGTCGTTGAGGTGGCCGTCGATAATATGGCTTGGGCGGTAGAACAGCGACTTTCTCAGCCAGACTCTATGGCGGGGATAACACGCAAGTTGTTGGCTGACAATGAATATATCGTCGGTAGCGCCATTGCCTTTGAGCCTTATTACTATAAACAAAAAGGTCGCCAGTTCTCTCCATATAGCTATAAGCATGGAAGTTCTATTCTGAGTAAACAACTCGGTACCGATACGTACGACTATCACAATATGGAGTGGTACAAGGTACCGATGAAGTCAGGACGCGGTCATTGGAGTGAGCCCTATTACGACGAAGGTGGTGGTGAGATGCTTATGTCCACCTATAGTCTGCCTATTCACAATGCGGCAGGAAGGTGCATAGCTATCTTTACCGCTGACGTGTCGCTTGAATGGCTCTCCAAACTTGTCAATTCTCATCATGTATATCCTTCATCGTATAACATTTTGCTGTCTCGTGTTGGACGGATAATTGTCTGTCCTGTAGATAATTTTGTTATGCGCAAGAATATAGCACAAGTAACATCAGACCTTGATGATACTGTTGCAATACGTGTTAACCGCGAAATGCTTGCTGGAAAGAGTGGAAATGCCGAAATACGTAATGCACAAGGTGAGACAGACCTTGTATTCTATGCCCAAATGGACAAAGAAACAGGATGGTCAATGGCTGTAGTATATCCTGAAAAAGAACTTTATTCCAGTCTTATACGCGTCGCTCTGAGTCTTTTTATTCTGATGCTCGTGGGTTTGGCTCTTATGGGCTTCATAATATGGCGTGCAGCACGAAGCGCTAAGCACTTGCAGGAGATAAATACAGAGAAGGAAAGAATAGGTAGCGAGTTACGCATTGCCAGTGAAATACAGAAGTCAATGTTGCCCAAAACCTTCCCGCCTTATCCTGATCGTGATGAGATAACAATCTATGGACAACTAACTCCCGCAAAGGCGGTGGGTGGTGACCTGTATGACTTTTACATCCGTGATGAGAAACTTTTCTACTGTGTGGGCGATGTTAGCGGTAAGGGTGTGCCTGCATCATTGGTGATGGCCGTAACACGTGCCCTTTTCCGCACTATCTCTGCACATGTTTCTGAGCCAGAACAAATAGTAAGACAGCTCAGCAACACCATCGCAGAAGATAACGAGATGAATATGTTCGTGACACTCTTCGTCGGTGTTATTGACCTGAAAACAGGCTTTATGACATATTGTAATGCTGGTCACGATGCTCCTATGCTTATCTCGAAGAATGGTCGTCGTGTGGGAATGTTGCCTGTCGATAGCAACCTCCCCGCTGGTATTATGTATGGATGGGACTTCACTCGTCAGGAGACAACCATAGACAGCGAGACAACTATCTTTATTTTCACCGATGGACTGACGGAGGCAGAGAATGTTGTTCATGAACAGTTCGGTGAAGAAAGAATTGTAAGGATAGCAAAAGCAGCATGTACCGAAAGAGTTATGACTCCACATATGCTCATTGACAAGATGACGGATGAGGTGCGTACATTTGTAGGTGAGGCTGAGCAAAGTGATGACCTCACAATGATGGCGATACTGTATAATCCAAAGAAGGTTGATTTCCACCATTCACTAACCCTTGTCAACGACATATCGGCTATTCCCAGGCTCCACGAGTTCCTCGTTGAATTTGCTGATAAGGTAGAACTTGACGCAACGCTGATGTCCAGTCTTGACCTTGCTCTTGAAGAGTCTGTGGTCAACGTTATGGAATATGCTTATCCTAAAGGTACTTCAGGTACTGTGAATATAGTATCTACTGTTGATGGCGACTTCATGCAGTTTGTCATCAGCGATGCAGGAAAACCATTTGACCCCACGAAACAGAAGAATGTTGACATCAATCTGCCAGCGGAAAAACGTCCTATCGGTGGTCTTGGTATATTCCTGGTAAGACAGATTATGGACACCGTGACCTACGAACGCGTAGAGGGCAGGAATATCCTCACATTAAGAAAGAAGTTTAAATAAAAAATATAGATATGATATTTGATATAAAAGAAAGAGACGGCGGTATGTATGCCACAGTAAGTGGTCGTTTAGATACTCCCACATCAGTAGAAGCACGAAGTGAGATTGTTCCTCTGTTGGAGAATGCCGACAAAGAGATAATTCTTGATTGCAAAGACCTGTCGTATATCAGTAGTTCTGGTTTACGACTGCTGTTAACCATTCGCAAGGAATCTTCCGAAAAAGGTGGCAAGATGATTATTGAACACATCAACGAAGAAATAAAGAGTGTGTTCTTGATGACTGGGTTTTACAACTTTTTTGAGATAAGGTAACTCAACACCATTCGATATGAAAAAAGTAAATCTTTTATTATTACAACTGATTCTCGTCATTTGTTGTGCATGTACCAACGACCAGCAGCCATCACCCGAGAGTAACTTTGTGACTATTACAGATGTAGTTCCAGATGTTATCTTAGAGATACGCTACTTCGGAACATATAACTTCGTTGGTGCTCGTATCGATGGTTATGAAGAACCTACAGCATTGCTCACCAAAGAGGCAGCAAAGGCACTCAAAGAGGTTAGTGACGAAATGCGTACCAAAGGTTACCGACTTAAGATTTACGATGCTTATCGCCCTCAGAAGGCTGTTGATCACTTTATGCGCTGGGCAAAGGATTTTAATGCCACAGAGATGAAACAGTACTTCTATCCCGACCTTGAAAAGAAGGTATTATTCCCTCAGGAATATATCTGCGAGAGGAGCGGACACACCCGCGGAAGTACTATCGACATGACACTCTTTGACATGAATACCGAGAAGGAGGTCGATATGGGTGGTACCTTCGACTGGTTTGGTCCAGAGAGTCACCCAGACTTTTGTGGAAATCCTGAAACGGGAGAATATACCGGTGACAACTCAAAGTCACCTAAGGGACGTAGCATCACCAAGGAGCAGTTCGAAAATCGTATGATTCTCCGTCGTGCTATGTTAGCTCACGGATTTAATCCATTCCCTACAGAATGGTGGCACTTCACCCTGAAAAACGAACCCTTCCCTGACACTTATTTCACCTTCCCTGTAAAACAACTGAAACAATGAATAAAAACGAAAAATTCGTCATTACCCTAAACCGTGAACTCGGAAGCGGAGGTCGCACAATAGGACGTCTTATTGCCGAACGACTTGGCGTGCCGTTCTACGACAAAGCACTTATCAATGCCTTAGAGGAAAAGTATGGTCTTACCCCCGACGAGATAGAGCGTATGAAAGGACGTAGCCATTCGTGGTGGGCAGACTTCAAACGAGCAATGAATATCGGTGCAGAGCTGAATGCTAAGCAGTACAGCAATTACCAAATTGACGCAGAGAAACTACCTGACGCTCTATCTACCGACGAAATATTTGCTACTGAACAGGAAGTGTTGCGTGGTATTGCTGCTGATGAGTCGTGTGTTATTGCAGGACGTTGTGGTTTCTATGTTTTCCGTGAGCATCCAAACCATCTCAGCATACTCATCCAAGCCTCTATGGAGAGCCGTGTGGCTCGTTTGGCAAGCAAGCGGAATATCACCCCTGAGAAGGCACGTGATATAATAGAGCATGTTGACAAGATGCGTGAGAACTATGTTAACAAGTACACAGGTACCTCACGCTACGATACTCGCAACTATGATCTTGTGCTGCGTGTCGATGGCAAGACAGAGGAAGAACTTGCCGATATCATAATGCAGTATATAAAATAGCACTAACCGCTATAACCTATCACCCTTAACCAATTACCTAACACCTAAAAGCTATGATCCACATTCACGAAGAAGCAGCTCGCTGTCTGCTATGTGCCGACGCCCCCTGCACCAAAGTTTGTACTAATGGCGATCCCGCTCGTGCTATCCGTGCTATTCTCTTTGACAACGAAGCATTGGCAGAACAGTGGGTTGCAAAGTGTAATGACGAAGAACTACAACGTGCCGAAGAGGCTTGTATTCACTATGACCGCCCAATAAGAATTCGCGAAATACTTTCACAGCTATCACCTGTTACCCCTCATCCAATACCTGATACCAACTCTTTAGCAATAAAATTCTGCGGTTTCTCCTGCGAGAATCCATTCTTTCTCGCCTCTTCTGCCGTATGCACCAACTACGACATGATATCACGCGCATTCGATGCAGGCTGGGCAGGAGTATTCTATAAGACTATCTGCAAGCAGGAAATCCGTGAGGTGTCACCGCGCTTTGATGCGGCATCTCCTCTCTCTTCTTCCTATGGCGAAAAGAGTGCCAGAAGTCCTTTTGCCGGTTTCCGTAATATGGAACAACTTAGTGAGAATCCCTATGAGAAAGACTTTGAGATTCTACGTCAGCTGAAAAAGGACTATCCCACAAAAATGGTCATAGCTTCCATCATGGGACAATATGAAGAAGAGTGGGCAGAACTGGCACGAATGGCTGAGGACGCTGGCTGTGATGCTGTCGAACTGAACTTCTCTTGTCCACAGATGCGTGTGGCTGGCTTGGGTAGTGATATAGGACAGAATTCTGAACTCATAGCTATATATACTACTTATGTAAAGCAGGCAGTAAACATCCCCGTTATTCCCAAGATGACACCAAACATCACCCATATGCGACAGCCGGGAATGTCTGCCTACCTTGCAGGTGCCGATGCCATCTCTGCTATCAACACCATAAAGAGTATCACTATGTCGCCCAATGCTACCGTAAACGATAAGTTTACCGTCTCAGGCTATTCGGGTCGTGCCGTAAAGCCTATCGCTCTGCGATATATTCACGAGATGGCATCAGACAGCATCCTCGGTGGTTCGCAGTGGAGACGTGTAGAGTTCAGCGGAATAGGCGGTATAACAACCTGGCGCGATGCTATGGACTTTATCCAGATGGGTTGTCGTAACGTACAGGTATGTACAGCAGTAATGGAGTATGGTTATCGTATCATTGATGACCTTCTTCTTGGTACACTGAACTATATGGCAGAGCGAGGAGTAGAGAGTATTGAGAGTCTCGTGGGCGAGAAACTCTCATCCATCGTACAGCCACATGATCTTGATCGCGAAACTATTGTTTATCCCAAGTTCAACCACGATACCTGTATCGGCTGTGGACGCTGCTACACCTCGTGTATGGACGGAGGTCATCAGGCAATAGAGTTTGATTTTAAAACACGTCAACCCAAGCTTAATGGCTCAAAGTGTGTTGGTTGCCATCTGTGTAGATTGGTGTGTCCTACACGCTCAATAGGAATGTCAAAGCGTGTAAAGAAGAAAAATTAAACGGAACCAGTCTTATTTTGTTTCGTTGATAATCAGTCCGGCAAGGGTGAAACCGAAGATACCAGTGATTTGCACTATCGACCCTTTGCCGTTGGTGGCATCACGATGCTCCTCGCTATACACGCAAAGGAACTTGCGTGCAGGACGATGACCGAGTTTCTTGAAACGCTGACGGAGGGCACGGGCAAGAGGACAGCCCTTTACCTTCCAGAACTCGGCAACACGAATCATGGTGGGGTCCACCTTTAGGGCAGCACCCATAGAGGAGTAGAAGCGCGCGCTGGTATTGCAGGCATACTCTATAAGTAGTCGCTTGTCGTCAAGAGAGTCTATGGCATCAACGATGACATCGTAGTCCTCGAGACGGAAATCTTTGGCAGTATCTTCGCAAAAGCGTGCTTCAATATCCGTAATATCGGCATCAGGATTTATCTCCTGTAGTCTTTGTTTTAAGGCTTTCACCTTCACCACTCCTACAGTCTTCGTTGTTGCCATTAACTGACGGTTAACATTTGATTCCGCCACAATATCCATATCTACAATAGTGAGGTGGGTGACGCCTGTACGTACAAGTGCCTCTGCACACCACGAGCCCACACCGCCAACGCCAAAGATAATGACGTTGATGGTGTTGAGGCATTGTAGGTGTTCTTCGCCTAACAATAGTTGGACACGTTGAAAAATCATTTTAATTGAAATAATATAAGAACGATGCAATACCTTCGAGAGCGGGCTTGCGCTGTCCTTCAATCTCAATATGGAATTCTATCTCAGCCTTGCATATTCCACGAAGATTCTGGATGTTGTGGAGCTTGGTGACAAGACGTATGCGACTGCCTGTGATTACGGGCTGTCCGAAGCGCATCTTGTCCATACCATAGTTTACGAGCATCTTGATATTGTTAACCTCAATAATCTGGTCCCACATATAAGGGAGTAGCGATAGTGTGAGGTATCCGTGAGCAATGGTGCTCTGGTACTGACTCTCTCGCTTGGCACGCTCTACGTCAACATGAATCCATTGATGATCGAGTGTTGCGTCAGCAAAAAGATTAATACGTTCCTGGTCCACTTGAAGCCAGTCGGAGTGTCCGAGTTCTTCACCAAGATGTGATGCGAATTCGTCGTAAGAATTAATAATTAATTTACTCATTGTTTTATATGGTTATTTGGGTTTTAAGCAATTTGCGGCAGTCCTCGAGGATGCCGATAAGTTCTTCTGCCGTTTCAGCACGAAGCATAGCAATGCGCGTCTGTCGGAAGTTTGGTATGCCCTTGAAGATAGGACTGTTTGCGAGGTGACGACGGGTGTGTAGAATACCTCTATACTCGTCAATATGCTCTATGTTTATAAAGAGCTGCTCTTTGAGGATGTCTATTTTCTGGTCAAGGGTTAAGGGGCAGGGTGCGAGGTTCGAGGCGTGAGGGGTGAGATAGTCACGAATCTCCTTGAATATCCAGGGACGTCCGAAGGTGGCACGTCCAATCATCACAGCATCGACACCATATCGTTCAAACGCCATTTTGGTCTCTTCTGGAGTAGAAATATCTCCATTACCTATTATAGGTATCGTTATTCGCGGGTTGCGTTTTACCTCTCCTATGAGAGTCCAGTCAGCTTCTCCTGTGTACATCTGGGCACGTGTGCGTCCGTGTATGGTGAGTGCTTTGATGCCGCAATCCTGCAGTTGTTCCGCAAGAGTGGTGATAACGAGTTGTTGTTGGTTCCACCCAAGACGAGTCTTCACCGTTACGGGGGTGTTTACCGCCTTTACCACTTCGCGGGTAATGTCCAGAAGCAGCGGTATGTTTTGTAACATTCCTGCTCCAGCACCTTTGCCTGCTACCTTCTTCACGGGACAGCCGAAGTTAAGGTCTATGACGTCTGGATGCGCCTCGCTCTCCACTATGCGTGCCGCTTCCACCATCTGTGGTACGTCGCGTCCGTATATTTGTATGCCCACAGGACGTTCCTCGTCGGCTATGGTGAGTTTCTTCACCGTGCTGTTGACGGAGCGTACTAAGGCTTCCGCGGATACAAATTCGGTATATACCATAGAGGCACCGAAACGCTTACAGAGCATACGGAAGCCAATGTCTGTAACGTCTTCCATTGGTGCGAGGAACACCGGTTGAGGTCCGAATTCTATGGAACCTATTTTCATATATCTTGAGAGTTTGAGAGGTTACATAATTAGGTGATAGGTGCCGCCGGCGAGAGTCTTTACCACACCTTTCATCTCCAACGAGAAGAGTATGGCTGTGAGTCTGCCTATGGGTATGTTTGTCTTTACGGTCATCATGTTTATCTGCAGGTCGTTGGTCTCTGCGAGAGTATTTACGACGCTCTGTTCTTCGTCGGTAAGGTCAGGAAACATCTGTCGTTCTATACCCTGCTGTTGCGCTTTTCGTAATATGCTGTCGGTCTGCCATCCCATGCTTTCCACGAAGTCGGCTGCCGACGTTATGAGTGCCGCCGTGTTGTTACGAATCATATTATTGCACCCTTCTGAGAATTGGTCGCCAATACGTCCTGGGAATGCGAAGACGTCGCGTCCGTACTCCTGTGCTATTCGGCAGGTAATCAGTCCGCCGCCTTTGTAGGCACTCTCCACAAGTATCGTTGCGTCGCTGATGCCTGCCACGATGCGGTTACGCTGTCGGAAATTATTTGGCAGCGCCTCAGTCTGACTCATATACTCTGTTAACAGTCCACCGCGTTTCACCATTTCTACTGCCGTACTGCGATGTCGTGGAGGGTATATCTGGTCGAGTCCGTGAGCAAGTACTCCCACCGTCTCGTAACCATATTCCAAAGCATTGTTATGTGCGCAGATGTCTATGCCGTATGCCAGTCCGCTGACGATGAGTATATTAGGACACATAGTGCGCAAGTCGCTGATAAACCGACGTATGAGGTCTTGTCCGTAAGCCGTGCAGCGTCGTGTTCCTACTATGTCTATAACGTGTTGCTGATTCAGGTCAGCAGTACCTTTGTAGTACAGTATGATAGGTGCATCAGGACATTCTCGAAGTCGTTCTGGGTAGTCGGCATCCTGAATGGTGATTGCTTTGATGTTGCCCTTCTTAATAAACTCCATCTCTACTGCCGCCCGTTTCAGTGCCTCGTCCCAGTTACGTATTGTCTCACGAAGATGCTGGGAGCTGTCAGGCATTACATCACCGATATTATCTCGGTGCTCATAAACCTCCTTGCTGCTCCCCAATGTGTGGTACAGCTGCAGAGCTACAGGCAAGTTAAAGCCTGTCATGCGTGTCAGCGCAATGCTATAGAATATCTCTTCGTCGTTCATCATTCTTTCGTTATCCACTTCTCGAAAGCCTTGTCGTAGTCAGGACTGTTCGCCAGACGTCCGTTGACGAGACATACCAGTTCGGCTACACCCTTGAAACACAGCTGCTCATCGCTGGCACGATATATGTCCTGATAGAAAACATACCGTATGCCCTCCTTCTTGAGAGCCAGTCGCGAGATAAACTCGTCGTCGCAACGTAGAGGAGATTTAAACTGCAGGTTCATACGTGCCACAACGGCGTCAACACCTTTTGCATGCATATCAGCAAAACTCAGCCCGCATTCTTTAAGGAAGAGGTGGCGCGTGTGCTCCATATAATGCAGGTAGTTAGCATTGTTAACTATTCCTTCAATGTCGCACTCGTAGTCGCGCACTTCCATTCGGGTTTCGTAGCAGTATTTCATTTTTATGGGCGTTTTAAATATTCAAATCCAATGCGACATCTCAGACAGTCCTTCTTGTCGCAGTATTCCTTTTTCAGTTGTATCAATGCCTGACTGTCGCCAGCGTTCTGTGCTGTCAGTCCACATTGTTGCCACAATCGGGTTATGTGGTTGTTCTCTGCTTTGAGCTGCTCCAACAGGTCGAAGGCACGGTCGCAGATAGCCTCGTCAGACTTATGTTTTCCGTATGCGAAGAGCATAGGAATAGCGGTATTTATCATCAGTAGATTTAGTGATGCTGGTGACAGATTTTTGTCGTTCCTGCAACTCGTGGAGCCGAAGGTATAGTGAGTTTCCCAGTAAGGTGTTACCGATGTGGCAAGCACCGCCTTGAGTTGTTCTATTGTGGTACACTCTACAAGACTGCTTAGTCCTGCGCGTCGGCTGTAATACAGGTTTGCTAACTGCGATATACGAATATGAGGGAAATTCTGCGGACGCAGTCTCAGGAATCGCCACATAGTAGCATCCATAGGTTTCATGGAGAACTTATGTGCAAGATACTGGTATTCGTTGCGCAGTTTAGCAAAGTAACCCTCGTTAAGGGCATCCCTCTGGTACTGCGACGGTATAGTGTTCAGTTCCAGCAGTCCTGCCTGTCCCATAAATATAGCCTCTATCTGGAAGACGTCGTCACGATGGTGGTCAACAGCCTTTAGCGGCAGCGTGTTTGCCCACATCTCGAAGGCGTCACCGTTTATGCCGAAGCCGTAGTTGCGTGCGAGTGTGGTGAAATAACCATCTTCCCACGAGCCGTTGTTACGATCTACGCGTGCCTTTATAGCCTCTGTCTTCTGCTCCAGGCGTTCTGTCTGTAATGCCGACATCCACGAGTGGATAGTAAGTTTCGTAAGGTCGGGGATAATCTTGTAGCACGGAGGATACTGGTCTGTTTCAAGGAGTTCCTTATAGTGGTCGTTAATCTCCTTAGGGACGTCCAGTTGCAGTTGTGGAAGGAATTTCCCGTCGGAGGTGATGACGTTGTCGTCAACAACTCCAGCCACATGGAGTACTACATTATTGTATGCCGAGTCGTGGTCGTGTCCGTGTACATACCAGTCGTGGGAACGATCATGAATCTCCACGTTTCCCACCCACAGTGTACCGTCAATCTTCACCTTAGCGTTGAAGAAGTCTGGTCCCGCATTGCGGTTGTGCAGACCAGGGTCAATCACCTCCACCAACTTGCCGTCGGTGGTGTGCATTTCCTGTAGGGGAAACATCTTATGACGCCATACGTAATGAAGTAGTTGTTCCATAGTTTTGGCAAAGGTACAAAATAATTCATAATTTATAATTCATAATGCATAATTTTTTGTAACTTTGCCCCCGTTTTAATATTATAGGTATGAAGATAGCACTTATTGGATACGGTAAGATGGGTCACATGATAGAGCAGATTGCTCTCGATAGAGGACACGAAATAGTAAGTATCATTGACGTAAACAACCAGGAAGACTTTGATAGCAAGGAGTTCGCATCCGCTGATGTGGCCATAGAGTTTACTGCTCCTCAGGCAGCTTACGGCAATTATCTCAAGGCGTGGGCAAAAGGAGTGAAGGTAGTCAGTGGTTCCACAGGATGGATGAAGGAACATGGTGACGAAGTGCGTAAAGCTTGTGCCGACGGCAAGACGTTGTTCTGGGCATCAAACTTTTCTATCGGTGTTGCCATATTCTCTGCAGTCAATCGCTATTTGGCAAAGATAATGAACCAGTTCCCGCAGTATGATGTGGAGATGGAGGAGACCCACCACGTTCATAAGCTCGACCACCCCAGCGGTACTGCTATCACTCTGGCAGAAGAAATAGTAGATAACGTAGAGCGCAAAGAAGCATGGGCAGAAGATACTACCGACCCGAAGATGTTGCGCATAGACCATATCCGTCGCGGTGAGGTGCCGGGCATCCACACCATACGTTACGACAGCGATGCCGACCTCATTACCATCACCCATGATGCTCACTCGCGCAAGGGCTTCGCCTTAGGTGCGGTGCTGGCTGCTGAATATACCAAAGAGCATAAGGGATTGCTCACCATCTCTGATATGTTTAAATTTTAGGAGACAAGTAAACAAGGAGTTCAAGGAGTTCAAGACAAATGAAAACAAAAAAGAAAGAAACTAACACACGTCTGCAGTGGGTAAAATTTATAGTAGCACTAATACTCTATTTAGCTTTTCTCTATTGGGTAAAGAGCTGGTGGGGACTATTGGTAGTACCGTTTATCTTCGATGTTTACATCACTAAGAAGATTCGTTGGCAGTGGTGGAAGGAGTCCGAAGGACCAGTAAAGTGGATAATGTCGTGGGTCGATGCCCTCGTCTTCGCTCTCGTAGCAGTATATTTTATTAACCTCTTCTTCTTCCAGAACTACGTCATTCCCTCAAGTTCTCTTGAGAAGTCGTTGCTCACCGGCGATTATCTCTTCGTGTCTAAGGTGTCCTATGGACCCAGAATACCCGAGACTCCGTTGACAATGCCTCTTACGCAACACACACTGCCTGTCTTTGAGTGTAAGTCGTACATAGAGTGGCCTCACTGGGACTACCGTCGTGTCAAAGGACTGGGTAAGGTAGAACTCAACGACATCGTGGTGTTCAACTATCCTGCTGGCGACACCCTCGTAAGCAACCCGCAGTATCAGGCTGCCGATTATTACCAGATGTGTTACTCTTTCGGTAGTCAGCTGATAGAGAATGCTCCTAACGTAGATTCGTTAAATGCCCAACAGCGATGGAACTACTATAAGTTTGTTTATGATGCAGGTCGTCAGTATATAAAGAACAACGAATCTATCTACGGCGAGGTGATGACACGTCCTGCAGACCGTCGCGAGAACTACGTGAAGCGTTGTGTGGGACTTCCCGGACAGACACTCCAGATAAAGGACCGCATCGTTTATCTCGACGGCAAGGCTAACAAGGAGCCCGATAATGTGCAATATACCTACATTGTGAAGCTCAAGGCAAATATCCCCGATGAGCTGATGAAGGAGTTGGGAATATCTATGGAGGACCTTGTAAGTCTTAACCAGAACGGTTTTATGCCACTCACAAAACGTGCTGTCAAAGAGCTCAAAGCACGCAAGGACCTTGTGGAGTCGATAACGTTGAACACTGAGGCAACGAAGAGCGACATATATCCTCTTAACGGTAATCTCGGTTGGACACGCGACAACTACGGGCCGGTATGGATTCCCCAGAAGGGTAAGAGCGTCACTCTGACACTCGATAATATTGCTATCTACGAACGTCCTATCAAGGT
>ODAJ012183521.1_pt1 | contig 27775 bp, 20 predicted proteins | sample 1539241 | NCBI WGS metagenome assembly ODAJ01 (sample SAMN02144231, study PRJEB22623) | gut metagenome | biome: sheep rumen | host: Ovis aries | place: New Zealand
GCAAAGGTAGCATGGTTTTTGGTGATGTTCCAAACAATTGTTCCGCAAACTTGGAAAGAGCATCGGACAACCGCCCCGTTTTCGGACAAACGGCTGGAGGCCCCCTTTTTTCTGTCCGAAAGGGTGCCAAGAAGGCGCGTTTTTTAGTAAGTGGCGGGTGTTTTTCGTGGGAAAGAGGGAGAAAAAACAAGGGATTCCACGAACTTCACGGATTTCGGCTCATGCTGAAAGTCAGAAAAGACGAAAAAACCGTGATGTTCGTGGAATCCCTTGTATGGAAGAATCCGCTGAGATTATTTATGCAAGCTTACTTGTTCAGCTTCCAGGTGACACCGTCCTTGGTGTCCTTCACCTCGAAGCCAGCGGCAGCCAGGTCGTCGCGAATCTTGTCGCTGGTGGCCCAGTCCTTGGCAGCCTTGGCCTTGGCGCGCAGGTCGAGCACCATATCGACCACCTTGCCGAATGCCTCCTCGCGGGCGTCGGAGCCATTGTGTTTAGAGTTTTGGGCATTGAACTTCGAGCTTAGGGCGTTGGCGGCTGACAGTCCCAGAATGTCCTCGGCAAAGAGGTGCATCACCTCGCTCAGCTCCTTCAGACAGTCGGCGCAGATGGTGGCCTTGTGGTCGATGAGGCGGTTCACCACGGTGCAAGCCTCGAACAGATGGCTGATGAGCAGGGGCGTGGCCAGGTCGTCGTTCATGGCGTCGTAGCACTTCTGGCGCAGGGCCTTGACGATGCGCTCCGTTTCCGGGTCGCACTGGCTGGCGGGCTGTATGCGTTGCAGGTCGGTGATGGCGTTGGTCAGCTTCTCGAGTCCCTTCTCGCTGGCCTGTAGGGCTTCGTCGCTGAAATCGACGGTGCCGCGATAGTGGGCCGAAAGGATGAAGAAGCGGATGGTCATGGGCGAGTAGGGCTTTGAGAGCAACGGGTGCTGGCCTGTGAAGAACTGCTCCAGTGTGATGAAGTTGCCCAGCGACTTGCCCATCTTCTGTCCGTTGATGGTGATCATGTTGTTGTGCATCCAGTAGCGCACCATGTCGTCGCCCTGCGAGGCCACGCTCTGTGCAATTTCGCACTCGTGGTGGGGGAACACCAAATCCATGCCTCCGCCGTGGATGTCGAAATGGTCGCCCAGGTATTTGCGTCCCATGGCCGTACACTCGCAGTGCCAGCCCGGGAAGCCGTCGCTCCAGGGCGAGGGCCAGCGCATGATGTGTTCGGGCTGTGCTTTCTTCCACAGGGCGAAGTCGGCCTGGTGGTGCTTTTCGCCCACGCCGTCCAGCTCGCGGCTGGCATCCTTGATGTTCTCCAGCGAGCGGCCCGACAGGCGGCCGTACTTATATTTCTTGTTATAGGCCACGATGTCGAAATACACCGAGCCGTTCGACTCGTAGGCAAAACCGTTGTCGAGAATCTGCTGCACCAGCTGCTGCTGCTCGATGATGTGGCCCGTGGCATGCGGCTCTATGGATGGGGGCAGCACGTTGAGCGCCTCCATGGCCTGATGGTAGCGGTTGGTGTAGTATTGGGCAATCTCCATGGGCTCGAGCTGCTCGAGGCGCGCCTTCTTGGCAATCTTGTCCTCGCCCTCGTCGGCGTCGTGCTCCAGATGGCCCACGTCGGTGATGTTACGCACGTACCTTACTTTATATCCCAAGTGGCGCAGATAGCGGAACAGCACGTCGAAGGTGATGGCCGGGCGGGCATGGCCCAGATGGGGGTCGCCATAGACGGTGGGGCCACATACGTACATTCCCACGTTGGGGGCGTGGAGGGGCTCGAAGCGCTCTTTCCGGCGCGAGAGCGTATTGTAGATGAGAAGTTTCTGTTGCATGGTTGACAAATGCTTTTTACTGTGTGGTTTATAGTTTTTGCCTGCAAAATTACAAATTTATTTGTATTTTCTCGCGCTAAGTCAGATTTTTATTGTAATTTTGCACCCGTCATTCTAGAATTTCAAATCAAACACACTCTAATACAATTGTAAAAATCATGACCGTTCTTATTGGATTATTGGCATTTGTGGTGCTGGCTTTGGTGGGCTGGGCCATTGCCGAAGGCAAAGACAAGGTGTTCAGCTATCATAACAACGACGAAGAGCTGGAAGCCCTGCAGCGTACGCGCGACGCACAGAAGCAGGCCGACTATGGCGAGATGAACATCAAGGACGTGATTCGCACCATCAGCACCAAGGGCTTCTCGGCCTGAGCAGTGCGGCTATAAGGCCACAGGCAGAATGGGCAGCGTGAAGACACAACGAATCGTTGAAGCACTCGAGCACCACGGCGTGAAGCCTACGGCCAACCGCATCGTGGTTTATGAGGCACTGGCTGCCTCCTACCGCCCCATGTCGCTGGCCGAGCTGGAACAGAAGATCATGACCATCGACAAGTCGGGCATCTTCCGTTCGCTCTGCACGTTTCGTGAGAGCCATCTGCTGCACGTCATCGAGGACGGCGGCGAGGGGGTGCGCTACGAACTGTGCCACAGCCACGACCACCATCAGCATGACGACATGCACGTCCACTTCCACTGCGAGCGGTGTGGGCGCACATTCTGCATAGACAACACTCCCATCCCCATTGTCGAACTGCCCGAAGGCTACCGGATGACCTCGGCCAACTACGTGGTGAAAGGCATTTGCCCCGAATGCGTGGGGAAATAGAAATACAAAAAACCAATTACATTTTTTAAATACACATGGCATATACACGTATGACCGCTGCCGAAGCTGCAGCACTGATTAAACACAACGAGAATCTGGCACTCAGCGGCTTCACTCCCGCTGGTGTGGCAAAGGCTGTAACCAAAGAGCTGGCCAAGATTGCTGTCAAGGAGCACGAGGCTGGACGCGAATTCAAGGTGGGAATCTTCACCGGCGCCTCTACCGGACAGAGCACCGATGGCGACCTGGCTGCCGCCCAGGCCATCAAGTACCGTGCTCCCTACACCACCAACCCCGACTTCCGCAAGCACGTCAACATGGGCGAGATACCCTACAACGACCTGCACTTGAGCCACATGGCACAGGAACTGCGCTACGGTTTCTATGGCGACATCGACTGGGCCATCCTCGAGGTGTGCGACATCGACGAGACTCCCACGGAGTATCGCGCTTATCTGACCGCTGCCGGTGGCATCAGCCCCACTGCTGCCCGTTTGGCCAAGCGTGTCATTCTGGAGCTCAATGCCTTCCACAATCCCAACGCAAAGTTCATCCACGATGTCTATGAGCCGCTCGACCCGCCCTACCGCAAGGCCATTCCCATTGAACATGTCGGCGACCGCATCGGCGTTCCCTACGTGAGCATCCCCAAGGACAAGCTCGTGGGCGTTGTGGAGTGCAACATCCCCGACGAGGCACGTGCCTTCAAGGACAGCGACCCCGTGACCGACCGCATCGGCTATCTCACTGCCGAATTTCTGGTCGAAGAGCTCCACGCAGGACGCATCCCCAAGGAGTTCCTGCCCCTGCAGAGCGGCGTAGGTTCTACGGCCAATGCCATTCTCGGCGCCCTGGGTGCCGACAAGCATGTGCCCGACTTCAACATCTACACCGAGGTGATTCAGAACTCGGTCATCGACATGATGCTCAACGGCCGCGTCAAGGACGCTTCGGCCTGCTCGCTCACTGTCTCGAACGAGTGCCTCATGCAGGTGTATGACAACATGGACTACTTCAAGAACCACCTCACCCTGCGCCAGAGCGAAATCTCCAACTCGCCCGAAATCATCCGCCGACTGGGTGTCATCGCCATCAACACTGCCATCGAGTGCGACATCTATGGCAATGCCAACTCAACCCACATCAGCGGCGTGAAGATGATGAACGGCATCGGTGGCTCGGGCGACTTCGAGCGCAATGCCTACCTGAGCATCTTCACCTGCCCCTCGACGGCCAAGGGTGGTCTCATCAGTTCCATCGTTCCCTTCGTCAGCCATCAGGACCACTCGGAGCACGACGTCAACATCATCGTCACCGAGCAGGGAGTGGCCGACCTGCGCGGAAAGAGCCCCGCACAGCGCGCGCAGCACATCATCGAGCAGTGCGTACATCCCGACTACAAGCAGCTGCTTTGGGACTATCTGAAGATTGCCCGCGGTGGCCACACCCGCCACAACCTGCCTGCAGCCTTCGCCCTGCACGACACGCTGGCCCGCAAGGGTGACATGCGACTCACCGACTTCGCCGAGTATGTGAAATAAACAAACTTCAAGCCTCACACGCAGACAGCTTTCTTTCCGCGCAGAGGCTAAGACAAAAGTCTCACACAGAGAAACGGAGCAGAGAGAGGTTTTCCCACTTCTTTCGCCCTCCACCTCTGTGTGAGGCTTTTTTTATTTTAAAAAAAAGTTATTTTCCTGTTACAAAATGTTTTTTCGACTTATAATGTGCTAAGTATCAGAAAAAATGCTTACCTTTGCGCCGATTTTCGAAAATAGTACACATTATATTTTATTTGTAACACAAAAAATACAGAATGGATAAACTTAGTTATGCCCTGGGATTGGGCATCGGTCAGCAGTTGGCACAAATGGGTGTGGGCGAACGCATCAGTGTGGCCGACTTCTCTGCTGCCATCACAGATGTCATTTCGGGTAACGAACTGAAAGTGAGCCACCGCGAGGCACAAACCATCGTGCAGGACTTCTTCCAGCAGCAAGAAGCAAAGATGCAGGCCGAGCGCAACGAGAAAGGCAAGACCGCCAAAGTGGAGGGAGAGAAATATTTGGCAGAGAACGCCAAGAAAGAGGGGGTTGTCACCCTGCCCAGCGGACTGCAGTATCAGGTGCTCCGCGAGGGCAACGGCCGCAAGCCGAAAGCTACCGACAGCGTGAAGTGCCACTACGAGGGTTTCCTCATCGACGGCACCGTGTTCGACAGCAGTGTGCAGCGCGGCGAGCCAGCCACATTCGGTCTGCAACAGGTCATTGCCGGTTGGACCGAGGGCTTGCAGCTCATGCAGGAAGGTGCCAAGTATCGTTTCTTCATCCCCTACATGCTGGGTTACGGCGAAGGCGGTGCAGGCCAGATGATTCCTCCGTTTGCCACCCTCATCTTCGATGTGGAGCTGATAGAGGTGAAGTAAGGGCCAGCCCATTAGCCCTATAGGTCCTATAAGTCCTATGGGCCTTATGAGTTTTATGAGTCCTATAAGAAAAAACAAAAGAAAACAAGAATAAACAACAAAAACGACAACAACAATGAAAAAGTTAACATTCGTAGCCGCAATGGCTATTGCAGCTGCCACTATCAGCAGCTGCGGCAACTCTACTCCCAAGGCCAGCCTCAACAGCGACCTCGACACACTGAGCTACGCCGTGGGTATGGCCCAGAGCCAAGGTTTGAAAGAGTATCTCTCTGAGCGCATGGGCGTTGACACTGCCTATATGGACGAGTTTATCAAGGGCGTGAACGAAGGAGCCAATGCCGGTGACGACAAGAAGCAGGCTGCCCGTTTTGCCGGTATCCAGATCGGTCAGCAAATCAGCAACCAGATGGTGAAGGGCATCAACCACGAAATCTTTGGCAACGACTCCACCAAGACCATCTCGCTGAAGAACCTGCTCGCTGGTTTCATCAGCGGTACAGCCGGCAAGAGCGGTCTGATGACCGTCGAGCAGGCCAGTGTGATGGCTCAGAAGAAGATGGAAGCCATCAAGTCTCAGAGCCTCATGGCCCAGTACGGCAAGAACAAGGAAGCCGGTGAGAAATTCCTGATTGCCAACGCCAAGAAAGAAGGCGTGAAGACCCTGAAGGGTGGCGTTCAGTACAAAGTCATCAAGGAAGGTGCCGGCGACATCCCCAAGGACACCTCCAGCGTGAAAGTGAACTACGAAGGCAAGACCATCGACGGCAAAGTGTTCGACAGCTCTTACAAGCGCGGCGAGCCCATCACCCTGCGTGCCAACCAGGTGATTCCCGGATGGACCGAGGCCCTCACCCACATGCCCGTTGGTTCGGTTTGGGAAGTATATATTCCCCAGGACAAGGCTTACGGCACACGCCAGCAGCCCGGCATCGACCCCTTCTCTGTGCTGATTTTCAAAATCGAACTGCTCGGTATCGAGAAATAAACGGTTGATTCACGAATCATGAAGAAACTTCTGACCATAGCACTCGCCCTCGTGGCGGGTGCTTCTTTGCATACAGCCCAGGCCTTTGCTTCGGCTGACGACAACGGCGGCACTCCGCTGCGCACCGTGCCCGACTCGGTGAGCTATGCTGCCGGCATGAGCATGACCAACGGCCTCATTCCCTTCATCCGCCAGAACATGGACGTTGACACAGCCTACATGGCCGACTTCATCCGCGGATTCGAAGAGACCGTCAACAAGAAAGACATCGAGGCCCTGAAGGCCTACGCCGCCGGCATCCAGATTGCCAACATGGTGAACTCGCGCATGCTGCCAGGCATCAAGGGCGATTTCGAGGGCACCCAACTCACCATCAACGACCAGCTGTTCAAGCAGGGATTCCTGGCGTCGCTCAAGAAAGACCACAGCCTGCTTACTGACGCTGCCGCCGACGAGTTTTACAAGCGCCGTCTCGACGAGGCCAAGGCCGCCAAGGACGAGAAACTCTACGGAGCCAACCGCCGCGCCGGCGAGCAGTTTCTGGCCGACAACGCCAAGAAGCCGGGTGTGAAGGTGCTCCCCAGCGGACTGCAGTACAAGGAGCTGGTGAAGGGCACTGGCGACGTGGCCACCGTCAACGATGAGGTGACCGTGAAGTACGAAGGCAAGCTCATCGACGGCACCGTCTTCGACAGCAGCTACGAGCGCAAGGAACAAACCAACAAGTTCCGTCCCAGCCAGGTCATTGCGGGCTGGACCGAGGCGCTCACCCTGATGCCTGCCGGCAGCAAATGGCAACTGTTCATTCCCTACCAGCTGGCCTACGGTTCGCGCGAGGCGGGCAAGATAAAGCCCTACAGCGCGCTCGTCTTCACCGTCGAGCTGGTCAGCGTCAACAAGGCGGCAAAATAGAATAGTGGCAGCATAACCGTGCTGGAAAAAGCCTAAGGATGAGAAAATCGGTGCAAAATGCACAGATTTTCTCATTTTTTCTGTCATTTTGTTGCACATTTCATTTTTATTGACTACTTTTGCTTTCACAACATAATACTGAAAAGCAAAATGGACAAAATCGACAACCTAGACAAAAAGATTTTAGGAATCTTGTCTAAGAACGCCCGCATTCCTTTCAAGGATGTTGCTGCCGAGTGCAATGTCTCTCGTGCGGCCATACACCAGCGGGTGCAGCATTTGACCGAGAACGGCGTTATTACTGGCAGCGGATTCAATGTCAATCCCAAGAGCCTCGGCTATTCTACTTGTACTTACGTGGGCATCAATCTGGAGCGGGGAAGCATGTATAAAGCGGTCGTCGAGCGGCTGCTCCATATTCCCGAGATTGTGGAATGTCATTTCACCACCGGCCCCTATACCATGCTGGTGAAGCTCTTCGCCCGTGACAACGAGCAGCTCATGGATCTGCTCAACAACCAGATGCAAAGCATTCCGGGGGTTGTGGCCACCGAGACGCTCATCTCACTGGAGCAGAGCATCAAGCGGGAAATACCCGTCGAAGCGGAATAAACTCTAAGTTTGATTCATGAACAATTTTGACCTTCAGTCGCATTTAGACACCATTTATGCGACATACCCCGAAGCCGGTCGTCAACCGATCATCGGCATCACCGCCAATTATGCTGGCGAAGACGCCACGCTGCGCAGCAAATACTACGAGAAGATAGTGGCTGCAGGAGGCACACCCGTCATACTGCCGCCCGTGAGCGACACCAGCGTCATCATCAACACCCTCGACCATATCGACGGACTGCTGCTCAGTGGCGGCGGCGACTACAACCCCTTGTGGGCGGGCGAAGAGCCCCAGCCGGGGCTGCAGGGCATCAATGCGCGCCGCGACCTGCCCGAGCTGCTCATCACGCGCCTGGCCTACAACCGGCAAATCCCCATCCTGGGCATCTGCCGAGGCATACAGACGCTGGCCATGGCGCTGGGCGGAAAGGTGCGCCAGCACATCAGCAGCCAAACCACCACCGACAGCATTCAGCGCGCCAAGGCCGTCAAGCACTCGCAGGACGCCGACCGCAGCGAGCCCACCCACAGCGTGAACGTGCAGAAGGGCTCGGTGCTCCACAGCCTGTACAACCAGGACCGACTCTTCGTCAACTCGTTCCACCATCAGGCCGTCAGCGACGGCGGCAAGCGGTTCAACGTGACGGCCAAGGCCCCCGACGGTATCATCGAAGCCATTGAGAGCAACGAGCACAAGCCCGTCATCGGTGTGCAGTGGCATGCCGAGTGGCTCGACGAAGGGCTCCCCCTGTTCCGCTGGCTCGTCCGCGAGGCCAGCAACTTCCAGGTGGCCAAGCGGCTGCACGACCGTGTGCTCACGCTCGACACTCACTGCGACACGCCCATGTTCTTCCCCCAGGGCATCCACTTCGAACAGCGCGACCCGCGCATCCTGGTCGATTTGCACAAGATGAGCGAAGGCCGTCAGGACGCCGTCATCATGGCCGCCTATCTGCCGCAGCCCAAGCTCGGCGAGAAATTCTCGTCGAAGGTGGATCTCTCGTGGGCCGCCAATGGCGACAGCCAAAGTCCGGCCCTCATCACCCCCATGGGCTATGCCGACCTCATCTTCGACCGCATCGAGGACATCGTGCGCCGCAACAGCCAGTACCTGAGCTTGGCGCGTACGCCCGCCGACCTCTACGAAGACAAGCGCAAGGGCCGCAAGTCGGTCATGCTGGCCATCGAGAACGGACTGGCCCTGGACCACGATGCGGCCAACGTGAAGCATTTCGCCCAGCGAGGCGTGGTCTATATCACCCTCTGCCACAACGGCGACAACGACATCTGCGACAGCGCCAAGGGATGCAATACCCACAACGGCGTGAGTGCCTTCGGCGAGCGCGTCATCGAGGAGATGAACCTCAACGGCATCATGGTCGATCTGAGCCATGCCGGCGAGAAGAGCTTCTACGACGCCCTCCAAATCAGTGCCACACCCATCGTGTGCAGCCACAGCAACTGCCGCGCCCTGTGCGACCATCCGCGCAACCTCACCGACGACCAGCTGCGCGCCCTGGCGCGTCGCGGCGGCGTGGCCCACATCACGCTCTATGCCGGATTCCTCTGCCGTCAGGGCGAGGCCAGCATCCTCGACGCCGTGGCCCATCTGGAGCACGCCATCTCGGTGATGGGCATCGACCATGTGGGCATCGGCACCGACTTCGACGGCGACGGCGGCGTGGTCGGCATGGCCGACAGCAGCGAGATGATCAACTTCACCCAGCAGCTGCTGCGGCGCAAATACAGCGAGCGCGACATCGAAAAGATTTGGGGCGGCAACTGGCTGCGCGTAATGAGCGAGGTGCAGCAGTTCCCCGAACGACAATAGACTCTAAAAGAAATCATGAAGAATAAAAAACTGGCTATCATGCTCATTGCTATCCTGGCACTGGCAGCAGCAGCCTATTTCCTGCCAGTGCTGAAGGGGAACACCCCCGATGCCGACCCCGAGACCGAAGAGGTGGCCGCCCGCAGGCAGCCCGTCGGCCCGGCATTCAATGCCGACAGCGCCTTTGCCTTCTGTCAGGCGCAGTGCGACTTCGGCCCTCGCACCATGAACAGCGACGCCCACGAGCGTTGCGCACAGTGGATTGCCCAGAAGTTCAGACAGTACGGCATGGAGGTGACCCTCCAGAAAGCCGACCTGCAAGGATACGACGGCACCACGCTCCGCGCCACCAACATCATTGCCAGCTACCGCCCCGAGGCCAGCGACCGCCTGCTCGTCTGCGCCCATTGGGACAGCCGTCCCTGGGCCGACAACGACCCCGACTCGGCCAACTGGCACAAACCCGTCATGGCCGCCAACGACGGAGCCAGCGGCGTGGGCGTCATGCTCGAATTGGCCCGTCTGCTTGCCGCCCAGCCCCCGTCGGCCACGGAGCAGGCGGGTGGAAAAGCCGCCCCGCTCGGCATCGACTTCATCTGTTTCGATGCTGAAGACTGGGGAACACCCCAGTGGAGCACCCAAGCCGACAACGGCAACAGCTGGGCCCTCGGAGCCCAACACTGGGCCGCCAATCCCCACCGCGAGGGCTACACCGCCCGTTTCGGCATCTTGCTCGACATGGTGGGAGGCCAGGGCGCGCGGTTCTACCAGGAGGGCGTGTCGAAGCAGTATGCCCCCAAGGTGGTGAAGAAAGTGTGGCGCGCAGCCGACACCGTTGGCTTCGGCAGCCTGTTCCCCCGCCAGGACGGCGGCTACATCACCGACGACCATGTGCCCGTGAACGAGAAGGCCGGCATTCCCTGCATCGACATCATCGCCTACTATCCCGACTGCCAGCAGAGCACCTTCGGCCCCACATGGCACACCGTCAGCGACGACATGGACCATCTGGACCGCAACGTGCTGCAAGCCGTCGGCCAAACCATGGTGCAGGTGATTTATAGTGAAAAATGATAGTTTCAAGGAGTTCAAGGAGTTCAAGGAGTTCAAGGAGTTCAAGGAGTTCAAGGAATTCAAGGAGTTTCAAGGAGTTTCAAGGAGTTTCAAGGAGTTTCAAGGAGTTTCAAGGAGTTCAAGGAGTTCAAGGAGTTTCAAGGAGTTTCAAGGAGTTCAAGGAGTTTCAAGGAGTTCAAGGAGTTCAAGGAGTTCAAGGAGTTCAAGGAGTTTCAAGGAGTTCAAGGAGTTCAAGGAGTTTCAAGGAGTTCAAGGAGTTCAAGGAGTTTCAAGACAATGGCTTCATGCCGTGTTTCCCCAAAACAGAAGGACTCAGAGCAAAGACTGATGTTTTGCAACTCCTTGAACTCCTTGAACTCCTTGAACTCCTTGCAACTCCTTATAATTGCCCCGCCTCCACCAGCCGCACCACGCGCTCGGTGAGTCGGTCGGTGCCTTCGCCGTCATATTTCTTCATCAGGCTGGCGCCGAACGTCCAGGCGAAGGCTTGGTAGATGCCCGCCTTCACCGGCCCCAGAAAAGCCTGGATGAGCTGGTAGGACGACGAGTTGCACTCGCGATAGACCAGCTTGATGAGCAACTTGCCCTGCGCATAGGTCAACTTCTTCATGCGCGGCGTATATTCCTTCTTGATGTCCTTCTCCACGCGCTTCATGTGCTCGTCCTTGGCCTGCTTGTTGGGCAGCGTCTGCAAGTATTCGTAGGTCTCCTGAATGATCAGGTTGATTTCCTTGGCAATGGGCAGCACCTTCTTCACGTTGAAGACCAGTCGGTTGTAGGCCTCCCGCTGCTTGGCGTTCTTGAATGTCGGTTCAGGGTACACATACACCTTGTTGAACTCCAGGTACTGCACCGAGTCGCCGTCCAAGAGCACCTTGCCCGTCTTGAGCATGGGCACGAACGTGGGCGAATCCATGTCAACCCGCCGGTCCTCGGGGTTGACTCGTCCTGGCCGGTTGTCCTGTGCGCTGGCGCCGATGGCCGTCGAGCAGCAGAGCAGCAGAATGATGAGAATCCTAGCGTATGCCATCTTTCGTTTCACTTTGTCTGAGCATCGTCGCCCCCACGGCTGTGTGGGGCGCTTGATGCAATTCGTGTGCAAAAATAGCACTATTTTTGTGCTTTTCGCCTATACCTTTATTATATTTAGCAAAAATTCATATTTGGGACATCCTCTTCTCGCGTAAACCGTTCGCAATTCTCGGTTCTGAGCGTTGCCTTTCAGAGGCCGCAGATGGTATTGCTTTTTGTGTTTCAAAAATTTCTAGAGAATTTGAATTTATCTCCCGACAATAAAAAATTATCTCCCGACAATAATTTCGTATTGTCGGGAGATATTTTTCTGTGGTCTCTAGTTTGTTTTTCTGCAGTCGTGCTTTACGCGGAAATCCTTGGGAATGATAGCGCTTTGCGTCTCATTGCTTATCCCCTTCGGCCGCCGATTTTCAATTCAAAAACCAATAAATACAAAGAAAAACCAACAAAACAAGGAGGCTTTACAAATAAAAAACCTGTTTTCCTTGTCCGTATTGGTTTTTATTGGTTTTTGAACGACGCGAAGCGTATGCTTTTCAGTTTCGTTGGTTCCACCGTACATCCGCAGCAACGGCCTTTTTCTCAGCCCAGTCGCGTTTTAGCGCCTTTTCGGGCAGTTGTAACGATTTTTTTTCTTGGTGTAACATTTTTTTTGCGAAATTCCGTAGTAAAATTCGTGTTACATGTCGCAAATACACTTATTATTATTTCTCCTTATCTTTGCAGCCGAAAATATTGCCATTTGAGGACCGAACGGACTTGAAACCTACTGCAAAACCTTTTTACGTGAAGTCCGCATAGTAAGCATGTCAATCGCAAAACCAATAATAGTTAATACATAATCAAAATTATAATAAACCAAAATGAAAAATTTATTTACTAAAAACGATTCCCGTTTACACAGGAACGACAATTTTCGGTATCGGCACATTTCTTCGCGCCGACTAACACTTATGCTCATGGCAATCGCCATGATGATGCTCGTGCCCTCAGCAATGAAGGGACAAACTACGACTATTGATTTTGGTGAACCTGGAACAGCAGCTTGGCAACATGTTAATGGAACTCCGGGAAATTATGCTACCATCAATATGTCTTCTACGGATTACACCGCCATAGGAGGTGGAGCAAAAGTTGGAAATACTATTGTTTATAAGTATAGTAATACCAAAACTCTTGATATTTCCCGTTTGGCTTTTTTGGTCAATCAAAATGGAGTCGATAATGCTACGAACGGGCATGATGGTAGTGCCGGCTTTTATTTGAGAAGAGAAAAAATAAATAATGTAAGTCAAGCTGGTCTTTTCACAGGTAGTTGGAATAATCGAATTGCCGTTCTAAACTTGAATATAGGTGACAAGGTAACATTTTATGGAGTGGCATCAAATGAAGCAGGGACCGCTCAAAACTTTGGAATTAAATACATTCAAAGTGTTCATGCGAACACAGGTGGTGATGATATTTACAACAATGATAACGCTTGGGTAAATTCTAATACGATAAATATTACCTCTAAAGGCGACTTGATTGTTCAACCAAACTGCGATGTTTATATTACTTCGATTGTGATTGAACCCGCCCCAAGAGCAACTTATCTCATCTCAGAGTCTGCCGATAAGAAGACCAGCACGTTTGAGTTCATAGGCGACGGTGTGTTGGATAATAACGACTTTGCTCTTCTAAATTTGTCTTTTTCTATGGGTAGTACCAGTGATTACTTGATGGTACAGAACAAAGAGGCACACATGATTAAGGATGATGGAACTGAAGACCTTCTCACGGATGAAAGGAATAACTTCCAACCCTCAGCGGGTTGTTTCTATGCTTTCAAGCCAACAGCGAGTGGTACAATAACTATAAATGAGGGTTCTATTCAAGGTACTCAGATTCACGTATTTGTATATAATCCTAATCAGGGTTATGATTATAACTGGGAAATGGATAATGGCAATTTTTACAAATACACTTTCAATTCATTACAGGATTTCAGTTTTCCTGTAGATAAAGGAAAGACCTACTATATATGTCAAGATAATAATAACGAATCAGGCAATGCCTTACATCTGAAAAAGTTTACGTTCAAAACCACTTTCTTTGTAAAGGATCTTGGTGTCGTCATTAATGACGTGGATAATTATAGTGATTCGGGTTATCCCATCGCAGTTACTGCATTAGATCCTGCTGGTGGATATCAATTACAAGTCAAAAGGTGTTCTGGCAATATTAATGTAGGTTTCCTTAAAGCAGAAATTCGAAATGGCTGGCTATATATGAGTAAGCCTGTATTTGACGAACATTCTGATCATGCAGGTACGGTGATTTGGGATTTGGTGTCGGATGGTGGCCAAGCTGCGATTGTGGTAACCTTCCCTTATCATGCAGACTATAATCCTGAAGGATACACTGATACGCACCGTACATACGGTCACACTTGGAACTTCATCGACCCGAGATGCTCTGACAGCAACATTGGCAATTGCTGGGTTAGAAATGGTGTTTCTGATTTCCTTAAGGGTGAAACCACAGGTATTATCTCCATTGGTCAGGCAAAGAATCATAGTTCAGATTTTTACGCTGAGGTACAGAAGCGCGAATGGACATACTCCCAGCGTATAACAGGCGAAGCAGGCGGTTTCCACGATCCTTATTATGTCAATGTGTGGGACATGGTGGGCGACAATGCCGATATGATTTGGGAGACCGAGGGTCTTTGGTTTGACACTGGCTCTAACCTCTCTTGTATTTATAATGAGAATGATGCTGTCGAAGATCCGTTTAAGACAAATCCCTTAAACTTTGTTTCTCCGGGTTCTAATGACCCCGATCGCTATGTAGGTTTGCTGCCTGTTACTGACGACAAGAAGTCTTCGTTCACCATTCCTGGACTGAAGCCTGGTGACCGTGTGTTAATTTTCATGAAGTCGGGTGAGGGCTCTGGCACTAATGGCATCTTCCTGAATATAACAGGTGCTAAAGATGCTTTGGGCACTCCAATTAATTCGAGCGACCTCTATAAGGCAGGTGGTACGAATTGGCAGCACAGTCGATACGAAGGCTGCTACCACTTCATCAAGGATGAAACTACGGACGAGGGTTCTGATTATGGTCGTATGACATTTGACATGCAGTCGGGTTCTATGTGCAAACTGCTGTACATACGCATCTATCAGGGTGAGCGTATAAGCACTACCAATATTGTTTCATCTACTTCAGATGATCCTGGTAAGTTGCTTTTCATTAATGACAAGGGTGCAGAGTTGGGCTCTGCTGGTTCTGGCAGTAACATGAGTCTGCGCTTCCGTGGCAAGGGACAGCATCAGAAAGCTAGAGTTCTTACCTGTTCGGGCAATCTGAACTATTCTACATCAGAACTCAAAAAGGATGATTCTAATATTGACAGTCACTTCACTGTAACAGGACCTTATAGTCAAGCTGTGGGCTACACATCACAGGTGGGTGAAATTGGTGTGTTCAGACTACGTGAGATGGATATGGAGTACAGTGAGAATTATGTTTCCGACTTCAGCGACCGTAACTTCACAGTGGGTTATCGTGATAAGGTGGACAGCTATCCATATACTTGGGACTTCACCGATATTCAAGGTTTCTCAAGCAGTAAGATGGATGCAGAGGCTGACAACTATGTTTCTTCTAAAGAGCAAAACAACGATGAGTATGGAGACCAATGGGATATCTCATTGTTTGATGCTAACGGCAAGATGAAGCTGAATACAGGATTTGATCCTATAACAAACAATGAAATCTTCGCTCCTCACAAGATTGGAAACGGTAATCAGCTGTGGGCTGGAGGTGATGTGATTCCCGAAGCCAAAGGTCTGTGGTTCTATTCGGAGGATGATATTATTTATAAGGAAGACGGTACTACAGAGTCAAACAACCCAGATTATGCATCTTCTCTCTACAATGATTGTCTGGAGATTACCACTAATGGTATCCATTTCTGCAACGCACCATTTACTGATAGTAAAACAGGTAAGAGCCGTGTTGCATGGTGGAACTACAAGATGGTTGTTCCCGACGTGCCCGCCGATGGCGCTGTCTATCTGCGCATGACACGCGATGATGTCGTTTCTGACGATGCTAAGACATGGTCTGACAAAGATAATGCTTATGTACCCTTTGTAGCAACAAGATTCCAGTTTGCCTCGCAGTCTTCAAAGACGAATCTGTTCACTGACAGCCCGGTGAAGAATGGCTCTGACTACTCGTTCTATCCTGTGCCTAATTCAGACAATGAGTGGATTCTTGCCGTGAAGAACACAACCGGTAATGTGGAGCACCTGACGTTCACGCTGAACGGATGGATTGTGAAGAAGGTGGCCGTTTCGACCGACTACAAGACGGTGAACAAGCTGGGATGGGCTACAGAGAGCCGCAACCGCGTGATTGACCAGGAACTGACTTCTTACTTCACGGGAAACACGTTCAAGACATACGTTGTGACAGCGGCCGACATTGAAGGAAAAGCAGTTTCCTTGGCTGAGGTTCCCGTCAGCGATAATGTAATGATGATAGCTGACGAAGGCGGCAAGCAAGCTTACATCATGCGCAATACAGACTTGCAAACAACGAAGATTGTGAATGGTGAAGAAGTGGAAAACACTGAGCCTGGACGTGTGAAGATTCTGAATGACAAGTTCAACTTGTTCGTTCCCGACATGCACGATTATTTGGTAGAGAATGAAGGAAATGGTAACGTCAAATCTACCTACGACATGAAGGGTAGCCTGTTGAAGGCTAAGTTGAATCCTGGCCAAGTAACTCAAACGGAGAATGGCAAAATCAATTATGTGCTGACCACAGAGACGGCAAAGACCGACCAAAACGGCGATAACGTTTCAGGCAGCGATAAGAGTCTGAACTATGTAGGATTCTTCAAGGTGCAAAAGAGTGGCGTGACAAGTGGTGGCAATCAGGGCTATCTTCCCGTCGCACAGACTGCTTCATCTCCTGCGAAGTTCAGCTTGTTCTTCATGCCTTCTGAGAACAATGTGGAAACTTCTGTTGAGGTGCCCTTCGAGGAGATCTTTGGAGGCTCGAATGCAGTTTATTACAACCTGAACGGCCAGAAGATGGATGGCAAGCCTGCCAAGGGTGGCATCTATGTGGTGAACGGCAAGAAGGTGGTAGTGAAGTAAACAGATTGATGCTCGCTCGGAGGAACGGAGCAGCTGACGGGTATTTCCAACAGTGAACGAACTCCTAAGACTCTGTGCCTCCGTGTGAGCAAGAAAAAAAAAACAGTATAAAAAAACAAAAGTCATGAGAAAGCAATATATTGTGCCCGAAACAGACATTGTGAACGTCCATTTGATTAGTTCGGTACTTCAAGATGAAACAATTCCTATAGAAACTGGTTCGCCAGTAGGAACAACCATAGACTCCAAGGAACAGACGTTCGACGATTGGGACGACGTTACGATGAATCGCCCCCGCAACATCAATCTGTGGGAGGAATGAACACGGCGGTGAGCCGGGGGCGAGTTATCGCTTTTTGATTTTTTTATTTGGTAAATAGTATTTTTCATTTTATTGAGTTAGTTATGGGCTGGGTTCGCCGTGATGGCGAGCCCTGTCTGTATTCTCAGAACAAAAGGCCTCTGTGCGAGAAAGAACTGCGCCGGAAAAGGTTTTCTGCGGATGCAGGGTTATAGCACATAAAATATTTGTTACATCAAGGGAGAGGCATTGTGGAGAAGATATTGTATTTTTGCAGTGTCCAAGCAGGAGGTGGCGTGTCCCACGTCACAAATTCACGTAGGAGGTGACGTGTCTCACGTCACATTATTCACGGATAGCGACGTGGGACACGCTACCACCTGCTGCAAAAAAAGACGAATAACTATTAGTTTTTATAGAAGAGAGAAAACACAGAAGAAATGAGAAATATAGTTCTAGCCTTGTTTTTGGTGGGAGGCGGCCTCTGCGCTGAAGCCTCGGAAAAGGCGGTGAGCAGTCCCGACGGACGGCTCACCGTGGTGGTGAATGACGACGGCGGGCAGGCCGCCTACCGTGTGCTGCTGGACGGCAGCGAGGTGATAGGGCGTTCGCCGCTGGGTGTGGTGACCAACGTGGCCGACCTGACCAAGGACGTGTCGATGGAAACGTTTGAGAGCCGGCGGGTGAGCGACAGCTACGAGCTGCTCACCATCAAGCAGCGCAGGGTGGACTATGAGGCCACCGAGGCTGTCTGCGGTTTCGTGCAGGGCGGCAAGCGGATGATGGACCTCATTGTGCGGGTGAGCAACCGCGACGTGGCATTGCGTTACCGGCTGCTGCCAGTGGGCGAGACCCGTGTATGTGTGGTTGAGCGCGAGGCCACCAGTTTCTGTCTGCCTGCCGCGACCACTGCGTTCATGGCTCCCCAGTCGAAACCGATGGGCGGCTTTGCCCGCACGTCGCCCAGCTACGAGACCCCCTACGGCACCGATGAGGCTGTGGGCAAGAACGGATGGGGCGAAGGATACACGTTCCCGTGCCTCTTCAAGGCTCCCGAAGCCTCCGCCTTGTCCCCCCTGAGCGGGGCAAAAAGCGCAGCCAACCACTCCCCCCAGGGTGAAAAGAAGGGGGCTCGGGATGCTCACTTCTGGCTGCTTGTCAGCGAGACGGGAGTGGATGGCGGCTATGTGGGCAGCCGATTGCTGAACGAAGGTGGCGGAACGTACCGCATAGGATTTCCGCAGAGTGGCGAGATGAACGGAGCCGGCTCGGTTTGCCCGGCCGTGGCGTTGCCCGGCCTGACCCCGTGGCGCACCATCACCGTGGGCACCACGCTCAAGAACGTGGTGGAAACGACGGTGCCCTACGACCTGGTGGCCCCCAAATATGAGGCCAAGCGCGACTACACCTACGGCAAGGGGTCGTGGAGCTGGATCATCGGCATGGATCCCAGCTGCAACTTCGACGAGCAGAAACGCTACATCGACTTCTCGGCCACGATGGGCTTTCAGAGTGTGCTGATAGACGCCTTCTGGGACCGACAGATTGGTTACGAGCGCATTGAGGAACTGGCCCGCTACGGGCGCGAGAAGGGTGTTGGACTGTTTCTGTGGTACAACAGCAACGGTGCCTGGAACGACGCCCCACAGACACCCATCGGCAAGATGAACAACGCCATTGAGCGGCGCAAGGAGATGGCTTGGATGGAGCGCACGGGCATACGTGGCATCAAGGTCGATTTCTTCGGCGGCGACAAACAGCCCATGATGCAGCTCTACGAGGACATACTGGCCGACGCCAACGAGCATGGGCTGATGGTGATTTTCCACGGATGTACGCTGCCGCGCGGCTGGGAGCGCATGTATCCCAACTATGTGGCGTCCGAGGCGGTGCTCGCCTCGGAGAACCTGCATTTCTCGCAGGACTTCTGCAATGTGGAGGCGCGCAATGCCACCATCCATCCTTTTGTGCGCAACGCTGTGGGGGCGATGGACTTTGGCGGATCGGCGCTGAACAAACACTACGGTGCCGACAACCAGCACGGCACACGGCGCATGACCAGCGACGTGTTTGCGTTGGCCACGGCGGTGCTCTTCCAGAGCAGTGTGCAGCACTTCGCCCTGGCTCCCAACAACCTGACGGATGCTCCTGCGTGGGCCATCGACTTCATGAAGGAGGTGCCCACGACGTGGGACGAGGTGCGCTACATCGACGGCTATCCGGGACGTTACGTCGTTTTGGCGCGGCGGTGTGGCGAGCGCTGGTATGTGGCGGGCGTGAATGCCGAACAGAAGGCGCTGAAGCTGACGCTCTCGCTGCCCATGTTCGAAGCGGGTGTGCCGCTCACGGTATATAGCGACGATGCACGGCTGAAGGGGAGCGTGAAGAACGTGAGGCTGAACAAGAAACGCCAGCTGACGGTGACCATTCCCTGCAATGGAGGCGTGGTGATTGGCGGTTGACAGTTTGCTGTTGACAGATGTGAAAAAGTTACAGACCCCACCCCCATCCCCATTCCCGAGCAAAGCTCGCCTACCCGTAGCCTTTCCCCTTGAGGGGCGGGGAGACCGCGCAGGGTGGGAGAGAAGTTTCCGCGCAGGTGACAGGGTGTTGATAGGGTTGCGGGGAGATGGTAGTGCGACGGGGAGTTACAGACCCCACCCCCATCCCCTCCCCTTGAGGGGCGGGGAGAACCGCGCAGGGTGGGGGAGACAACCGTAAACTGTAAACTGTGAACTGTAAACTATGAACCGTAAACCGTAAACTGTAATCTAAACCATAATCTGTAAACTGTAAACCATAAACTGTAAACTGTAAATTAAAAAAATATGATGATGATTGGAAAAAGAATTGTTGGCTTGTTGTTGGCGGCATGGACAATGACGGCCGTGGCACAGAACCCATTTGTGCAAACGTGGTGTACGAGCGACCCGGCACCACTGGTACACAACGGAACCATGTATGTCTATACCGGCCACGACGAGGACGGAGCCGACTTTTTCTGGATGCAGGAGTGGCGCGTCTATTCCACCGAGGACATGGTGAACTGGACAGACCATGGTTCGCCATTGGCGCTGGAGAGCTTCTCGTGGGCCGACGACCGCGCTTGGGCCTCTCAGTGTGTGGAGCGCGACGGCAAGTTCTTCTGGTATGTGTGTGCCCACTCCAAGCTCTCGGGCGGCATGGCCATCGGTGTGGCCGTGGGCGATTCGCCCACCGGTCCTTTCCACGATGCGCTGGGCAAGCCGCTCTTCGAGAACGGTTCGTGGGACCACATCGACCCCACGGTGCTGATCGACGACGATGGGCAGGCATGGCTCATGTGGGGCAATCCGCAGTGCTACTACCTGAAGCTGAACCGCGACATGATCAGCTACGAGGGCGAAGTGGGGCGTCTGCCCATGACAGAGCAGGCTTTCGGCGGCCCCATGATGAGCGAACGCAAGGAGGGTGTGAAATATAAGGATTCGTACGTGGAGGGGCCGTGGCTGATGAAAGCCCCCCTCTCATCCCCCGCGAAGGGGAAAGCCAAACGCTCGGCAAGCCTCGCCCGCGGAGAGAAAAAAGCAGGCGGGCTTTACTACCTGCTCTATGCAGCGGGGGGCGTACCCGAGCACATCAGCTACAGCACGGCACCGTCGCCACTCGGGCCGTGGACTTACGCAGGCGAGGTGATGCCCCTGTGCGAGACCAACTCGTTTACCAACCACTGCGGTGTGGCCGACTACAAGGGACACTCCTATTTCTTCTATCATACGGGCAAACTGCCCAAGGGCGGCGGATTCGGACGCAGCGTGGCCGTAGAGGAGTTCAAGTACAATGCCGACGGTTCGTTCCCCACCATCATGCCCACGGACGAAGGCGTGAAGCCTGTGGGTTCGTTCAACCCCTACCGTCGTGTGGAGGCCGAGACCATGGCCTTCTCCAGCGGAGTGAAAACCGAGCAGAACGACGAGGTGGGCGTTTATGTGACCGACATTCACAACGGCGACTACATCAAGCTGCAGAACGTCGATTTGGGCAACAAGGTGCCCCGCACGTTCACGGCGCGTGTGGCCAGCGGCCTGCGCGGCGGACAGATTGAAGTGCGACTCGACAGCCTGGGCGGACAGTTGCTCGGACGGCTCGAGGTAAACGCCACCGGCGGCTGGGAACGGTGGCAGACGCTGACGGCCGACCTGGCCCCCCTGCATGAGAGCGCCCTCGGCCATCGCGACTTGTTCTTGGTGTTCACCGGTCGCAAGGGGCCGAAGCTCTTCAATTTCGACTGGTGGGAGCTGCGCGGCCTGGAGCAGGTGAACATGCCGCTGTTCCAGACAAAATATACGGCCGACCCGTCGCCGATGGTGGTGGGCGACACCCTGTTCCTCTATACGTCGCACGATGCGTCGCCCGAGGACATTGCCGACGAGAACGAGAAGAGCTCGGCAGGCTTCTTCATGTACGACTGGCTGCTGTGGAGCACCACCGACATGGTGAACTGGACCGAGCATGGTGCCGTAGCGTCGCTCAAGGATTTTCCCTGGCGCTCGCGCGAGAACGGCGCATGGGCCATCCAAACCGTCGAACGCAACGGCAAGTATTATCTCTACGCACCGTTGCACGGCCATGGCATCGGCGTACTGGTGAGCGACTCGCCCTACGGTCCCTTCCGTGACCCGCTGGGCAAACCGCTCGTTTGGCAGCAGGAGCACTGGGACGACATCGACCCCACAGTGTTCATCGACGACGACGGCCAGGCCTACATGTACTGGGGCAACCCCAACACTTATTACGCCCTGCTCAACGAGGACATGATTTCGCTGAAGAGCGAAATACACAAGCTGGACTACCACATCGACCACTATCAGGAAGGCCCGTGGCTCTACAAACGGGGCGGCCACTACTATCTTGCCTATGCGTCCACATGTTGCCCCGAGGCGCTGGGCTACGCCATGAGCGACTCGCCCACAGGCCCCTGGCAGTCGAAGGGCTACATCATGCGCCCCACCGAGCGCGACCGCGGCAACCATCCCGGCATCTGCGAGTACAAAGGGCGGTGGTACGCCTTTGGCCAGGACTACGACCTGATGCATCTGGACACCTATGTGCATCATGAGCGCCGTTCGGTTTCGGCCACGGAAATCAGTTACAATGCCGACGGCACCATCAACGAAGTGCCCTACTGGATGGACCAGGCGCCCCTCCAGCAGGTGCAGTGGCTGAATCCCTACCACAGGGTGGAGGCTGAGACCATGGCTTGGGGCTACGGGCTGAAGTCGGCCAAGATGGGAATTGAGAATACGGGCGTCGTGGCCAAGATGCCTGAATCGACGGGACGAAGAAACATGTATATCTACGACCTGGACGACGGCGAGTACATCCGTCTGCGCGGTGTGGACTTCGGCAGCAAGGGTGCCAAGCGCTTTGGCCTGACGGCTGCAGCCACGGGCCGCGCCACCGTCAACGTGCGACTGGACAGCAAGGACGGCCCCGTGGTGGCCACGCTGAACATCACTTCCACTGGGTCGGTTGACCTTTATCGCGACTTTGCCGCCAAGGTGAAGGGTGCCACTGGCGTTCACGACCTCTACATCTGCTTCGCGCAGACCGATGGCGACGTGCGGTTGGACTGGTGGAAGTTTGAATAATAGTATAGTTTACAGTTTACGGTTTACAGATTATAGTTTAAGGTTTGCATTTTGAAAAAACTTCATTCTTCATTTTTCGTCCTTCATTCTTTGGTGGCCTTGTTTGCGGTGGCCTCCACATGCGGGGCACAACCCATGAGCTCGCCTGACGGACGGTTGACACTCCGTACCGAAGGTGAAGGATTGACGCTGTACTATGACCAACAACAAGTGCTCCAAATACCGAAAGTGGGGATGGAAGTCCCCCTCTCATCCCCACAGAAGGGAGCCCCCCTCTCATCCCCACAGAAGGGAGCCCCCCTCTCATCCCCCCTGGGGGGGAAGGCCGGCGCACAGAAGGCCTCCCCTATGGGAGAAAGTTTGGTGGGGGCTCGAGGCTTGGCGGGAACCTTGCTTCTTTCCGACTACACGATGCTGTCGGGTAAGCGGCGTCACTGTGTGAACGAAGCCAACGAATATGTGGTGCCGCTCAGCGAGCAGGTGCGGATGGTGGTGAGGCTCTACCACGACGGACTGGCTTTTCGCTACGAGCTGTCGGACTTGGAGAATGTGCGGCCCCCTCGCGAGTTGACCACCTATCGCATTGCCGAAGGCACACGCCGATGGATGCAGCAGTGGACCGACTCTTACGAAGGGTTCTTCCCGCAGGACAGTACGGCCAAGGTGAAGCCCGTTCCTTCGTACAGCGCACTGTCGGTTTCGGCCGATGGCTACAATTGCCGATGGGGCTACCCCGCACTCGTAGAAGCGGCCGACAGTTTGTTTGTTCTCATCACGGAGTCCAACATCGAGCGGCGGCAGAGTGCGGCGTGTCTCTATAACGACGAGGTCTTGGAGTTGTTCCGCGTGGTGCCCGACCAGAATGATGTAGCGCTCAATGGCCAGTGGCACACCCCTTGGCGAGTACACATTGTGGGGACGCTGGCCACGGTGGTCGAATCGACGCTTGTCACTGACGTGGCCGAGCCTTGCCAGCTGGCGGACACCAGTTGGATAGAGCCGGGCGTGGTGTCGTGGATCTACTGGGCCAACAACCACGGCTCCAACGACATCGACATCATCCGGCGGTATGTGGATATGGCCGAACGCTTGAAGTTGCCTTACGTGCTGATTGACGCCGAGTGGGACCAGATGAAGGATGGGCACACCATAGAGGAAGCCATTGCCTACGCCCGTGAGCGGGGCGTGAAACCCATGATATGGTACAACTCGTCGGTGGGATGGGTCGATGGCGCCCCCACACCCAAATACCGGCTCAACAAAGCCGAAGACCGCGAGCGCGAGTTTGCCTGGTGCGAACGATTGGGGGTTGCCGGTGTGAAGATAGACTTTTTCTCCGGCGACTCGCAAATGAACATGGACTATTGTCTCGACCTGTTGGAGTGTGCCGCCCGCCACCATCTGCTGGTCAATTTCCATGGAGCCACCATTCCGCGCGGATGGCAGCGAACATGGCCCCACCTGTTGAGCACAGAGGGAGTGTATGGCGCCGAATGGTATAACAATGTGCCCACGTTCACGCAGCGGGCCGCTGCACATAATGCAACATTGCCTTTCACCCGCAACGTGGTGGGGCCTATGGACTACACCCCCTGCGCCTTCAGCGACTCGCAGCACCCCCACATTACCACTTTGGCCCACGAACTGGCGCTTACAGTGCTCTTCGAGAGTGGATTGCAGCATTTGGCCGACCGTCCCGAGAGCTACTATGCCCAGCCGACGGCGGTGCAGGAGTTTCTCTCCTCGTTGCCTGCTTCGTGGGACGACACGCGTCTGCTCGCTGGCTACCCCGGAAAATATGTGGTCATTGCGCGGCGCAAGGGAGACACATGGTATGTGGCTGGCATCAACGGCACCGACGAAGTGCTCGCATTGCCCCCTCTCTTGTCCAAGCTAAAGGGGGGAGCCCCCCTCTCATCCCCCCTGGGGGGGAAGGCCAGCGCACAGAAAGCCTCCCCATCGGGAGAAGACTTGGTGGGGGCTTCTTCTACGGAGGGAAATTTGGTGGGGACTCTGCTTTTTGCCGACAAAGACGGTCGGTGGTCAGTGGAGAACGCCAGCCCCGTCAGCTGCGAACCACGTGGAGGATTCGTGTGGGTTTTGCGTGGAGCGGGAAAGTGAGTTCTTTTAAAATCAACATGGTATGACAAGTTACAGACCCCACCCCCATCCCCTCCCCTTGAGGGGCGGGGAGACCTCGCAGAGTCTTTATCTCACCAATGCCCTGTGCGGCATCTCCCCGCCCCTCAAGGGGAGGGGATGGGGGTGGGGTCTGTAACTATCACCATTTGAACATAGTATTTAACTATCACCATTTGAACATAGTATTTAGCTATCTCCATTTGAACATAGTATTTAACTATCTCCATTTGAACATAGTATTTAGCTATCTCCATTTGAACATCATTAAATAAAAAAAAGTTATGTAGTGAGAGGCCAAAAAAACATGGTTTTCAAAAAAAAGCTATATCTTTGCATGCGATACCTTTTCACTCAACACCCCAAAAGACATGAAAAACAAATTTGGACTTTCTGTATTGATGTTGGCCCTGGCGACGAGCATGCTGGCCAAAGACAAAGTGGAAATAGAGTTCTTCACTCCCAGCATTGTGCATGTGGTGAAGACTCCCGATTCCCAAACCATGGCTGACGTTGCTTCGCGCGTGGTGACAGCCAAGCCCGAGCAGGTCAGTCTGACGCGAAAAGGCTCGTCGTGGTCAAGCGGCGAACTGACGGTAAGGTTGGACGACAAGACCGGATGCCTGACGTTTCTCACATCCAAGGGAAAAGTGCTGCTGCGCGAGAAATCGCACAGTTTTGAACAGCGCACCGACGGAGCCGATGCCGGCAAGTATGTGGTGACCCAGCGTTTTGTGCTCGACAAGGACGAGACCATCTACGGTTTGGGCACCCTGCAAAACGGAAAGATGAACCGCCGCAACACCCATGTGAGGATGGAACAGTCCAATTTGGAGGACTTTCAGAATGTGTTGCAGAGCATCAAGGGTTGGGGGCTGTTTTGGGACAACTATTCGCCCACGCAGTTCGACGACGACCCCCGGCAGGGCATGTCGTTTGCCTCGGAGGTGGGCCGGCGCATAGACTACTACTTCATGTACGGAGGCTCCGCCGACGGTGTGATAGCCCAGATGCGCCATTTGTCGGGCGACGTGCCCATGTTCCCGCTGTGGACTTACGGCTACTGGCAATCGAAGGAGCGCTATAAGAGCAGTGGAGAGCTGCTCGGCGTGGTTGACCACTACCGCCAGTTGCAAGTGCCGCTGGACGGCATTATCCAGGATTGGCAATACTGGGGCAACAACTATCTGTGGAATGCCATGGACTTTCTGGCCGAAGACTTTGCCGACGGCCGGCAGATGGTGGAAAAAGTCCATCAGCAAAACGCCCACCTGATGATTTCCATCTGGGCGAGTTTCGGCCCCATGACCAAAGCCTACCGGCAGTTGGCCGAGAAGAATCTGCTGTTCGACTTCGAGACGTGGCCGCAGAGCGGACTGACCACCTGGCCGCCACGGCAGGACTACCCCTCGGGGGTGCGTGTCTATGACGCTTTCAGCCCCGAAGGGCGCAGCATCTATTGGCGGAATCTCAAGACCCTTTTCGACTACGACATCGACGCGTGGTGGATGGACTCTACCGACCCTGACTTCTTCGACCCGCAACCGGCCAACTACGACCACAAGGCCGGCAACGGCGACGGCACATGGCGGTCATTGCGCAACGCCTTCCCCTTGGAGACGGTGCGCGGAGTGTATGAAAGCCAGCGGGCGGCACAAGACTCGGCGGCCAGGGCGCAGAACCCGAAGCCCGCGAAGCGCGTGTTCATCATGACGCGCTCGGCCTTTGCCGGACAGCAGCACTACGGGTCGAACATGTGGAGTGGCGACGTGGCCTCGTCGTGGGACATGCTGCGCAAGCAAGTGCCTGCAGGGCTGAGTTTCTCGCTGACGGGAAATCCCAACTTCAACACCGATATCGGCGGTTTCTTCTGCGGGGCGTACAACACGCAAGGCCCTGGGTCGGCTCCCAGAAATCCGCAGTTTCAGGAGCTTTATGTGCGCTGGATGCAGTATGGACTGTTCTGTCCGGTATTCCGCAGCCATGGAGCCGATGCTCCGCGCGAAATATGGCAGTTCGGGAAGAAGGGAGACCCCGTTTATGACGCCATCGAGCGTACCATCCGTCTGCGCTATCGGTTGATACCCTATCTCTACAGCACAGCCTGGCAGGTGACCAGTGCCGACGAGAGCTATCTGCGTCCGTTGTTCAGCGACTTTGCAGCCGACAAGCGCGTCCACGAAATGGCCGACGAGTTTATGTTCGGGCGCAGCATCTTGGCGGCCCCCGTTCTCGAGGCACAATACACAAAAGAGGCCATCGTCAAGGAAGACGCCATGACTGGATGGGACGTGAAGACCCCCACGACCTCTGGCGGCACTGATGCAGAAGGCGCCGTTGATTGGTCAGCCCACCGCACAGCAACCAAATACCTTCCCAAGGGTACACTCTGGTATGATTTCTGGAGCGGACAGAGCTACCGTGGAGGGCAGAGCATATCGGTTCAGACCTCTCTCGACCGTGTGCCGATGTTTGTGCGCGCAGGCAGCATCATTCCGCTGGCTCCCGAGATGCAGTACGTGGGGCAGCAGGACTGGAGCCGTCTGGAGCTGCGCGTCTATCCCGGTGCCGACGGAACCTTCACTCTGTACGAAGACGAGGGCGACAACTACAACTACGAACGTGGACAATACTCACAAATAACCATGCGTTGGAACGACGGCACACAAACACTGACAATCGGAACACGCCAAGGCAGTTACCCCGGAATGATAAAACAATACACCTTCAACGTGGTGTTGCCCGACGGTCAGAGTCGTACCATCGATTATGACGGACAACAAAAAGACATTCAACTATGATGCAGAAAAAACTATCATTACTCCTGTTGCTCTTGGCTCCCCTCTTCTCCTCATTGAGTGGAGCCCCCCTCTCATCCCCCAAAAGCGGAGCCCCCCTCTCATCCCCCCTGGGGGGGAAGGCCAGCGCACAGAAAGCCTCTAATGTTGGGGGGAAGGCCAGCGCACAGAAAGCCTCTAATGTTGGGGGGAAGGCCAGCGCA
>ODAJ014770485.1_pt1 | contig 27760 bp, 28 predicted proteins | sample 1539241 | NCBI WGS metagenome assembly ODAJ01 (sample SAMN02144231, study PRJEB22623) | gut metagenome | biome: sheep rumen | host: Ovis aries | place: New Zealand
CCACGAGATGAAGTTTGCCCACGATGTAAGCACCCGTATATTCTTCATGTACGACGGCTATATCCACGAGGACGGCACGCCCCGGCAGATCTTCGAGTCGCCCGTCCATAGTGCCACCAAGGCCTTCATCCAGCGCATCCGCAAGGAGGTGTTTGAGATTGACGGCCCCGACTTCGACTTCCTCGGCATGCACTCGGCTGTCAGCGCCTTCTGCCACAAGTACGGCATCCCTGAGAAGGAAGAGAAGGCCCAGCAGCTGATCGGCAAGATGCTCGACGGCGCGATGGCACCCTACCGCCCCATCACCGTGCGAATCACGCACAGCGAGCAGTCGCTCGTCACGGCCCTCGACTTCATGGTGGAGAAAATGACTGCCACGCCGCTGAACGATGCCCATCGCAGCGAACTCTCCGGGCAGTGCCGCCAGGTGATAGAGGAAGAGACCAAGCGCGGCTTCCGTGTGAAACTGATCATATAAAAAAGAGATAAAGACAAATGATGTTTAAAGGACTGAGCGGCAACGCACTGAAGGTCATCGCCATCGTCGCCATGACGATCGACCACCTGGCATGGGTGGGCATCGAGACCTACGAGCAGGCAGAAATTCCCTGCGGTAGAAATACGTCGCAAATTTATAGGAATTTTCCGAAGCAACAAAGAAAAAGGTGGAAATCTTTCGTTGCCGGTTACTTGATGTCGTAAGTCTGGTAGACCAGGTAGTAGCCGTCGGACTGGAGAGAGAAGGAGTCGCCGAGGGATTCGTTGAGGGTGCCTTGCCACCATTGTTCATAGGCATAGGAGTCCCATTTCAGACCTTCTGATGAGATTTTGTTGCTTCCGAAGTTGAAGATGCTAACCTGTTGCCCATTGAATGAGGAGAAGGTGTTGTCCCCCTTTGCAGGGATAAAGAAGCCGTGGTTGGTGAACATGATACCCTCGATGTTCATCTCGCGGAAGTAGCGCATCAGTAGCGAGATGTTGCCTAGGGTATGGTCTTCGCGCTTGCCAGTACAGCCTAAGTAGGCTATTTGGTGCCATCCCTGAGCCAGACAGTAGCGAGTGGCTTTCGTCAGGTCGTTGTCTTCCTGTTCGTCAATCTGGATAAGACGGTCACGGTATTCTGCGGGCACGCTGTCACCGTCGCCAATGATAACGGCCTCCCCCAACCCCTCCAAAAGGAGGGGAGCAATGGCTCCATCGCAGGCGATGAGATGCGCTGCATGGTGGAGGATGTTTAACGGTACGGCATGAGTGGGAAACGCTCCGTTAGCTATGATGACTGCGTCGAAAGTTTTTTCCATTTGAAATATCCTGCTATAGCGATGATGACATAGAGTCCGTAGAGACCAGCCTTGAAGGGAATACCTTTCTGTACGTAGAGCACGCAGCAGACGATATCGACGATGATCCAGAAGAACCACTGTTCCAGATACTTACGGGCCAACGCCCACATGCCCACAAACGACAAGGCATTGGTGAATGAGTCGAGTAGGGGAACGGTGGAGTTGGTCCAGGTGGTGAGCACGTAGTAGGTGGCACCCCATGCTGCAAAGAAGAACAATGTGGCAGGCAGATACTTGCTGAGTGGCATGTGGGTGATGGGGAGCGGTTCCTTCTCCTTGCGTGTCTTCACGAACTTCCACACAAAGAGTCCGTAGATAGCAGCCAACGTGTAGTAACAAGCCATTCCTGCGTCACCATAGAGTCCGTGCTGCCAATAGAGGATGATGTCCAGGGCAGGCATCACGATACCTATCACCCAGAGGGCGATATGAGCACGATACTCCAGCCAGATATAAATCAAGCCGAGTATCGTGGTCAATATGTCCAGCCAGTCAAGCGTCATTTTTCACTTAGAAATTAACAGAAAGGTGTGCCATCACGTTAAACGGCGCTGAGGGTGCAAAGCCAGCCTCATACTGGTCGGATGTGTCCCATCCTGTGGCAACCACCTTGTCATCCACTTTTTCATAGCAAGGAGCAGCCCATCCATTGTTGTCGTACTTGGCAGAGAACAGGTTGTAGAGTGTTACACCGATGGTAGCATCCTTTAGGCCGAACTTGGGTAGTTTGAAGTTATACGACAGGTCAATGTTGGTGGTGAAGTGTCCGTCGAGCATCATGCCCACATCTACGGGCTTATCATTATCATCGAGTGTCCGATAGCTCTCGAAGCCAGTGTTCGTCAGGTACTGCTTGCTGACATATTGGCTCTGGATGCTGGCTTTCATGCCTTTGTAATTGAAGGTGAAGATGTTGTTGGCTATCCAGTCGGGCGAGAAGGCCAGCGGTTGGTTGCCAAGGTTAGCCACACTGCCATCAGCCAACTGCACGGTGATGTCCTTTACACGGTTTCTCGACCAGGTGGCGTTGATGTCCCAACGGAACCAGTCAACAGGCTTTACGGCAGCCTCCAGTTCGATACCCAGACGATAGCTCTTCGGCATGTTTCGTGTGATGGCTTCGCCAATTTGGTCGATTTCACCAGTCAATACAAACTGGTCCTTGTAGTCCATCCAGTAGAGGTTCGCGCCAGCTGTGAACACCTTGCTCTGGTATTTATAGCCCACTTCCAGGTCATTCAGTCGCTCGGCCTTAGGCATCTCCAGTCCGGCATTCAGACTGTTCTGGAAGTTGTTACGCGTAGGTTCTTTTTGGGCAATGGCATACGACACGAAAACCTTGTGGTTGGGGGTGATGTCATAGTTCAATCCGACTTTGGGATTGAAGAAGTCGAAAGACTCTTTCATACCATAGACGATGCGCTTGTTGACATTCCAGTCGATTTCATCAGTGGGACCGTCCATCTTAAGTCCCACGTGTCGATATTGCAAATCGACGTAGGCATTCAGACCGCGCAGGAATTCGTAGGTCACCTTTCCATAGACGTTGAAGTCAGTCTTCTTTGTCTTGTCGTCGTAATATTTGTGGTTAGGCATCAGAGCATCTACAGGATTCTTCACCCATGTTACCAGTCCATAGTGGTCGCCATCATACTTGTTCCATCCGCCACCCAGTACAGCCTGCAGGTTCTGGTGGTTGTTATAGACAATCGACGCTACTACGCCATAGAAGTCGTTAGCCATCTTCTTTTGGCGTACCAAGTCGCTTATGGCCCATGTCATTTGCTTGTCCAAGTCGTACTCAAACAGGGTGCGCTTACGTTTGTATTCCTCGTAATAGCCATCACCTCTGGTGTAGTGTAAGGCTGCATTGAGGTTCAGCTCCTGGGTCAGTCGCTGGTTCCATATCAGTTGGTAGTTCTGCTGATGGTAGTTGTCTGTCTGGTTGTCGTAATAGCGCCTGTTCCCCTCTTCGTCGTAATACTCGCCACATGAGTTATACGTGCGTCCATACAGGCTCTGCTCGTATTTCGACGTGTAGTTCCACGCATGGTAGGTCTCTTCCACGCCATTGAAGGTGATGAATTTCACCATCGTGTTCTCGCCAAAGTAGCCAGCCTGCAGGAAGTAGGAGTTCAGTTTGGTAGAGGCGCGGTCCAGGTAGCCCTTTGACCCGATGTTCGACAGGCGTCCCTGTATGCCCCAGCGTCCCTTCAGCAGACCCGTTCCGAAGCGCAGGGTCTCCTTGTGGCTATAGTAAGAACCACCGCTCAGGTCCAGGCCGACGAAAGGTTCCATACCGATGCTCTCCGTTTGCATGTTCAGCGTAGCGCCAAAGGCACCTGCACCATTGGTCGATGTACCCACACCACGCTGAATCTGCATAGACTGCACACTGCTGGCAAAGTCACCCATGTTCACCCAATAGAGTTGGGCACTCTCCGCATCGTTCAAGGGAATGCCGTTGGCTGTGATGTTGATGCGGCTAGGGTCTGTACCACGAATGCGCAACGAGGTGTAGCCAATACCGTTACCAGCATCGGAGGTCATGGTTACCGAAGGGGTCAACGACAACAGGTAGGGGATGTCCTGTCCGAAGTTTACGGCTTTCAGCTGTTCCTTGTCCATGTTGGTGAATGCCATTGGTGTCTTTTTCGTGGCACGTGTAGCCATTACCTCCACTTCTTGCAGTTCCACGTTCTTAAGCGTGTCCAGTTCGGCAGCTTGCAGCGACAATGATGCGCACAAGACTGTCATCATGAAAAACTTTCTCATTTCTTTTACCTTATTTATTAATACTAAAAAATAAGGGGTTATGTTACTCTGTCATCCCTACGCCGGCATTACCCGTATCAGGTTTGGAGGGTATCATCTCAGCCCACACCCGTGAGCACCCCTTGACAAGCACTACGCTAAATCGGCTGCAAAGGTAGTAAAAAAAGTGAAAAGTGAAAAGTGAAAAGTGAAAAATTTGCTGCCGCAATAGAAAAAACTCTCAACTTTCAACTCTCAACTCTCAACTTTTTTGTACCTTTGTGCCAAAATTATAGTGAAATGGATACTATCAAGAAACTTTTTGCTCAGAAACTGATGGATATCAAAGCCATCAAGTTGCAACCCAACGAGCCGTTCACATGGGCTTCCGGTTGGAAATCGCCTATCTATACTGACAATCGCAAGACCTTAGGCTTTGCTGATGTCCGCTCGTTTGTCAAGTTGGAACTATGTCACGCCATTCAGCAGCACTTCCCTGAGGCTGAGGCTGTGGCTGGTGTGGCAACGGGTGCTATTGCCCAGGGTGCGCTGGTAGCTGACGAGCTGGGCTTGCCCTATGCCTATGTCCGTCCGAAGCCCAAGGATCACGGTATGGGCAATCAGGTGGAAGGTGAGCTGAAGAAGGGTGCGAAAGTCATTGTTGTCGAGGACTTGATTTCCACGGGTGGCTCTTCGCTGAAGGCAGTGGCTGCCTTGCGTGAATATGGTGTGGAGGTGATCGGAATGGTGGCTTCCTTTACCTATGGTTTCCCTGTTGCTGAAGAGGCTTTCCGTGAGGCAGGTGTGAAGCTCGTCACTTTGAGCGACTACAATGCTGTGCTGGAACAGGCTGCTGAGACGGGCTATATCAAGCCCGAGGAAATTGAGGTGTTGAAAGAATGGCGCAAAGATCCCGGCGCTTGGGGTGTATAAGTCCGTGTCCATCCGTGTAATTCCGTGCCAAAATATAGCGTTATGACAAAGTTTGAAAGTAGCATCAAGCAGATACCCTATTCCGTAGAGGATGTGTATCGTAATATCAGCGATTTAAGTAATCTGGAGCGTGTGCGCGACCGTATCCCTGAGGACAAGCTCAACAGTTTTTCTTTCGACCAGGATTCCGTCAGCGTCAATGTGGCCCCTGTGGGCGATTTGAAACTCCGCATCATTGAGCGCGAAGAGAACAAGTGCGTGAAGTTCGAGGGTGTTGAGACCCCTCTGCCCTTTAACCTGTGGATTCAGGTGTTGCCTGTCAGCGAGACGGAGAGCAAGATGAAGGTCACCGTTCAGGCCGACATCCCCTTCATGCTGAAAGGTATGGTGGCCGGTCCTCTTCAGGATGGCGTCGATAAGATAGCCGACGCCTTGTCAAAGGTACCGTATGTCTAGATAATCTAGACTATCTAGAATCTCTAGAAAATAGTAATTATGGCAAACAAGCTTTGGGAAAAAAACTTCGAGGTGAATGCTGAGATAGAACGCTTCACCGTAGGCAGAGACCGCGAGATGGACCTCTACCTCGCCAAATACGATGTGCTGGGCTCAATGGCTCATATCACCATGCTGGAAAGCATAGGCCTCATTGGAAGGGACGAGTTGCCCCTGCTGTTGGCAGAACTGAAGAACATCTACCAGATTTGCGAGCGAGGCGAGTTCGTGATAGAAGATGGGGTAGAGGATGTCCACTCACAGGTGGAGCTGATGTTGACTCGCAAGTTGGGCGATATGGGCAAGAAGATACACTCTGGTCGTTCGCGCAACGATCAGGTGTTGGTTGACCTGAAGCTCTTCACCCGTCACGAACTGATGGAGGTGGCTGATGGCGTAAAGGTGCTCTTCGACGAGCTTATCCAGAAGAGCGAGCAGTATAAGCACGTCTTGATGCCTGGCTATACACATCTGCAGGTAGCTATGCCCTCCAGTTTCGGCCTTTGGTTTGGTGCATACGCTGAGAGCCTGACGGACGATATGCTGTTCCTGCAGGCGGCTTATAAGATGACCAATCGCAATCCCTTGGGTTCGGCAGCGGGCTATGGCTCTTCATTCCCTTTGAATCGTCAGATGACGACAGACCTGCTGGGCTTCGACTCAATGGATTATAATGTGGTGTATGCCCAGATGGGACGAGGCAAGATGGAGCGTAATGTAGGCTTTGCTATTGCCACCATCGCAGGCACATTGGCTAAGATGGCTTTCGACGCCTGCCTGTTCAACTCGCAGAACTTCTCGTTTGTCCGTTTGCCCAAGGAGTGCACCACTGGTTCGAGCATCATGCCTCATAAGAAGAACCCCGATGTCTTCGAGCTCATTCGTGCCAAGTGCAACAAGCTACAGGCCCTGCCCCAGCAGGTTATGCTCATCATGAACAACCTGCCTGTGGGCTACTTCCGCGACCTGCAGATTATCAAGGAGGTGTTCCTCCCTGCTTTCGACGAGTTGAAGGACTGTCTGCAGATGGCCGCTTATATTATAAATAAAATAGAGGTACGCGAGGACATTCTCGACAATCCCATGTACGACCCGATGTTCAGCGTGGAGACGGTGAACAAACTCGCTTCGGAGGGATTACCCTTCCGCGACGCCTACAAGCAGGTGGGCTTGGAGATAGAGGCAGGCACGTTCCGTCCTGACAAGAACATCCACCACACCCACGAAGGCTCCATAGGCAATCTCTGCAACGACCGCATCTGCGACCTGATGACCCATGTGCTCGACGGCTTTGGCTTCGAGCGTATCGTCAATGCCGAAAAGAACTTGCTGAAATGAAAAACTTTCTCATAGCCCTCTCCGTCGTCTTGCTGTTTGGTGCGTGCAATGCTCAGGCACCTATCAGTAGAGAAAATGCCTGCTGGTTCCTCTTCGACCAGACCTATCACCCCACCTCCTTTCTCTTCGTGGCGGTGCAGAGTCCTGGCAGCTTTGCCTATGTCACCACCTATGGCGATGGAAAGCAGGCAGCACGCCATGTGGTAGTGGCTCCCAACAATGGTTCGGGCACTGAGGATAACATCATCCGTAATGCCGTTGAGATTAATCTGCGCTACGACCTGGGTGTCAGCAACGACATCGGACTTATCATTGGCTGTACCAATTTCGACGGACCACGAGCCTACGACGGCAGCTGTCCTAATTGTGAGACACCACGCCCCATGAGCTGGGGAAAGAAAAGTGCTCAGCAGGTGACTTGTGGCAGGTGCAATCGTACCTATTCCCTTGATACCGGCAATATTTTGGAGGGCGAGGATGGCAAGACTTTGCTTCGATATAACTGTGCCTACGATGGGATGACGGTACGGGCATGGAATTAAAAACGCAATTTTTTCCACCTTTTGTTCGTTTATTCCTTAAAATTTATTACCTCTGACCTACGGTCGAAGTTACTCACGCTCGAAAAAACTTAAATAAATTTGGTTTTTTGCTCACTTATTCTTTGACCTAAAGGTGCAAAGCGACAAGTCGATTACGTAACTTTGACTGACGTCGAAGGTAGGCTGCATTTCGGAAATAAAAACAAAAAAAATGGTTTTTTGTTTTGTATTTCGCTCAATTTGCACTACCTTTGCACTCGAATTTGAGAATTATGGTCTGCCGCGATGGTGGAATGGTAGACACGAGGGACTTAAAATCCCTTGGCTATTGCAGCTGTGCGGGTTCGAGTCCCGCTCGCGGCACCCACTAAAAAGGATTTGCTTTTTAGTAAGCAAATCCTTTTTCTGTTCGTCCGGAGTTATAGACATGGTGTGACGAAAAAAACGGTTACGTGGTAACAACAGTTACCGTAACCGTTTTTGGTCTCTAGGACTCGCAAGGAGAAACATTAATGCTCGCAAGTGACAGCATTAAGTCTTGCAGGGGAATTCCCCTTTTTCCTTTTACATATATCCCAGTGCTCGCAGGATATCGTTGAGGTTCGCCACCACCATGAGAAGGATGAGGATGCCGAAGCCGACGTACTCGGCGCGTATCATGAACGTCTCGGAGGGCTTGCGGCGTGTAATCATCTCGTAGAGCAGGAACAGCACGTGACCACCGTCCAGGGCGGGGATGGGCAGGATGTTCATGAAGGCGAGGATGATAGAGAGGAATGCCGTCATCTTCCAGAACATGTACCAGTCCCACATGGGCGGGAACAGGCTTCCGATGGCTCCGAAGCCGCCCAGCGACTTGGCTCCCTCGGCGGAGAAGATGTACTTCAAGTCGTCAACATAAGAGGCGAGCACGTGGAATCCGTACTTGATGCCGGCGGGGATGCTCTCCAGGAATCCATACTCGCGGGTGACGGGCTTGTAGAGTCCTACGACGCTCTGCACGGTGAAGCCCAGCTTCAGGTCGGGGGTAAGCACGGTGTTGACGGTGTCAACGGATGTCTGGTGTTTGATGACCAGGGTGACGGTGCGCGCCTTCATGCTGTCGGCAGACGTCTCAGCCACAGCCAGCATGTCGGCACGGCGGCCCAGCAGGTCAACAAACTCGTTGTAGCTGTCAACGGGCTTGTCGTTGAGCGCTACTATCTCGTCGCCTTTCTGCAGTCCTATCTTGGCGGCAGGTGTCTCGGGCAGCACGCTGTCAACCTTGGCAGGCAGCAGTGGACGCACGAAGGAAGGGTCTGCCTTCATCATGTTCAGCAGGTTCAGCTCGCCAGGCAGCGTGATGCTCATGGGCTTGCCGTCGCGGATGATATCTACACGATGGGCCTCCGAGATGTCGCGGTAGAGGTCGGCGGAGAAGTCCTTGAAGGCGTGTGTCTCGGTGCCGATGAGGATGTCGCCGTCCTTGAATCCGTATGACTTGGCCTCCTGGTTGAACTTCATGCCCAGCGTCATGTCCTTCACGGGGATGTAGGTGTCGCCCCACCAGAACAGGATTTGTCCGTAGATGAACAGGGCGAGCAGGAAGTTGACCAGCACACCGCCAATCATGATGAGCAGGCGTTGCCAGGCTGGCTTGGCGCGGAACTCATAGTTCTGTACGGGTTGCTTCATCTGCTCCGTATCGAAGCTCTCGTCTATCATGCCTGCTATCTTGCAGTAGCCGCCCAGGGGTAGCCAGCCTATGCCGTACTCGGTATCGCTGTTCTTGGGTTTGAACTTGAACAGGCTGAATTTCCAGTCGAAGAAGATGTAGAACTTATCGACCCTCACTCCGAAGAGCTTGGCGAAAAAGAAGTGGCCTCCCTCGTGCAACAGTACGAGCAGCGAGATGGCCAAGATGAATTGTAATACTCTGATTAAAAATATTTCCATAATTTATTTTCTAAAAATTAGTAATTAGTAATTAGAAATTAGTAATTATGATTTGATTCTGCACATCATGAATCCTTGATTATTCTATTCTCTCAGGGCATGTCCAGTAATCATAATTACTCATTATTCATTACTCATTACTCATTATTTCATTAGTTCTTTGGCTATGCGACGAGCTTCTGCATCCGTGGCGATGTATGTGTCGTAGTCAGGTGTGGCGGAGAAAGTGCAACGCTGCATGGTCTCGGCAATGATGTCGCTCATCTGCAGGAATCCGCAACGGTCCTCCAGGAATCCGCGGTTCACTATCTCGTTGGCTGCATTGACGATGCAGGGCATGTTGCCACCCTTCTGGATTGCCTCGAAGGCGAGGGCGAGACAGCGGAACTTCTTCAAGTCGGGCTCGAAGAAGTCAAGATGCTGTGTGGCAAAGAGGTCCAGGCGGTCGCCGCTGAGCGTCAGGCGCTTAGGGAACGAGAAGGCATACTGGATGGGCAGTCGCATGTCGGGCACACCCAACTGGGCCTTCACGGCACCGTCGTGGAACTGCACGGCGGAGTGTACGATGCTCTGGGGATGAACCAGCACCTGAATCTGCGAGGCCTTGACACCGAAGAGCCACTTGGCCTCAATCACCTCGAAGCCCTTGTTCATCATAGAGGCCGAGTCGATGGTGATCTTAGCACCCATGTCCCATGTGGGATGGCGCAGGGCATCGTCCTTGGTGACACGGGCAATCTGCTCCATCGTGAAATTGCGGAACGGACCGCCCGAGGCGGTGAGCAGGATTTTCTCGATGGGATTGTTGTCCTCACCCACCAGGCACTGGAAAATGGCAGAGTGCTCGCTGTCAACAGGCAGGATGGGAGTGTGGTACTCCGAAGCCAGGTCGCGAATCAGCTCACCAGCCACCACCAGCGTCTCTTTGTTAGCCAGTGCGATGGCCTTGCGCGCCTTGATGGCATGAATGGTGGGCGACAGACCTGCAAAGCCTACCATCGCCGTCAGCACGATATCGATGGGACCGGCCTCCACTATCTCGTCGAGGGCCTGTGCACCGGCATACACCTTCACGTCGGGCAGGTCGCTCATCAGTTGCTTCAACTCGTCGTAACGCTGCTCGTTGGCAATGACGATGGCAGCAGGCTTGAACTTGTGGGCTTGCTGAGCCAGTAGTTCTACTTGGTTATTGGCTGTCAGGCAATAGGCCTCGTAGAGGTCAGAGTGTTCTGCTATCACCTCCAAAGCCTGGGTTCCGATGGAACCTGTCGAGCCAAGAATAGCTATTTGTTTCTTTTTCATATATTGTTATTCACTGTTCTTTGACCTAAAGGTGCAAAGCGACCCAAGGGTCGAGCGCACTATTCACTAGCGAAGCGCCAGTAATCCACTGGGGATATTCATCTTGATAATTTGCTGTTCTGTATCAATATCATCTATCAGCTCGTCAGAGGCAGGAATCAGTCGTCCGTCCTCCAGTTCAAAGAGAATGTTCTGCGTGGTGTCGTCGATAGATGCTATCTTGCCCACGACCTTGTTGTCGGAGGCATCCACGATGTCGAAGCCTACCAGCATGGCTAGCGACGGACCCTCCGTGCCCTCGTCGGCTATGGAGCGTGGGAAATAGACGTCGCAGCCCGTCAGCTCAGAAGCCCTTTGCAGGGTGTCTATGTCGCAAAACTTCACCAGTGCCAGGGCGTCGCTACGGAAACGGTATTCCTCCATGAAGAAAGGTACCAGGATGCCGTCAATGTCGAGAATGAGGTAGTCGGCATCCGTCGTGTCGAAGATGTCGTCGTCAAACTGGAATGATACCTCGCCCTTCACGCCGTGCGCCTTGCCCAGGCGGCCTATCTTATAAACGTCTTCTCTCTTAATCATCCTTTCTTGGTCTAGATATTCTAGATTGTCTAGTTATACTCTCTCTATTTTGGCCCCAAGTGCATTGAGTCGGCTTTCGATGTTCTCATAGCCACGGTCTATCTGTTCGATGTTGCTGATTGTGCTGGTGCCGTTGGCGCTCATAGCAGCTATCAGCAGGGCGATACCTGCACGGATGTCCGGACTGGACATGCGCTGGGCACGTAGCGTCTTCTTACGGTCGTGACCTACCACCACAGCACGGTGCGGGTCGCACAGGATAATCTGGGCTCCCATGTCTATGAGCTTATCGACGAAGAACAGGCGGCTCTCGAACATCTTCTGGTGGAAGAGCACGGATCCACGTGCTTGGGTGGCTACCACGATGAGCACACTGAGCAGGTCGGGGGTCAGTCCTGGCCATGGGGCATCAGCCAATGTCATGATGGTACCGTCAATGAAAGAATCGACCACATAGTGCTTCTGATGTGGGATATACAGGTCGTCACCATCCTCCTGCACGTCAACACCCAGTCGGCGGAAAGCCTCAGGGATGATGCCCAGGTCTTTCATCGACACATCCTTGATGCGTATGCCATTGCCACACATGGCTGCCATTCCGATGAACGAGCCTACCTCAATCATGTCGGGAAGCAGACGGTGTTCCGTGCCTACCAGCTTGGTGACACCCGCTATGGTGAGCAGGTTGGAACCGATGCCGCTGATTTGGGCTCCCATGCGGTTGAGCATGTGGCAGAGCTGCTGGACATAGGGCTCGCAGGCAGCATTATAGATGGTGGTGATGCCTTCGGCAAAGACTGCTGCCATGATGATGTTGGCAGTACCCGTCACGGAAGCCTCGTCGAGCAGCATGTAGGTGCCCTTCAGACTATTGGTCCTTGGCTTCTTGCCTTTGGCAGATATCTCATAGACATTGCGGTTCTCCACACGATGGAACTTGGCACCCAGGTACTTGAAGCCCAGGAAGTGGGTGTCCAGACGGCGACGGCCTATCTTGTCGCCACCAGGTTTGGCAACCACAGCCTTGCCCATACGAGCCAGCAGTGGACCAATCATCATGACGGAGCCACGCAGGTCGGCACACTTTTCCACGAACTGGTCGCTCTCCAGATACTTCAGGTTCAGAGCGTCGGCCTGGAATGTGTAGGTGTTGCCAAGGGCCTGTCCGCTATCGGCTTTCGTCACCTTGACACCGATGTCGCACAACAGCTTAATCAGGTTGTTGACATCACGGATGTCGGGGATGTTGTGGATGGTAACCTTTTCGCTGGTGAGCAGCGTGGCGCAGATAACCTGTAGCGCCTCGTTCTTGGCTCCCTGTGGGGTGATGGTGCCACTGAGCAGATGTCCGCCTTCGATTTTAAATGATGCCATAGGGATTTCTTCAGTTAAACGACTAACTCAATGATTATTTCTTACGCTTTCCCTTCTTGCCTTCGTTCTGGGCATAGGGAGCGACACGCTCAAAGCGGAAAGACTGGAGGTCCAGCTGAATCTTGCCATCGGTAAAGCGGGCAAGGTCGTCAGCCACCTTCTCGTCGTCCATAGAGCCATGTCCCCATGCTGCCAAGTCACGCTTCATTTGGTTGGCAGTGATGCGTACCAGCTCGTCACGCTCTTCACCGGCAGGCATGTCTTTCAGCTTCTCAAACATCTCCATCATCAGACGTCCATAATGGCGCACCTGACTTTTGGGGCTGGCTGTGGGATGCTGCATGGGCTGTGGCTTGGAGAGTATCTTCTCGGCACTAGTCACGTCGAAGGGCCAGTCGATATCCAACTGCTTCTGACTCATCAGGTAGAGGTGGTCCCACAGCGTCTGCTGGTAGTTGGAACTGTCGCGAAGCTGGGAAGTCTTGTTTTCCATCTGGTGGATGATGGCCTGGGCACACTTCATGCGCTCTTCCTTGGTGGGAAGGCTGATGGCCAAATCAACCATCTTCTGAATCTCACGACCATACTCGGGCATGATCAGTTTCTTACGCTGGGTGTTATAGTCTAATCCTTTTATTTCCATATTTTTAAGGTATAAGTGAAAAATGAAAAGTGAAAAATTCTTCGACCTAAAGGTGCGAAGCGACCAAAGGTCGAGCGGCTTCCGCTCTTCATGATTCACCATATTATTTACTTATCTTTTTATTTTTCACTTTTTAAACCAACGGTTTGGGCTTGATGGCCACGAAGTCCTTCAGGTAGAAGGGAACGAAGTAAGCAACGTCTTCAAACTGTTCCTGCAGGAAACGCTTCTCTGCCAGAGGCTGCATCCATTTGGCCAATGGCTCGATGTTGTCGATGAGGTGGGCGTTCGGGTGGTTGATGGTCTCCATGCATTTCTTGGCACCATTGCCGAAGAAATAAACAGGACGCTCTTCGAGATACTGCCTGTAGGTCTCTTCCGTCACCACATCGGCACTTACCTCGCGGACGGGCTTCAGCGAACGGTCGTAAAGTCCGGCATAGACCTCCATGCGACGGGCGTCGAGCATGGGGCAAAGCAGGGCATCGTCCTCTTGAATCACTTCTCTTAACAGCACAGGAACGCACATCAGTTCAAGGGTGGGTACGCTGATAAGCTTCAGGTCGCGACCATAGCAGATGCCTTTAGCCATCGACACGCCAATGCGCAAGCCAGTGTAGGAGCCAGGACCGCAACTTACGCTGACTGCATCGAAAGGTATGGCGTGGTTGTCGGTAAACGACAGGGCCTCGTCAATCATGGAGCCTAGCCGTTCGGCACCAGCCCCCTTTTCTCCTTCTGCCTTCTGTTCGAAAATGCATTGTCCGTCCTCGCTGACTGCTACGGAACAGACGTTAGTACTCGTTTCTATATGTAGAATGCAAGCCATATACTTCTTTTTAATGTGCAAAGGTACGAATAAGCGAGCGAAAAACCAAATTTATTGGTGTTTTTCCGAGCGAAAGTACCTTCGATACTATCAAAGCTGCGAATTTTCCCGTCATTCTTCGCATGTTTAAGATAATTTTTGTACCTTTGTCGTCAATATTAAAGGAAAACAACATTATGATACAGTCAATGACAGGCTACGGAAAGACCGTTGTAGCCTACAAGGGAAAGAAAATCAATGTGGAAATCAAGTCGCTCAACTCCAAGCAGCTTGATCTTACCACACGTATTGCTCCATTGTATCGTGAGAAGGAAATGGAGATTCGTCAAATGATAGCAGATAAGCTGTTACGCGGAAAGGTGGAGTTCTGTATCTGGATAGAGAAGGATGCTACAACGGAAGCCGCTCCCGTCAACACGGCGCTGATGCAGTCCTACTACAACCAGTTGCACGCCTTTGCTGAGCAGAACCAGCTGGAGGGTATCGACTGGATGGTGACACTCACCCGCATGCCTGATGTCCTGACAAAGACAGAGGTTGAAGTGCTGAGCGATGAAGAGTGGGAGGTAGCCCGTCAGGGCGTCTGTGAGGCTATCCAGCATTTGGTGGACTTCCGTACGCAAGAGGGCGCCGCCCTGGAGAAGAAGTTCGGCGAGAAGATTGACAACATCGAGCAGTTGATGCTGAGCATCGAGCCTTACGAGAAGGCTCGTGTGGAGAAGATTCGAGGCCGTATCGTGGAGGGGTTGAAACAGATACCAGAGGCAGAGTACGACAAGAACCGTCTGGAGCAGGAGCTCATCTATTATATCGAGAAGCTGGACATCAGCGAGGAGAAGCAGCGTCTGGCGAACCACCTGAAATACTTCCGTGAGACGATGGCTGATGCTGCCGGACAGGGCAAGAAACTTGGCTTCATCGCCCAGGAGATGGGTCGCGAAATCAACACCACAGGCTCGAAGTCGAACCAGGCTGAGATGCAGAACATCGTGGTGAAGATGAAGGACGAGCTGGAGCAGATTAAGGAGCAGGTGCTGAATGCGCTTTGATTTCTAACCACGAATTTCACTAATTTTACGAATTGAGCAATGAGGAAAGGCAAAATGCTTATCGTGTCGGCTCCCTCTGGCAGTGGAAAATCGACCATCGTGCAGTGGCTGATGCAGGAGCACCCAGAGTTGAAACTCTATTTCTCTATCAGCTGTACCAGTCGTGCCCCTCGTGGTACGGAACAGGATGGGGTGGAGTATTTCTTCCTGACCCCAGAGGAGTTCAAGGACAAGATAGCCAAGAACGAGTTTCTGGAATATGAGGAGGTGTATGAAAACCGATTCTATGGTACGCTGAAACAACAAGTGGAGCGCCAGCGTGAGGCAGGCCAGAACGTGGTGTTCGACGTGGATGTGAAAGGAGGCGTGAACATCAAGAAATACTATGGTGACGAGGCATTGAGCATGTTTATCCAGCCTCCATCGGTAGAGGAGCTTCGCAAGCGCTTGATAGGACGTGCTACAGATACCCCCGAGGCCATCGAACAGCGTCTGGCAAAGGCGGAATATGAGTTGACGTTTGCTTCTCAGTTCGATCATGTCATCGTTAATGATGACTTGGAAATAGCCAAACAAGAGGCCCTGAAAACTATTAAGTCCTTCCTCGATGATTAAGACTGGACTCTTTGGCGGCTCCTTCAACCCCATTCATTGCGGACATATAGCATTGGCACAGGCAGTCTTGCGCCAATGCCAGTTGGACGAGGTATGGCTGATGGTATCGCCTCAGAATCCGTTGAAGCGCAATGACTCAGACCTGTTGGATGACAGCCTGCGTTTCGAAATGGCACAAAAGGCTTTGGAAGGAGTTGAGGGCGTCAAGGCCTGCGACTATGAGTTCCATCTGCCCAAGCCTTCCTATACTTGGAACACGTTGCAGCACCTGAGTGCAGACTATCCAGACCGCGAGTTTGTCTTGTTGATAGGAGGTGACAACTGGGCTCATTTCCAACGGTGGCGTCATTGGAAGGACATCTTATGGCATCATCGCATTATAGTCTATCCTCGCGACCAGTATTTGGGAACCATTGATGTCCCTCTGCTGGATGTGTCGAGTACAGAAATCCGTGAGCGTGTCCGTCAAGGTCAAAGTATTGATGGACTAGTGCCTACAACCATAGAAACGCTGGTGCAGACCTACTACCGATAGTTAGTGACTGGCCCTGTAGGCATCAATCATGTCCATCAGTTGGTCGCTCTTGCCCGTTATTGTTTTCCTACAGAAAATTTTATCGCTCTTGATAAGCATGTCAAAGTCTTCCTCAGTGAAGATTTTGATACCGTTGGTGTAGTCGATAAACGTCAAAGGAGTGATGCCTTCCAGGTTTTTGAACTGTCCTTCCATCTGGATAGCTCTATTGGCAAAGTCGGAATAAGCTGTAAGGGTGGGGATGAAAGTCTCGTCAGGTGCAAAGCCGTCGTAGAAATAACGCACGTAGGCAGGATTGTTGTCCCAATAGTTGAGCGCCAGTGATGCTAACTCTGGTGAGATAGCCCACCACATAGAACCTTTGTGAAGCGTGTATTCGCGCCCTGAAGCCTTGAAGCGAAGTGATTTGCGAATACCTAAGGCATAGCTGATTTTACGTAATGAAACACGGAACTTGCTTCTTAACGTTCCATACGGCCATGAGTAGTAGTTGAAATAGCGATGCTCACGATAAAGTTTCTCGGCCTCGCCTTGTCCCTCCATACACAGCGTCACGATAAACTCTCGCCCCTTTTGGCTTTCAAAGAAAGAGGCGATATGCTTGTTGCTCCATAGCGGATAGTCGAGTCCACTGAGTGATATCAAGTAGTCGATAGGTTCTTGCTGGTGTAGCATGAGGGCTTTCTTGATCATCTTCATCTGGGCTTCTACGACTCCGATGCTGCCCCACATAACATCAGTACGGTCTTCGATGAAGTGAACACGAGGGTTGTCTGCCAACAGACTGGTAAACGATGACAGGTCAGACTTGGCATCAATATGTACAATGAAAAAGGATGATGGGGGCAGACTCTCAATCATTCGTTTCAGGTGAATGGGGTCGTTATGTGCGGAGATGATGAACGCAAACTTCATGATGACTGTATTTTTGCGACAAAGATAATGATAAAAATTGAGATTCTTTCTTTTTTTCTTAGTAACTTTGCACCGTCAACAAAAAAGAAACGAATATGCAAGAAATAACTCCCCAGGAGCAACCCAGATGGAATGCAATCATACTCGGCATCTTGAAAAAACTGATTTCCATCTGTGAAGAGCACCATATAGACTATTATTGTTGTGGCGGAACAGCCATCGGGGCAGTTCGCCATCATGGTATGATACCATGGGATGATGATATTGATGTCTTTATGCCCCGTCCTGACTACGACCGTTTCATCGCTGTCTGTCAACAGACGGACTTGGGAGATTTCGAGTTGCTTACTCCTTATAATAAGGACAATTACTTCATGTATTTCTCGAAGCTTTGCAAGAAGGGAACCACTATCTTGGAACGACATGATACACCTTGTGTCTTTGGACTCTTTGTTGACATATTTCCCCTCGATGGTACGACAGAGAATATGGAGGAAGCTATTCGCTTGAAACGACGCTTTACCAAAATCCAGAATCGTCTGGCGGCCATCTCGGCTCATTATACTTTTGGTGAATACCTGCAATTACTGCTGACTCCTCATGAGTGGGGACGCTTCTGTCATAAGACACGCGGATTCCTCGGACGTAAGAGTTACCGTAAGAAGCTGCTCCGCATGATGGATGAGATATGTTATAAGCATCCCTTTGGCTCAACCAGTCGGGTGGTAGTGTATTGTGGTATCTATGGCGATAAGGAAATCTATCCCCGTGAATGGGTCAGCAAAGCTGTGAAGTTTCCGTTTGAGGGGTTAGAGGTTTGTTTGTCGGGTGGCTATGACCATTATTTGCGCCATTTCTTTGGCGACTACATGCAGCTGCCTCCTGTCGAGAAGCGAGAGTCGCATCATTTCAAGGAGTATTTTAACATGGATGCGGAAGAACCTGTAGCAGAGGTTATGCGCAAGATAGGCCGTCACTACTATCCAAAGTGTGACTAAGGCCCTCATCTATGGAGAAGAGGGGGCGCCAGCCTAATTGCTCGATTTTCTCCGTCGAGAAAACGGCTTTGGTGATAGGCGTCGTATTGCCATCCTCTGTAATTTGCATGACAACCTTTCTGCCACCGATTCCTGCTATCTTCTCCGCCAACTGGCGGATAGTGATATTGGAGTCTTCATGGGCTACATTGTATGCTTCACCACTTTGTCCTTTTTCTAATAATAGTAATATGGCAGCAGCACAATCTACGACATAGATCCATGACCTGTATTGCTCTCCCTTACTTTTCATGACGATGTCTTCACCACGTAGGACATTGCGGATAAACTGTGCATAGACGCGATTGTCGCTCTCCGTGAAATAAGGTCCATAGGTGTGACAGGGACGGGCTATCACGATGGGTGTGTCATACTCTTTACAATAGGCTGCACAAAGTGTTTCCGCTGCTCGCTTGGACGAGGGGTAGCAGGCTCGTGGAGAAAGGATGTCGATATAGCCGCTGCTTTGTTCTGTGAAGATACTGCCGTCGCCTTCTCCGTATATCTCGCCAGAAGAAACATAAACCATCCGTTGCAGGTGGTGCTTCATTCCGTATTCTATCAAGTGGCAGAGTCCGTTCAGGTTGGCTTTCATGACCTCTACGGGTGACTGCTGGAAGAAATTGGGACTGGCATTACTGGCAGCATGAATGATGTAGTGAAAGTCTGTAGTCCATGTTAAAGGCTCACAGATGTCATGCTGTAGGAAGTGGAAACGCTTATCGTCCTGATATAGCCTAAAGCGTGTTCTAGCCCGATCTATGTTACGCCCCATCGCATAGACATGACACAGGCTATGCTGCATCAGCATATCAACCAAGCAACCTCCAATCAGTCCTGTGGCACCTGTGACAAGGATGTTGCCTTGCTGCGGTAAGGTCAGGTGCTCCGTTGCCTTCTTGATGTCTTGCTGGTAGGATGTCATTTCAGCCATGATTCTGCTTTTATGTTCATAAGGGCTTTCAGTATCTCAAGGTCCTCGACGGTGGTTACCTTGATGTTCTTCTCGGAGCCTGGCACAATGTGCATCTCCCTACCACCCAGTTCTGCCATCAGTGTGCAGGATGCAACCGAATTGGTAATGCCTTTTTCCTTGGCTTCCTCGTGGGCGGCTATGATGTTCTTCAAACGGAAGGTCTGGGGGGTCTGCGTACGAACCAGTTTATCACGGGGAATACTGGTGGTGCTGGCAAATCCGTCCTCACTTTCCAAGATGGCTTCGCGGCACTTGATACCTGTAATGGCATAACCGTATTGCTGACAAGTGGCGATATTGGAGGAAATGATATCCTGTGAGAGCAGTGGACGTACAGCATCGTGAATCAATACCAGATCGTCATCTTGGCAACCAGCCTCTTTCAATCCGTAGATGCCATTATGGATAGACTCCTGACCGTTGCTGCCTCCAGGGAATATCCATTTCAGTTTGTCAATGCAAAACTGGTTGGCATACGACTGTACTACGGTTTCCCATCCGGCCAGACATACTACTGCGATACCGTGGATGTCGGCATGTTGTTGGAAAGCCCGCATCGTGTGAATGATAATGGGACAGTTGTCCACATGCATGAATTGTTTGGGAATGTCTTGTCCCATCCTGTTGCCAGAGCCTCCGGCTATGATCAGTGCATAATTCATAATGATGGTTTTATAGGTTACTTTCTGCTACTTTTCGGGTTATCTCTTCCATTTTGTCAGCATACAACTGGTAAAGCAAATGTCCGTTTCGCTCTGCCTGTTCTTTGGTGAACTCCGTATTCCAGAGACGCATACCTCCTGCTGTTAGCGAATGGAACTTCGCATCATACCATCCTACTTGCAGCCCTTGCAGCCATGAACGCAGGCATAGCTCGTCGTCATCGTATTGGAAGGGAGCGAAGCGGAAGTCTATATGATGAAGATACTGATCGTAGAGGTCTTTTCGTACCCACATCGGAGCACGGTTAACGGAATGCACAAACTGGAACTTACCATCGCCCATATCCTGACGGATTCCGTATCTTTTCTGCTCCTCTGCATTGAATATCAGGTTGACCGCCCAGTTGCCGCCAAGGATGACCATCTTGGGATGCCTCTCGAAAAGAGCGACAGCCTCGGTAACCCAACTGACATCCTCGAAGTCGTCATCGTCTTGCATCAGGGCGACATATTTGCCGTTGGCCAGTCGCAAGGCTTTGTCGTAGGTGACATTCTCAAAAAGGTCGTTGGCACGCAGTAAGAACTCATTGGCACCCGTCAATGCTTCCGTGAGCCGTCTGGTGTGCTCCATGCTGGAACCGTCGTCTATCACGATGATTTCCGAATCGTTGTATTGGCGAAGCTTGGGAAGAATATGACAGATTTGCAGACTCTTGTTATGAGACTGGATGACAAAACTTACGGAAGGCTCGTTGCGATAGCCTTTCGCTTCCCATGAGGCATGGTTCTTCTTCTGCTGAACAACTCCTGTCCTCTTAAACAGGGCCAGTTTGATTTTCTCAATGATTAGTCTCATGATGCTTGAATAGGAATTGAATACATTCTTGGAATATCTTCACGTGGGCTATCTTCATGATGACCACGTAAAACAGGGCTGTTATAACGATTCTCGAAAGGATAAGACCTATGGTGTTGCTGATGGCTAAAGTGGCATAATAGGCTACGGCGATAGAGGCCAGGGCAGCCAGCAGGAAGGGACATATGTCTTTGAGCAAGTCGAGAAAACGAAATTGTATCAGTCTGTAGGTCAACACTTGCCAAACACCCGTCCATAAGACAAGCGTTGCCACGTATGCTGCTATCATGACTTCAATGCCCCAGGATGCAAAAACCATCACCACAACAATTTGTGTGATGACGAGTGCTATCGTACACCACATATACGTGTCAGACCTTCCATGACTGATAAACAGGTTTTGATATAAGGTGTGAATGGGCAGGAAAGCACCGCTGATGCACAGCAGTCGCAGCAGTGTTACGCTGTCGGCCCATTGTTCTCCTAACAATACAACAATGAAATCGGCTATGAAAGCCAGTCCCAGCATGGCAGGCATAGAGAGTAATGCCGTAAACCGTAGCATCTTACGGAATACGTTCAGCTGCCTGTTCTCCTCCTCGTTGATAGATGCCAGCACAGGTTGCGCTACCTGTTGCATGGTTCCTGAAATCAGCGAGTGCCCCATGGTGTTCCATTTGGCAGCCTGTGTGTAGTTGCCTACGGCACTGGCAGTAAACAGTCGTCCGAAGATAAACGACAGGATATTGTTGTTTACCTGATTGATAATGTTGGTAATCAGTATCTTGCTGCTGAAACCAATCATCTCGCGGATGGGGGTAAAGTCAATGTGGAGGGAAGGCAGCCATCTTACAAAGTAAAGTCGTCCGATGTTGATGATACAGATATATGTAAACTGTTGCCAAGCCAGACTCCAGTACGAATAGCCGTTGAGTGCCAGCGTGATGCCCACTATACCACTGCCCACCAAAGCGAAGAACCCCGTAATGGCTTTCTCGCGGTTCATCATGTTTCTGAACATATAGGCAGCATGGGCTATGCCAATGCCCGCTAATAGCAACGAGGCAAACACCAGTCTTGACAGACTGACCAATTCGGGCTGATGGAAGTAGCTGGCAATAAGGGGCGCACAGAAATAGAGCAGCATGTAAAGAAGAATGGAAATAGCTGTGCTGGCCCAGAATACTGCGTTATATTCCTTATGCGTAGCCTCTTTCAGGTTGGTGAGGGCAGCTGTAAATCCGCTCTCTTGCAGCGATCCCGCTATAGCCGAGAAGATTGCCAGCATTCCTACCATACCATAGTCGGCAGGAGTAAGAAGTCGTCCCAGGATAATACCTATCAATGCCATCAGCAGCTGAGAAGTCAGATTGTTGATGGCACCCCACAGGAGTCCTTTGGCCGTTCGCTGTTTGAGTCCTTCGCTCATTTTAAGTAACAAGGAAAGGTTATACAATGGAATTTCGCTGCATATCGTTTTGTCAGCGTCTCGAAATCAGCCATGTCTTTATACGCCAACTTGACTTGTCGCCAAGGCTGTTCATGCTTCCTGCTGACAAAATGACCGTATAGCTCAAACTCGGAGAACCCGGATGTTTCCGTACGGTCATAGGAGGCAATGATGGCTTCCTTCCATTCGCGCCCACCATTGGCTTGTTCTATCCTCTGGCGGAGTGCTGCCAGCTCTTTCTTGGAGAAGAGCATCTTGTGGTCAACAAAACTGAGCAGGGAGAAATAGGGTTCTCCCGTCAGTCTGCGGATGTTCTTGTAATAGGCGGTATGACATTCGTCGCTCATATAAAAGACGGGTGTCTCGTCTTTGTCCAGGAAGACGTGAGGACGTATCAGGATGTGGTCTGCGTCAATGCAAAGGAAATAGTCACAGGTGCCTACCTTTCCTGACAACTTAACAAACTGCTGGAACAGCCATCCGCTTCTGTTGACAGTATGACCGTTAGGACTGGTGATTATCAGATTCAGCTCTCGTGGCGAGAAATTGAAAATGGTGCTCTCCTCGACGAAGACAAGATGTTCCTTTTCGCAGAAAGCCGTAATGGCAGGATCGTTAGGAGCCACAATATAAATGTCCTTGACGGTATGGCTGACGTTCTTCCTGATGCCTTGCAGACAAAGTGGCAAGATGTCTAAATCTTTTCCGATGATGGGGATGACAATGTCAATAGGGACTTGCGATGGTGACATTGGCTTTGATGGCATCATTTCCCATACCCGACTAATGGTTTGTCGCAACCATTGAATACCAGCATCTATCTTTTTCATTCTATTTTTGTGCAAAAATACGGATAAATATTTGAAGTTCAAAATAAAAAGATGTAATTTTGCAGAGGAAATAAGATATTTATGGAAATAGCAGTTCAACAGAGTGTACAAAAGAAGCCTCGTCTGGAGTGGCTTGATTCCCTTCGTGGGTTTACCATGATATTGGTAGTAGCGAACCATGTGTTAGGCCTTGGCTTGGGTATGTCTCCGAAGGTTTCATCATCCATGCAGTTCTTGGTTATGTTCCGTATGCCCTTGTTCTTCTTTGTCAGTGGTTTCCTTGCCTATAAGGCCGGCCTTCTGTGGAATGGCAAGACTTTAGGAACCCTTTTGCTGAAGAAGATACGTGTGCAGACAATTCCTACTGTGGTGTTCTTCCTCTTCGGGGCAGTTATCTTGGGCGATATGGCTTTTGGCGATCAGGTGCTCGAATGGTTATCCAGACCTTTGAAGGGAGGCTATTGGTTTACCATCGTACTGCTTTACATGTTTATTATCTATTACATCTTCTGCTATTTTGAGAGCAAGTTAAAGGTGAAGTCATGGATTCCCATTACCATATTGTTCATCATCTCCCTGTGCTTTTACGAGACCTGCTATCAGCCAAAGTATTTCTCATGGGCTTTTGGATGGCGAGGCACCCCCAATGAGTTTATGAACACTTCCAGCATTAACCAGCTGTTCATGTATTTCCCCTTCTTCCTTTACGGCAATATGGTGCGCCGTTATTGGGATGGGGCCCAGCGTATCATGGACAGCCGTTGGTTCTATCCCATTATCATCGTAATGGTTATCTTTGCGGCCTTGGATGCCTTGCAATGGCATACCCTTCGTATGACATGGGCCATCATTCCTCTGACCTTGGCTCGCTTCATCCTGTTGACTATAGTATTCATGTATTTCCGCCATTATCATCAGTATTTCACACAGCGTACTGTGATAGGTCGCAGCTTTCAGTATATCGGACGCCGTACCTTGGATATTTATTTGATTCATTATCTGTTCATGCCCAATCTGCCGACGTTAGGCTCGTTCTTCAGCCAGTATCGTCATAACTTCATACTGGATACTACGGTGTCCGTATTCTTAGCTTTATTGGTCATTGGTTTTAGTGTCATCACATCGAACATCCTTCGCGTCAGTCCGTTCCTGAAGAAGTGGTTGTTCGGTAGAAGTTGATAAAATAATAAAGGCTGCAAAAAATCTTGCAGCCTTTTCATGTTAATCATGAGCTTTATCCTACTTGGCTTCCTGGCTTCACGTCTTTCGTCGTGGTTACCACGCTGAGGCTTTCGTCGAAATCAACGGCAGAGAGTATCATACCCTGACTCTCGATGCCCATCATCTTACGTGGCGCGAAGTTGGCAACGAAGAGGATGCGCTTGCCTACGAGAACGGAAGGGTCTTCGTAGAAAGCGGCAATACCACTGAGGATGGTACGATCGGTTCCTGAGCCGTCGTCAATGGTGAATTGCAGGAGCTTCTTCGATTTCTTTACTTTCTCGCAAGCCTTGATAAGTCCTACGCGGATGTCCAGTTTCTCGAAGTCCTCGAAAGATACGGTATCTTTGATGGGGGCAGCCTTGTGTTGTGCAGCCTCGTTGGCTTTCTTCGTTGCCTCCAGCTTGTCGAGCTGCTTCTGGATGACATCATCCTCAATCTTCTCGAACAGCAGGGCAGGTTCCCCCAGCTGGTGACCAGCCTTTAGCAAGTCTGTCGAACCCAACTGGTCCCACTCAAAGGTTTCGAGGTTCAGCATGTCACGCAACTTCTTGCTGGAGAACGGCAGGAAGGGCTCGAAGGCGATGGCCAGATTAGCCGTCAGCTGCAGACAGATATTAAGGATGGTCTCGCAGCGCTTCTGGTCTTGCTTCCATACTTTCCAGGGCTCGCACTCGGTGATATATCGATTGCCGATACGAGCGAGGTTCATGGCCTCAAACTGAGCATCGCGGAACTTGAACTGGTCGAGTAAAGCTTCTACCTTCTGCTTCACGTCCTTGAACTCAGCGAGGGTTGCTTTATCCACCTCCTGCAATTCGCCACAGGCAGGTACTATGCCGTTCCAGTATTTCTTGGTCAGTTGGAGTGCACGGTTTACGAAGTTGCCATAGACGGCTACCAACTCGTTGTTATTGCGATCTTGGAAATCCTTCCAAGTAAAGTTATTGTCCTTGGTCTCAGGGGCATTAGCTGTCAGAACATAGCGCAACACATCCTGCTTGCCAGGCATATCCTCCAGATATTCGTGCAACCAGACTGCCCAGTTGCGTGAGGTAGAGATCTTATCATTCTCCAGGTTCAGGAATTCGTTGGCAGGCACGTTGTCGGGCATGATATACTTGCCGTGAGCCTTCATCATCACAGGGAAGATGATGCAATGGAACACGATGTTGTCCTTGCCGATAAAGTGAACCAAACGGGTGTCCTCGTCCTGCCACCACTTCTCCCAGTTGCCCCACTTCTCAGGCTCTTTCTCACAAAGCTCTACCGTATTGCTGACATAGCCGATAGGAGCGTCAAACCATACATAGAGCACCTTGCCGTCGGCACCCTCTACAGGCACGGGGATTCCCCAGTCCAGGTCGCGCGTCATAGCACGGGGTTGCAGGTCCATATCAAGCCAACTCTTGCACTGGCCGTAAACATTGGGGCGCCACTCCTTGTGACCTTCCAGAATCCACTTCTTCAGCCACTCCTGATACTCGTTCAAAGGCAGATACCAGTTCTTGGTCTCCTTTAAAACGGGAGTGGAGCCGCTGATGGTTGACTTCGGATTAATCAGCTCCGTAGGACTCAGGTCGCGTCCGCATTTCTCACACTGGTCACCATAAGCGCCCTCGTTGTGGCAATGAGGACATTCGCCTACCACATAACGGTCTGCCAGGAACTGCTTGGCCTCTTCGTCATAGAGCTGGGCAGTGGTTTTCTCCACCAGTTTGCCCTCGTCGTAGAGCTTGCGGAACCACTCGGCAGCAAACTTATGGTGTGTCTTCGAAGTGGTACGGCTATAGATGTCGAATGAGATGCCGAACTCCTCAAACGAGTCCTTGATCATCTTATGGTAACGATCTACCACATCCTGAGGGGTAATACCCTCCTTGCGGGCTCTCACGGTGATGGGCACACCATGCTCGTCGGAGCCACCGATAAACATCACATCCTCTTTCTTCAGTCTCAGATAACGAACATAGATGTCAGCAGGAACATACACACCAGCCAGGTGGCCTATATGCACACCACCATTGGCGTATGGCAATGCCGACGTCACAGTTGTTCTTTTGAATTTCTTTTCTGCCATTATTTTTTTATCGTTTTAAATTTTGAGTGCAAAGGTACGATTAAGCGAGGAAAAAACCAAGATTTTCTTGAGTTTTTTCGAGCGTGAGTACCTAAGAGACGAATTCTCAAAGTTAGTGCAAATCGAGCGGAATGCAAAATAAATCAGACTCTATTTCCGCTTTTCGCGAAAGAAATCTTGCATCAGCTGACGACACTCCTCTTCCAACACCCCTTCCGTAACAACACATTTGGGGTGTAGCGCATGAGGTGCAAAATCGTGATACCCACGCTTCTCATCGCGACAACCAAAGACAATACGGGGAATCTGGCTCCACCCTAAGGCTCCAGCGCACATGGTGCAAGGCTCTACCGTGACGTAGAGGGTGCAATCGGTCAGGTATTTCCCTCCTAACTCGTTGGCTGCTGCGGTGATGGCCTGCATCTCGGCATGGGCAGTAACGTCGTTCAGCGTTTCTGTCAGATTATGTGCCCTTGCTATCACGCGGTCCTGGCATACCACGATGGCTCCAATGGGAATCTCACCCTCCTCGAAGGCTTGTTGTGCCTCCTGTAATGCCTTCCGCATGTATTGCTCGTCTTTTTTCTGTTGTTCTTCAGCTGTCATATTGCAAAATAACTCTTTTCTGCTTGCAAAATTACACATTTTCTAATAATAATATGCAAATGCACATGAAATTTATGAGGTGTATTGATTTAGGGTGATAGTTTTTTTAAATCATTGCAAATCAATGGAAAAATAGGCAAAATTATGCGAAAATCTCCAATTCTCTAGAAAATAATGTGTTTTTGAGCAAAATGCCCGTCTTCCGTCTGATAGATCACAGTATTTCTCTCGCAATCCACGCACAAGCTTCTGCGTCAGCTAGGGCATTGTGATGCTTCTCTAAACAGTAACCACATTCGGCGGCAACGGTGTGGAGTTGGTGGTTCGCCAGATAGCGGAAAGCACGACGGGATGCAGCCAGCGTATCGTAGAACTCATAGTCAGGATAGTCCATCTGATAGACACGGAATACGGCTTTCAGACATCCCTCGTCAAAAGGCTTGTTATGAGCCACAAGAGGCAGACCCTCTATCAATGGTTCTATCTGTGCCCATACTTGGGGGAACACTGGGGCATCATCAGTATCTTCGTGACAAAGACCATGTACCTGCGAACACCAATAGTTATAATAGTTTGGCTCTGGCTGGATGAGAGAGTAGAACGAATCCACTATCTCACCATTGCGCACAATGACGATTCCTACAGAGCAAACGCTGCTGCGCTCATTGTTAGCCGTTTCAAAATCTATAGCTGCAAAATCTTGCATTTTTTTTCATTCCTCCTTATATTTGTTCACATTCTCTTTATCTTGCCTGTAATCACTTTGCGGAGTCAGGAATGCCTCATTCCTTTTCTCTATTTCGTTTGCCATATCTTCAATATCGTTTTTGTTTGCAAAAGTAATCAATTATTTGGGAAATC
>ODAJ014773429.1_pt1 | contig 27684 bp, 22 predicted proteins | sample 1539241 | NCBI WGS metagenome assembly ODAJ01 (sample SAMN02144231, study PRJEB22623) | gut metagenome | biome: sheep rumen | host: Ovis aries | place: New Zealand
TAATGGGGTCTCTGCGCTCTATGGGATACTCTTTTGAGTCTGCAGTAGCAGATGTCGTTGACAACAGTATCAGTGCACACGCGCAGAATGTCCGTATACTGTTCCCGTCTAATCCTATGGATGAGTTGGCTCTTGGCATTCTTGATGATGGAGACGGAATGGCTGCAGATGTCCTATTTGAAGCCATGCGTTATGGATGTTTGTCGGCAGAGGAAGAACGCGCAGAAGAAGACTTGGGCCGCTTTGGAATGGGAATGAAGTCAGCATCTCTATCACAATGTCGTTGCCTTACCGTAGTAAGCTATGAAGGCAAGACTTTAAATGGATTTACCTGGGATTACAATCACATTCTTGAGACTCAGGACTGGATGATAAAAGAATTGGAGGCAAAAGAAATCGATGCACTACCCTATATTGCGAAATTAAAGGAGCAAAACAAAGGTACTATCGTTATCTGGCAGGACTTCGATGTATTGTCCAATTCAAGTGGCGGACAAGTCTATTCTACATTGGTCGATTTGCGTTCCTCATTGGAAAGTACTCTTGCTTTAATTTACCATCGTTATCTCTCCAGCATTGGAACGCAACGCCTTCATATCTTCATCAATGAACTTGACATAAATCCCTTAGATCCATTCCTTGAACAGCATCCGAAGACTACCGTCAAAAAAGAAATCGAACTAGATATAATAGACAGTTCTGGAATTGAAAGAATGATAAAAATACGCCCTTTTATTCTGCCTTTTGCAACAGAGCTAAAAGAGAAAGACAAGCAGCTCATCGGTGGTGTTGAGAACCTTAGAGCAAAACAAGGATTCTACATCTATCGCAACAAGAGGTTGATAATCTGGGGTACATGGTTTGGCATGAAGCAACGTGCGGAATTGACAAAGAACGCCCGTATTCGTGTTGACATACCCAATTCACTCGATGATATTTGGTCTATCGACATTAAGAAGCAACAGGCTTCTATCCCCAAGCAAATACTTCATAGACTGAAAAAGGCAGTTGAGGAGGCGCTTGAATTCTCCGTCCGTCAACAGACATATCGAGGAAGAACGGAGAAGGTAAATGAAAATCTTGATTATATCTGGGATAGGAAAAGAGGTAGAAACAACACATTCTTCTATCAGATAAATCGTGAAAGCAAGCTTTATCAGTTCGTTCGCGACAAAATGAGCGATGAAGATTATGGATATATGGAAATGCTTCTCAACGAGATAGAGAACAATTTACCAATCCAGCAGTTGTATATAGACAAGAGTAACGAGTCCATCTCGGCACCAGAAGAGACCAATGAACGACTCGACGATGTCTACCAGATGGCGGTCACATTAGCTTCAACCATGATGAATATTCGTACCGATGGATGGGAAGCTATTGTCAATGATTTAATGAATTCAGAACCTTGGTGTAAATATCCTGCTATAAAAGAGAAACTACTCAAAGAAAAAATGTAATAACATGACAGAAAGCCAATATACTATTCTAAAACAGTTTACGAGGACTTTCATTGATTTATCCTTATCACAAGGAAAAGAACTCAAACTTGAAGATATAGACTCCTATATCAATCAGGCTGTCATGCTCTCCAAACTGGACTGTGACGAAGCCACAAAAACACGCCTCTTCATCGATATGGAGTATGAGTATAAGATTGTACACAACAAAGGGCAAGCGATATTCAACGATTATGGCGAAAAGCGTGAATGGTACTCCAATTTGAAAATACAGGACAATTTCTTTTGGTCAAGATACAAGGATTATCTTATCAACCATTCTTCTATCAGCCGTATTAGCATCAACTTGCTTGACGATATAACATTACCAGACATTATGAATTGTCTTGGCAATCCCAACGATGCTCTGGATAAGCCTAGGCTTCGTCGGGGTCTCATTATCGGTGACGTACAATCTGGCAAAACAGCAACCTATACGGGGTTGATATGCAAGGCTGCAGATGCAGGATACAAGGTTGTTATTCTGCTTACCGGCATCACGGAAAACCTACGCAGACAGACACAGGAACGAATAGATGAGGGCATTGTTGGTATTACCCTAAAAAAAGAAGGCAAGATCGAGAAGTATCCACGAGTCGGTGTTGGCTTAGACAACAAGCAAATAAAGGCCACATCTGTAACGTCTACGCTTAACGATTTTGTTGGCAACTGTAACAAGATAACGATGTCGTTAGCAAGCAACTCTCTGGTGTTGTTTGTCATAAAGAAGAACGTTTCGGTACTTCAGCGACTTTTCAATTGGTTGAGAGAACAAAATATCGACCCGGTAAAAGGATATGTGAATGTACCCATGCTACTTATTGACGACGAGGCAGACAATGCGTCTGTGAATACTCGCAAAGATGAGACAGATCCCACTCGTACCAATAAGCTTATACGGCAAATCTGTAACCTATTCATGAATTCCACATACGTGGGATTTACGGCCACCCCATTTGCAAACGTGTTTATTGATCCTGACTCTGTAGATGCTATGCAGCATGCAGATCTCTTCCCCGAACATTTCATATACGCGTTAGAGGCACCGTCTAACTATGTGGGTGCAGACAAAATATTCTATCCTGAAGGGACTTTCTATCACAATCTACGTTATATTACCGACATCACAGAACCGGATTATGCCTCAGAGGAGTATAAAGACCTTGTTCAAAACAATCTTGAAGTTCTTAATTCCGGAACTTTCTATTATAAGCACAAAAAGGAATGGGACGGCATTTTGCCCGACTCCTTGCGTGAGTCCATTCTTTGTTTCTGTTTGGCGAATGTTGTCCGTGATTTGCGTGGCCAAAGCAAAGAACCAAGAAGCATGCTGGTCAACATGTCCCGCTTTATTCATGTTCAGAAAGTGATAACAGGACATGTCGCTGAATGGTTCGAAGCAGTATTCAACGATATTCGTGTCAACTTCAATGAAGATGCTAGCAAAAACCATCATCTACCGCTCTATGGTGAATTGCGTTCACTATGGGAGAAGCATTTTAGCCAAGTCAATGATGTAACATTTGCTCGTGTTTCGCAGAAAGCTACTCTTCTGGCAGCATTGGAGAAGATAGAGGTTAAAATGGTCAACGGTTCCAAACAAAGTGCTTCGCTTAATTACAAAGAGAATCCATCGCTGCGGGTAATTGCTATTGGTGGTCTTGCTCTGTCTCGTGGATTGACTCTTGAAGGATTGATGGTTAGCTATTTCTATCGGAATACAGCCACCTTTGATGTACTGATGCAAATGGGCCGGTGGTTTGGATATAGACGTGGATATGAAGACCTTTTCCAGATATGGACAAGCCACACAAGCGCCTTGTGGTATGCCGAGGTCGCAAAAGCTTCTGCAGAACTGAAGAACGACATTCGTGAAATGTTTGACCAGCAACTGACTCCCAAGGATTTTGGTATTAAAGTTCGCGATAACTGTGATGAGTTGCAAATCACAGCTTCAAACAAAATGAGGACAGCTGTCAGCAAAGACATGATGTATTCTTTCTATGGTAATATCTATGATACTCCATACATAACATCAAAAATAGAGCATAACAAGATTAACATGCAAAGGGTTCAGGAACTTGCTTCAGAACTTTTTGCACAAGGATATTCGCTCAGGTTTACAGATTACAAGAAAGTTAATAAGGATGTGAACGACACTTCTGATGGCAGTTCGCGATACTTTGCCGACGTTCCTAAAGAAGTTGTGGTTGAGTTTTTGCGTGGCATCAAATATTCAATGGCGAATCCTCGTTTTGATGCGAAAAACATCATCAATTTTTTGGAAGATGAGGATACAGAAGGAGTTGATTTGTGGGATGTTGTATTTGAAAGTGGCAAATCTACAACACATTATAATGTGAAAGGGCTTCGACAGATAAAATGTATGGAACGTTCCATCTGTAGCACAACTCGCAACATAATACAAATTAGTACACGTCGTCGTGTAATGACAGGTAGTATGGAGGGGCGTTTTGCTCTGTCAAAAGAAGATATTGAAAGTGCAGAAGATGCTCAGCGTAACCAGTGGGAGAAAGATGGTGAGAACAGCCTGGGAAGAGACATCCCCGTGAAGGCATATTTCCGATTTCTTCCCAAGCGAAAGCCCATGTTGGTTATTATGTTTATCAAGCCAAAAGAGGCAGACGGCGAGGAAGAAGAGATGTTGCATAAATACAGAGAAGCACTTGGTGATGATTGTATCGTGGCTTTTGCTGTGGGATGCCCCGGCGTTAAAGAAGAGGGCAAGGCTGTAAAATATCAAGTCAACAAAATATTCCAACAATTGAACATAGAGGGTGAAGAACCCGAAGAGGAGGATGACGATGAGTAATAACGAGATTTATAAAACATTTAGGGAGGATTTCCCCAGCCGCCACTTTATAAGATTTGGTGATAATCGTTACCTGAGTCTCTATATCGGGCGTGATGATGATGCACGCTATTCCTTTGATTTCAGAGGGAAGTACAAACCTGTCAGGATTTCCAGTTCTGATGTGATTTTTGTTGAACAGTATAAAGACGGAGACATGTTGACTCTGCGATTCTCACTTGAAGACAATAACCTACTAGAGTATTTTTGCACCTTCTGCCAAGACCTTTTGGATTCTGTTCGCGTGACGAATGATGATGAAACGGCATATCATACTCTAAGGTCACGTTACTATTCATGGAGGCAACTGTTCCGACCTGACAATGCCCGTATGACAGAAACCGAGATGATGGGCTTGATAGGCGAGCTACTTTTTTTGAAAGACTACATGATACCTGATAGAGGAATAGACGTTGCTCTTGATAGTTGGATGGGGCCTGAGAAAACACACAAAGATTTTTCAGACCAGCAAGACTGGTTTGAAGTGAAAACCATCAGTTTTGGCAAAGAGAGTGTCCGTATTTCTTCCATTGAGCAACTTGACAGCGACATTGATGGAACATTGGTCGTTTATGAACTGGAGAAAATGAGTCCATCTTTTGACGGTATTAGGATAAATCAACTCGTCAACAGTATTATAGCTTTGTTAGTGAATGCTCATCAGCGTGAGACCTTTATGGCAAAGCTACAATTGTTTGGATTTGAATTCTCCAACGAAAATGATAATCTAGTATTTGCGTTGAAGAATATGTACAAATACAAGGTCGACACCAAAGACTTCCCTCGATTGCATCGGTCTTTGCTATCGAATGCAATTGCACGTGCTCAATATGATTTGCTTTTAACAGAAATAGAACCATTTAAACTCAACTGATATGGAAATTGAAGAATATCGCAAGCAGTTTATAGATGAGATAAGAAATGATGCTAGCTTGGAAGGCTCTGATCCTGAAAGCTACTTCATCGAGCGTGTCCTTACAGATCTTGAAGATATTGGGGAACTTAGCGATCCTATTCCTATGTCAATTGAAATCAGGAATACAAGAAGGCAAATTCTAGCCTTTGATGGATATTCATATGATGAAGCAGACGGAGCATTGGTTCTTATTGTAAGTGAATTTACCAATCAGCGCGATAGTGCTCCAACTTTGACAAATACACGTATTGAGGAATTGCTATCGTATATGCAGAGATTCATAGAAGAAGCTGTCAATGGAAACATTCGCAATTTCTGTGATGATTCTGACCCTGCTGTAAACATTGCCAGCGAGTTTAAGAAGAAGATAGGCAAGGGAATGACGGCAACAGAAATCTTGCGTTTTAAGTTTATCATCATATCAAACTATACTCTGAGTAAACAGGTTAAGAATCTAAAACGTCCAGATTTTTTGGGAAGACCTGTAGAATTGAACGTTTGGACATTAGAGCGATTCTTTCAGACATTTGTTTCTAACTCCAGTGAAATTCTAGAGATTGAGACAAAGGATTATAACTGTGAGGGCATTCCATGTCTGAAAGCTGATTTGGGTAATTTGAGTAATTATGATGCATATCTGGGAATTGTTCCTGGAGAATTCCTTGCAAAAATATATTATGACTACGGAAGTAGATTACTTCAAGGAAATGTACGTGCGTTCTTGAGTTTTAGAGGTAATGTAAATAAGGGCATACGAAGTACCATTATGAAGCAACCAGAGAACTTCTTTACATATAATAATGGTATTGCTATTGTTGCCCGTTCCGTAAAATTTTCTACAGATGGTTCTAAAATAACTTATTTCAAGGATTTGCAAATAATCAATGGAGGACAAACCACAGCTGCATTAGCGAGTGCCATCATTAAGAATGAGGCTCCAAAAGGTATGGATAACCTATTTGTACCAATGAAGTTAACTGTGCTGAATGTTGAAGATGACATGTCGGAAGAACAGGTACAAAACTACAATGAACTGACAAAGACCATCTCAGAATGTGCTAACAGTCAGAATGCGGTTAAACCAGCTGACTTCTTCTCAAATCATCCGTTCCACGTAAAGATGGAGCAGTTATCTCGCAAAGTTATGGCTCCACCAGTCGGTGGCAATCCTTATCAAACCGTATGGTTCTATGAGCGTTCTCGTGGTAAGTGGGAGCAAGAGCAGATGAAGTTGAACGCACATCAAAGAGACCTGTTCAAGCAGAAGAATCCCAAAGACCAACTAATTACAAAAGAGAAACTAGCAAAATGCTATAATGCGATTCTCATGCACCCTGACCAAGTTTGCAAGAGTTCTGCTGATAACTTCAAAATATTTGCTCCTTTTATTGATGGCATTTATGAGAATGACCGTGACAGCATCAATGACGAATTTTTCAAGAAATGTGTCTGTTCGATTATCATCTTTGACAAACTTGACAAACTCATCAGCAAGGAAGAGTGGTATCCAAAAGGCGGTAACAAAGCTCAGATTACGCCATATACCATATCCAAACTGATGACGCTTCTGCCCAAAGGCTCTGACCTAGATTGGGTGAGCATTTGGAATAAGCAAACTCTTTATCCAGCTTTGGCAACAGAGCTTCTTCGCCTAGCATACTTTACACATCGCTATTTGGAGAAAAAAGCCGATGGAGGACTTGTGCGTAGTTTGTCTCGTCTTGTCGGAACATGGAACGACTTTAAGGCAGTGGAGTTTTCTTTGTCGGATGCCTTCATTAGCTCGTTAATTTCGAAAGAAGAAACAAAGGCAACAGAAAAGGCGGCCAAACGTGCTCACAAGTTTAACTCAAAGATTGATGCATCTGTTGAGATTTTCAAACTTGGTGCACCGTATTGGATGGGAGTCTATAATGCTCTAGCAAAAGAAGAGCTCCTCTCCTATGGTGATTGTGATTTTATTAGGAGCATAGCATCTTATATCGGAAGAGGTTCTCTGCCAAGTCCTGCTCAATGCCGTAGGCTCCTGAAAATCGTAGAAAAAGCAGAAGAAAAAGGATATATTATGCCGTAAAAAATATTATGTATTATGGCTACACAAAGATTTTATTATTCAGACCCAATCAAAGGATTTCTTTCTCGTGGTACAGACGAAATAGTAGGAAAACTATCTTTGGCCTATCAGCATGATATTAACGATGAGACTAAAATTTCGTGGATAGAGGAAATAGACTCCTTAAAGGAAGTACTACCACCTTATGCAGGAAAGGGGAGTGTATATTTTGAATATAATATTCCCCGTATGGGTTCCAGGGCAGACGTTGTGCTACTAATAGATGGTGTCGTGCTTGTTCTTGAATACAAGACCTCAAAGAGGAAGTTTACTCATAGTGCCATCCTACAAGTCTGGGACTACGCACTGGATTTGAAGAACTTTCACGATGCGACCCATCCCTTGCCTGTCGTTCCCATTGTGGTCGCACCATCAGAAAGCAATAAACATTGTTTTATAGACCTTAACCCTCCTTATGCAGATGGTGTATTTGCTCCTTTGTGTACAAATCAAAGCAAGCTAAAGGAATGTCTCAATAACATACTCACATATGACAAAGTGAAGAAACTGCAACAGCCTATAAATGACATGAAATGGGCAAGGAGCGGTTATAATCCAACACCAACAATCATTGAAGCTGCTGTTGCTCTCTTTCAGCACCATAGTGTTGAAGACATAACCCGTCATGATGCAGATCTGGATAAAACAGTTCAATGTGTAGCCGATGTTATAAAGAAATGTAAGGAGGAAAGTAAAAAGGCTATATGTTTTGTTACAGGAGTGCCTGGTGCCGGCAAAACGCTCATTGGACTCCAGACTGCCATCGCCTATGATAAAGAATACGATACCAAAGCTGTATATCTTTCTGGTAATTTCCCTTTAGTAGAAGTACTCCAAGAATCTCTATCACGGGACTATGTGCGACAAGAGACAGAAAGGTATAATTGCGAAAAAGAAGAATTAAAGAAATCTGGCGGTAATATAAAAAACGCAAAGAAACCAATAACTAAGAAACAAGCCAGAAGCGAGGTAAAGGCTTTCATACAGATGGTTCACCACTATCGCGATGAATACATGAATGGAATGAAAGTCAAAGGTTCTAAACTCGTGAAAGATGAAAAATATTTTGCCAACACATCAGAGCATGCTTATGTACCAGTAGAACATATTGCGATTTTCGATGAAGCCCAGCGTGCATGGACTAAACATGGGTTGGCCGATTTTATGCTTAAGAAAAAGAAGATTAGCAAATTTCCATTTAGTGAACCTCATTACTTGATTTCTTGTATGGACAGGCACGAGGATTGGTGTGTGGTTATTTGTCTGGTTGGTGGAGGGCAGGAAATCCATCATGACGAAGCGGGCATTCAAGAATGGCTACAGGTACTGAATCGCTACTACAAAAGATGGGATATTTATATGTCCGCGCAATTGAAAGAGAAGGAATATGCGGAAGGAAAGGCGTTGAAAATGATTAAAGATAAGACACGGCTTCACATTCAGCCCGCCCTACACCTGACATCAAGTATGCGTTCGTTCCGAGGGCAGAAAGCAAGTCTTTTTGTACAACATTTGCTTGATCTTAAACCTAAATTAGCACGACAGGTACTCTCTGAACTTGATAAATACCCTATTGTCTTGACTCGCTCAATGGATAAAGCAAAAGCATGGTTGAAAGAACATGCAAGAGGTACTGAACGATATGGAATAATGGCAAGTAGCAGGGCAGAGCGCCTTAAAGCAATTAATATCAATGTGCGCTATCAACCGGATTTTGTACATTGGTTCTTGGATGATGATGCGGATGTCCGTTCATCAAATAGCCTTGAAGACGTTCTAACCGAGTTCAAGGTTCAAGGACTTGAAATAGATTGGGCATGCGTTGTCTGGGATGCAGACCTACGTTTGAAAGACGATTGGAAGTCGTGGATACATTGCAAACTTGGCTCTAAGACCATACAGGAGAATGGTTTAAGTGTAAACAAATGTAGGTGGAATAATATCAATAAACGCGAAATACAATTATACCAAATCAATGCCTATCGCGTGTTACTAACCAGAGCCCGACAGGGAATGGTGATTGTTGTGCCAAATGGTGACACTAACGTTCCTCCAGATGAGACGCGCAAGCCCGAATGGTATGATGGAATATACAATTACCTGAAAGTGATTGGACTGAAGGAGATATGAAACAGATAGAAGTGGTAGCAGCAATCATCCATGATGAGCGAGGGCGTATCTTCGCTACGCAACGGGGATATGGCGAATGGAAAGACTGGTGGGAGTTTCCTGGCGGAAAGATGGAAGCGGGGGAAACTCGTGAAGAGGCGCTGAAGCGGGAGATTTGGGAGGAGTTGGAGACGCTGATTGTGGTGGAGCGGTTTGTGGAAACGGTGGAATGGGATTATCAGCAGTTTCATCTTACCATGCATTGCTACCTCTGTCATGTGGAGAGCGGACATCTGGAGTTGAAGGAGCACGAGGCTGCGAAATGGCTCAACAAAGATGAGCTGGAGAGTGTCAATTGGTTGCCAGCAGACCGTAATTTAGTAAGGAAACTGAAAATGTAACCAGATATGGATAATTGTACCTCACAGCAGCGATCAGCCAACATGGCTGCCATCCACAGCAAGCACACAAAGCCGGAGATGGTGGTGCGCCATTGGCTGTGGGGACATGGGTATCGGTACAGATTGAATCATCCTCGGCTGCCTGGGAAGCCTGACATTGTGATGAGAAAGTACAGGGTGTGCATCTTTGTGAATGGTTGTTTCTGGCATGGACACAATGTGAGCCTCACCCCCAACCCCTCTCAAAAAGGCGAGGGGAGCAAAGAATTTTACAATTCCGAGTGCTGCAAGATTCCGAAGACGAATCGGGAGTTTTGGGTAGCCAAGATACGGAGGAATCAAGAGCGGGACACGAGAGTGCAGCATGAGCTGGCTGCGATGGGCTGGCACAGCATCACCATTTGGGAATGTGAGTTGAAACCGAAGTTTCGGGAAAAGACATTGGAATCGCTGGCGTTCACGCTCAACAAGATATTTCTGCAAGACAGGACAATCAAGCGTTATGAGATTCCAGAGGAAGAGCCCATGATGGCGGCAGAGGACGTTTCAACAGAATATGGTAATAAAGCAACTTGATAATACGTTATAGAGATATGGACAAGGAAAACAAACTGATACTCTATAAAGATGATGAAGGCAAGGTGAATGTGAAACCCCATCAAGTGCCCCCGCAAGTACCCCATCAAGTGCTCCGCCCTCTATAACGAACTGACAAAGGATGCGAGCAAATGAAGCTGGAAATTGGGACGCATGGCAAAGACACAATGGCATTTGAAGGGAAACCGGGGTCACATGGTCGCCTTGGCGGCGGCGATGATGGCCTTCACCTGATCCTTATAGCGCAGGGCAGAGGGGGCGTGGGGCGAACGGCGGAACGTCTCCTCCAACAGCGGCATGGCCAGCAGGGCATTGTCCACCGTGGGCTCATGCTGGATTTCGGCGAATGCCAGCTCCAGCATCCTATGGGCCAGGCAGGCACTGGGTTTGCCGTTGCGGGCAAGGCCCTCCTGCCAGTCGGCCTCCGTCAGACGTTCCACGCCCAGCCACGCCACGAAGTCGAGCATGCGGAAACCCGGTGCACCCACCTCGGCCAAGCGTATGGCAGCCCGCAGCAGAGCCGAATGAGCCCGTCCGTCGTGGTCGTCGACACCTGGCAACACACGTGTCAGGGCCCGGAATATGGCCACGGCCTCAGACGTACGTCCTTCGGCCAGGCGTAGCCACAGCACGTCGTTGCCCGTCCAGAACATACACAGCGTGGTGTACTTGCCCTTATGTACGGCATACATCGGGCGGATGGCCTCGTAGGCCTCCTCCAGGCTCCCCTGTCGGCGCAGTTCGAAAACCTCTCTTACGGTCATGGTGAACAGTCTGTTTTAAGGATTTGAAACGTCAGTCCCCTTCAGGCGGACATGGTGAAACGTAGTGCCGTCGGGTCTCTGGTAGGTGACGAGCAGGAGCCTGAAGAGACTTATCTTCGTGTGCGGCGGCATCTCGGGTGCGCCCTCAAGGGGGAGGAAATCCTCCCTCCCACTCCAACGGCGCAGGCATACGTCAGCGCCTCGGTACGTCGGGATGTATCTGGCAGACCTCACCGTCAGCCATTCGCGCCAGACGAAAGGACGAACCTCCAGCACTTTCCACTGGGAGGCATCCGCGTGCTCGATGACAACCTGATTATCCATGCTGCCCCAGGATTTTCTGATACGCCAGCCGCTCGTCGCCGTTGGCTATGTGGATGATGCCACAGTAGGCGAAGCCATGCTTCGTGAGGAGGTGGCGCATGATGGAGTTGTCGCGGTGGGTGTCGATGCGCAGGTTGTCGGTCTGCGAGAAGCAGTAGCCGAGCAGGGCATCCATCACGCCGTGAGCATCGGGCGTGCTGGCTATGCGGTGGACAACGCAGTAGGGCCGGGCATCGTCGAGCCACCGGCCGCCGCCGTAGACGACGGAATAGGTGGGGTCGGGCCCCGGGATGAAAGCGAAAGTGGCCACCAGCGTCCCGTCCTGCTCGATGACGTAGCTGTGCCCTTCGGCTATGTCGCTGCGGAAGGCCTCCTCCGTAGGGTAGCCCTGGGGCCACTGGTCGCGGTTGCCGTTGCTGCGCATGATGCCGCGTGCCAGGTCGCGCAGTTCGAGTATGCGTGGCAGATCGGCGATGTTGGCTTGTCGGATGTTCATGGTAGTTTGTTCGGTTGTACAGGATTGCGGCTGTTCGGCCAAGAGCCCTACGGACGCAAACATCCTCCGATAGGCCTCCACCTTTTTGTCGAACGACAAGGGGTAGGCGCGTGAAGAGGAGGGCAGGCGGTAGAGAAGTAGAGGGGGAACAGCGACGAACGCATTGACCTTAGGCACAACGGGAACATGCATCGAGGCGCAGATGGTCTCGGTGGCTTTTTCGCCCGTAGTAACGATGGCGCGGAGCTCGGGCAATTGCCTGAGCAGGGCGGGGACGTCGGTCGGCTCCACCACCTCCAGGAACTTGTCGGAGGCATTGTTCTGCAGTCGGCGGACAGCCGTGGACGTATCGAAGAAGGCAAGTCCCCGCTGTCGGCAGAAGTCTATTATCTCGTCGAGCCGGAACGTCTTTTTCTCCGCGTCCACGAAATGGTTGCGGTCGCCGAAGAACACTTCTCCCTCGATGCGCCAATGGTCGTTGATGAAGTTGGGGTAGTAGAAGTCCATGCACCACCGCTTGCGCTGCGGCGGGAAACTGCCGAGGAACAGCACCTTGGCATTCCGGGGCAGGAAGGGGCGGAGCGGATGATACTCCACTTCGTCCGTGCTGCGTGCCAGATTCTCGGTATTCAGGTATGAGTTCATTACAGACAGTCTTTTCCGATGCAAAGATAAAAGATTTCTTCGGAATGACAAAATCATTGGCCCGTGTGGCGATGTGAAATTTGCGGGTATGGGAGGAAATGTGTAACTTTGCACCCGAAAAATGCAGAAAGACATGCGTACGGACAAGACATTTGCCATAGTGACGGGGGCCGCTTCGGGCATGGGGCGGTGCTATGCCCGGCAGTTGGCCGAGATGGGATATGGCGTATTGTTGGTGGACATCAACGGCGAGGCCCTGAAGGAGCTCTCGCTTCAGCTCACCGAGGAGCATGGCGTCCCTGCTCCCACGCTGTGCATGGACCTGACCCTGGCAGACGCTGCCGAGCGGGTCGTCAGGGAATGTACGGACAACGGTTGGCAGGTGGAGATACTCATCAACAACGCCGGCATGCTCATAACCACACCCCAGGCAGAGACCGAACCCGAGCGCCTGCAGCGCATCATGGCCCTGCACTGCACCACGCCCCTGCTGCTCTGCCGCCACCTGATACCGCACATGAAGGCACATGGTCGGGGCTATATCCTCAACATTTCCTCCATATCGGCCGGCATGGACTGGCCCGTCATCGGCATGTACGGATGCACCAAACAGTTTGTGAAGGGCTACTCGCGGGCACTGCACATCGAATGCATGGGGACACCGGTGAGCGTGACCACGGCCATCTTCGGGGCGGTAGACACGCCGCTCCTGACGGGACTGCCCTTCATGCGCTACCGCCGGTTGCTCAGGTGTCTGGGGTTCCTGACTACCCCCGAACGGGCTACCCGACTGGCCCTGAAGGCCATGTTCAAGCGGAAGGAAAGACTCATCCCGAACCTTTCCGACCGACTGGTCATCATGCTCTGCCCCCTGATGCCGTCGTGGCTGTTGCATGCCTTAGCCAAAAGAATAAAGTTGTGAGTGGAGTGGCCGAAGGCACTAACGCTCGGAAAAACACAAAATTATTTGCGTTTTCGCTCGCTTAATCGTATCTTTGCACACGAAAAACAGAGATGTTATGAAAGAACTGTCACTCAAGTACGGGTGTAACCCGAATCAAAAGCCCTCAAGAATCTTCATGGAAGAGGGTGAGTTGCCCATCACAGTCCTGAACGGACGACCTGGCTACATCAACCTGCTGGACGCGCTGAACTCGTGGCAGTTGGTGCGCGAACTGAAACTGGCTACCGGTCTGCCTGCAGCAGCATCGTTCAAGCACGTCAGTCCCGCCGGTGCCGCCGTAGGCCTGCCGCTGAGCGATACGCTGCGGAAGATTTACTTCGTCGACGACGCTCCCCTGCCCCTCACCCCGATTGCTTCGGCCTATGCCCGTGCACGCGGAGCCGACCGTATGTCGAGTTACGGTGACTTCATTGCCCTGTCCGACACTTGCGACGAATCGACGGCACGCCTCATCAACCGTGAGGTGAGCGACGGCATCATAGCTCCGGGCTATACGCCGGAGGCCCTTGAGGTACTGAAGAGCAAGCGCAAGGGCACGTACAACGTGATACAGATTGACCCCGAATACCGCCCCGCTCCCATCGAACGGAAACAGGTGTTCGGCGTCACCTTCGAACAGGGACGCAACGAGATTGACCTCTCCGACCCCGCCCTCTTCGAGAACATACCCACCCGGAACAAGACGTTCACCCCCGAGGCTAAGCGCGACCTCGTCATCGCACTCATCACCCTCAAATACACCCAGTCGAACTCCGTCTGCTACGTCAAGGACGGACAGGCCATAGGCATCGGTGCCGGACAGCAGAGCCGCATCCATTGCACCCGCCTGGCCGGCAGCAAGGCCGACATCTGGTGGTTGCGCCAGCATCCCAAGGTGATGGCCCTGCCCTTCGTCCCGGGCATACGGCGCGCCGACCGCGACAACACCATCGATATCTACATCGGTCCCGAACACGACGATGTGCTCCGCGATGGCGAATGGCAGAAATTCTTCACCCAGCAGCCTCAGCCGCTGACCGACCAGGAGAAGCAGGAATGGCTCAGCCAGCTGACCGACGTGGCGCTGGGCTCCGATGCCTTCTTCCCCTTCGGCGACAACATCGAGCGTGCCCACAAGAGCGGTGTGCGCTACGTGGCCCAAGCCGGCGGTTCGGTACGCGACGACCATGTCATCGAGACCTGCGACAAGTACGACATCGCCATGACCTTCACGGGCGTGCGCCTGTTCCATCATTAATCGAGAAAAGGAGGGACAGTCATGGCAGACAGATTTGCTGGCGACGACATCGATGACGTTATCCTCAACGGCATCACCTTTCGCGGAGGTCCTAAGAAGGAAACGCCGAAGAACGACGACCGCGTGCGCACGAAGGCACAAAAGAAGAAATACGTAACCGGAGCTCACGGCAGCGGTTCGGCAAAGAAAAAGGCCGACATCCGCAAGGCCAGGGCTAACAGGCATAAATAATATCGTGGTACAGTAAAAAAAGAGCCTATGTCGTTTGTTCGACATAGGCTCTCTTTTTTATTGTTTTGCAGCTTGCAGTTCCTGTTCGATGGGGTCGTCGTAGAGTTCCTGCAACTGACGCAGGCGACGGTGCATGCGGCGCTGCAACTTCTTGTACCGGGGCTGACCATAGAGGTTGTGCAGCTCGTGCGGGTCGGTCTGCAGGTCGTAGAGTTCCCATTCATCGATGTCGTTGTAGAAGTGGATGAGTTTGTAGCGTTCGGTGCGAATGCCGTAGTGGCGCTTGACCATGTGCTCGGCCGGGAACTCATAGAAATGGTAGTAGATGGCATCGCGCCAGGCAGGTGTGGGCTGGCCCTTGAGCAGGGGGACAAGCGACTGGCCCTGGATGTCGGGGGGGACGACGGCTCCGGCCATCTCCAGGAACGTGGGAGCATAGTCGATGTTTTGCACCATCTGGTCGATGATACCGCGACGGTTGTAGCCACGGGGCAGTCGCATGACGAGCGGCGTGTTGAGACTCTCCTCGTACATAAACCGTTTGTCGAACCATCCGTGTTCGCCCATATAGAAACCTTGGTCGCTGGTGTAGACCACGAGGGTGTTGTCCAGCAAGCCGCTGTCCTGCAGATACTGCATCAGACGGCCGACATTGTCATCGAGGCTCTTGGTCACCTTGGCATAGTCGCGCATGTAGCGCTGAAACTTGAACTCCGCCAAGGCACGGCCCTGGGGCGGATTGGCCAGGAAGGCACGTGTGAGGGAGTCGTGGAACTCGAAATAGGTGCGGCGGTCGGCCGAGTCGAGGCGGTTGACATAGTTGAGATACGACCACGAGAGGCGACTCTTGTCGCCGGGCGAGTATATCTTGTTGTCATAGATGAGGTCCATGTCGTGGGGGGAGGCAATGGACATCTCCTGTTGCTGGGCGGCGGTGCGTCCCTCCCACGTGTCCCAGAACGTGTCGGGCAGGGGGAAGGTCTGGTCCTCGAAGAGTCGCATGTCCTCCAGCTTCGGCAGCCAGTCGCGGTGGCAGGCCTTGTGGTGAACGAAAAGGATGAAAGGTTCCGTCTTGTCCCGGTTCTCCATCCACTGTATGGCCTTGTCGGTGATGACGTCGGTGCAGTAGCCTTTCTCAATGGAACGGGTGCCATCGTCGTGGACGAAGGTGGGGTTGTAGTACTCGCCCTGTCCGACGAGGATGTCGTAGTGGTCGAAGCCCGTGGGCTTGCTGACCAGGTGCCACTTGCCGATGAGGACCGTCTGGTAGCCTGCCAGTTGCATCAGCTTGGGCATGGTCTGCTGCGAACCGTCGAAGACACCGTGCTCGTTGTTGGTGAAGCCATTCTTGTGACTGAGTTTACCGGTTATCATGCAAGCACGGCTGGGGCCCGAAAGCGAATTGGCCACAAAGCTGCGGGTGAAACGCACGCCCTCCTGGGCGATACGGTCGAGGTTGGGCGTCTGTATGGGACTGTTACCATAACACGACATCATCTGTGCCGTGTGGTCGTCGGTCATGATATAGACGATGTTGGGGCGCGTCTGTGCCATCGCCATGGCGCAGATTGACAATTGGCAATTGACAATTGACAGTTTCAGGATGGTGTGATTGTTCATGGCAGATAAAGGTTATATGTGTTGGTTCAATAGCATTTCTTGGTTTTCAATGGTCCGCTTGGAGCAGAGCCAGGGCCTTGTCCTCGGCGGTTTCCATGATTTCGCGCTCGCCAGGCCCTTTGTCGTTGATGCCGCAGAGATGCAGCACGCCGTGGATGATGACCCGCCGAAGTTCCTGATCATAGGTGGCACCTATCTTCTGTGCATTGCTCAGCACGGTGTCGAGAGAGATATAGAGGTCGCCCGATATGATTCGGCCTTGACTATAGTCGAAGGTGATGATGTCGGTGTAGTAGTCGTGTCCGAGGAACTGCCGGTTGACCTCCAGGATGCGTTCGTCGTCCACAAAGACGTAGTTGATTTCGCCCACGCGGCGACCGTAGGAAGCGGCAACCTCAGGCACCCAGCAGCAGATTCGCTGTTGGTCGATGTCGGGCATCTGGGCCCGTCCCTCGGTGTTGAACGTAATGTCCATGTGCAAGTCTTCTTTCGTCAGTTTACTTAGTCCTTCAGCAGTTCTACGGCCTTGAGCACCATGGGGTCGTCGTCATAGATGATGGAGAAATACTCGCTCATGTCCCAAAGGTCTCGTGCCGTGAGTGCCTTCAGCATGCGCTTGAGCAGGGGTATGGTCTTCTGGCGTTCCTCTTCGTCCTTGGGGGTAATCTTCAGTTTCTCGCCCTCCTGCAGCAGCGACTCTATCTCCTTGTCGGGCACCTCGTAGCGAATCTTGAACTCGGTGAAGTCGGGCCAAGCCTTGGTCAGTTTCTTGCGATTCTTGTCGAGATACCGCAGATTGGCATTGATGACCAGACTCTTGGCCGACAGTTCGCGATAATACTTTGTATAGCGCGTGGTGTCGAGGGGAATGAAGTAGTCGGGCATGATGCCACCGCCACCATATACGGTGCGTCCCAGGCGGGTGCGGTAGCGGAGCGAGTCGGGGAAGTGGATGCTGTCGGCATGACTGAGTTCGCCCGAATTATAGCGATTGATGAGGTCCATGGAATAAGACTTCTGGTCGCCCTTGGTGTAGGGTTTCTGGATGGAACGGCCCGAAGGGGTATAGTAGCGGGCTATGGTCAGTCGGATCATGCTGCCGTCGGGCAGTTCTATGGGGCGCTGCACCAGTCCTTTGCCAAACGAGCGACGGCCAATGACGATGCCGCGGTCGTGGTCCTGTATGGCGCCGGTGAGGATTTCGGCTGCCGAGGCCGAATATTCGTCGATGAGGACGGCCACCTTGCCCTCCTGCCAACCTTTAGACCCATCGCTGACAAAGACCTGCGAGGGGACGCTGCGTCCGCGGGTGTAGACGATGGTGTCGCCCTTAGGAAGGAACTGACTGCTTATCTCGGCCGCTGCGCCGAGCAGTCCGCCACCGTTCTGCTGCAGGTCGACAATCAGTTTCTTCATGCCCTGCAACTTCAGTTTCGCTATGGCCTGCGTCACTTCGTCGCAAGTGGTCTGGCCGAAACTGGAGAAGCGGATGAGACCGATGTCCGGAGTGACCATGTAGGCAGCATCCAGGGTATTGACGGGTATCTTATCGCGCTTGACGGTGAAGTATGAGATGCCTTTCACTCCGTCGCGCACGATGCCCAACTTCACCTTGGTGTCCTTGGGACCGCGCAGGCGGCTCATGATTTCCTCGCGACTCATCTTCACACCGGCGATGGCGGTATCGTTAACCGACACGATGCGGTCGCCGGCCAATATGCCCACACGCTCCGACGGGCCCTTCGACACGGGTTGGATGACGAAGAGCGTGTCCTCCAGTATATTGAACTGTACGCCGATGCCCTCGAACGAGCCCTCGAGCGACTCGTTCATGCGCTTGGTATCCTTGGCGTTGGAGTACTGCGAATGGGGGTCGAGCTTGCTGAGCATGCCGTTGATGGCATCCTCCACCTGTCGGTCGATGCTGACCGAGTCGACGTAATACATATTTGTCAGCACGGCAGCCATGTTCAGCTTACGCATAGCATTATCGAAATCGGTCCGCTGAGCATTGACAAAGAGATGTGTGAAAAGCGAAAAACAAAGAATAAGTGAAATACGAATGCGTCTCATTTTGATTGTTAGCACGATTAAATGTTCATTTTATATATTGTAATTCAGTCCCTCGGGCAACCATTGGCGGATGTCGTGCCCGAAGTTGGCCAGTTCGCGCACCACACTGCTGGAGATGTTGGCCAGATCGGATTCGGAGAAGAGGACCACCGTCTCGATATCGCCGTCGAGCTGACGGTTCACGTCGGCCATGCCCAGTTCGTATTCAAAATCCTTGTGGGTGCGCAAGCCTCGTAGAATGAAGCCGATGCCCTGCTGCCGCGCATAGTCCACGGTCAGTCCGTTGTAGGCCTCCACTGCGATGCGCGGTTCGTCCCTGTACAGTTGGCGCAGGGCACGCAGACGTTCCTCAACGGGGAGCCACCCCTTCTTCTGTTCGTTCACACCGATGGCTATGGTGATGTGGTCGAACAAGCGCAGGCCACGCTGCACGATGTCGGCATGGCCCCGCGTGAACGGGTCGAAGGAACCTGGGAAAAGGGCCTTTTTCATGCTTCCTCCTCCTCTGCAAGGTCTTCCTCGATGACGAGGTTGTTGATGATAAACTCCTGGCGCTCCATGGTGTTCTTGCCCATATAGTATTCGAGCAGTTCGGCCACGTTGTCGGCCTTGTGCAGCGATACCTGATCGAGCCGGATATCGGGACCGATGAACGTCTTGAACTCGTCGGGACTGATTTCGCCCAAGCCCTTGAAGCGGGTTATCTCGGGGTCGGGTCCCATGTCTTCGATGGCCTGCAGGCGTTCCTCTTCGGAGTAGCAATATTGGGTGATGAAGTCAGTGCTCTCCGATATCTGGCGACGCACCTTGGCATCCTGGTCCTGGGCGGCCTCCTGCAGGGCTGCGACCTTGGTCTTTCCCAACTTTGACTTACGGGCACGGACACGGAACAAGGGGGTCTGCAGGATGTAGACATGCCCTTTCTTGATAAGTTCGGGGAAGAACTGTAGGAAGAAAGTAATCATGAGCAGGCGGATGTGCATGCCATCGACATCAGCATCAGTAGCCACGATGACTTTGTTGTAGCGCAGTCCGTCCAGGCCATCCTCGATGTTCAGAGCCGCCTGCAGGAGGTTGAACTCCTCATTCTCGTAGACCACCTTCTTGGTCAGTCCGAAACAGTTCAGCGGCTTGCCTCGCAGCGAGAATACGGCCTGCGTGTTGACATCGCGGCTCTTCGTGATGCTGCCGCTGGCCGAGTCGCCCTCGGTGATGAAGATGGAGGTTTCCTCTTGCAGGTCTCCCTTCGTGTCTGTCAGATGGATGCGACAGTCGCGCAACTTGCGGTTGTGCAGATTGGCCTTCTTGCTACGTTCGCGCGCCAACTTTGCCACGCCGGCCATGGCCTTGCGTTCGCGCTCGCTGTCCTGCACCTTCTGCAGGATGATGCTTGCCACGTCGGTGTTCTTGTGCAGATAATTGTCGACCTGCGCCTTGACAAAGTCGCCGATGAACTTATCGATGGAGATGCCGCCCTCGGGGATGGTGGTCAGCGAACCCAGTTTCACCTTGGTCTGACTTTCGAAAAGCGGTTCCTGGATGTTGATGCTGATGGCACCCACCAGTCCGTTGCGGATGTCGGCATAGTCGTAGTTCTTGCCCGAATAGTCCTTGATGACCTCGGCGATGTATTTCTTGAAGGCAGCCTGATGGGTACCGCCCAGAGTCGTATGCTGGCCGTTGACAAAGGAGTAGTATTCCTCACCATTCTGATTACAATGGGTGAATGCTATCTCTATGTCCTCGCCCTTGAGGTGCACGATTTCGTAGAGCGGATTGTTGGTCATGCGGTCGGAGAGCAGGTCCGACAAACCGTTGCGCGAGGCTATGCGCCGACCGTTGAACATGATGGTCAGGCCCGTGTTCAGGTACGTATAGTTGCGCAGCAGGACTTCGATGAACTCCGGCTGGAAACGATAGTGCTTGAAGAGCGAGGAGTCGGGTTCGAAGAACACATAGGTACCATTTTCCTCTTCGGTGGGCATGGTCTGGTCGCTCGTGAGCTGTCCCTTCTCGAACGTTGCGCAGCGCATCTCGCCATCTCGCATGGCCCGCACCTCGAAACGTTCACTCAAGGCATTCACGGCCTTCAGGCCCACGCCATTCAGTCCGACACTCTTCTGGAAAGCCTTGGAGTCGTACTTGCCGCCCGTGTTCAGCATGGAGACGGCATCGATGAGCGCCGCCAAGGGGATGCCTCGCCCATAGTCGCGGACCGAGACTCTCAGTTGCTCGTCCATGTCAACCTCGATGCGCTTTCCGGCCCCCATCTTGAACTCATCGATACTGTTGTCGATAACCTCCTTCAGCAACACATAGATGCCGTCCTCGGCATGGCTGCCATCGCCCAGGCGGCCGATGTACATACCGGGGCGCAGGCGGATGTGCTCCATATCCGACAGGTGCTTGATGTCCTCGGCATCGTATTCGGCCACGGACATTTGCTGGTTTTGTATGATATCTTCAGCCATTAATCCTTAACTTTCTGTTTTTTCATCATTCAAATTCTTCCGGAAGGCGCATCTTCTCTTATGTATCTCACATTCGAGATACTTCCACTGGCTTTGACTGGCATTGTTGTCCTCGAGCTGGTGGTGCGTTTCGGCCCATTCGTAGCCGTCCTGTACCGTCTGGGGAATGATGTCGGCAAAGATGAGGGCATTGGCGCCTTTGTCCTGATACTCGGGCACGATACCCACAAGCAGCATGTCCAGCACCTGTGGATGTTTGTTGAACCAGAGAGCCTTGGCCATGTGCCACCAACCGAAAGGCCACAGCTTGGCTTTGGCTTTCTGTATGGCACGGCTGAGGCTGGTGATGCAGATGCCCATACCGATGACCTCACCCTCTGCCGTCTCTACCACTGACAGGTAGCGCTTGTCGAGATATTGCAGATACTGGTCGGCATAGGTCTCCATCTGCTCGGGATCCAATTCGCAGTAACCATACAGGTTGGCATACGAACGATTCACCACGTCAAGAACCTTCTGGATATAGCCTCCCTCGCGTATCTCGCTCTTCTTCTTGAACTTGCGCAGGCGGAACCCATAGCGCTTCTTCACCATTTCGGCAATCTTGAAGTATTTCTCTATTTGCGCTTCGTGCCCCTTCTTGGGTACCGTCACCTTGCGTTCCACCCAACCTACTTCCTTCTCATAGCCCAGTTGGCGCATGTGTTCGGGATAATAGGGATAGTTGTAGATACTGTTCATGGTCGAGAGTTGGTCGTAACCGTCTGTCAGCATGCCTTCGAGGTCCAGGTCGGTGAAGCCCAGCGGGCCCACGATGGTGTCCATGCCCCGCTCGCGTCCCCATTGCTCCACGGTATCGAGCAAAGCCTTGGTGACACGGATGTCGTCGACAAAATCTATCCAGCCGAAGCGCACGTGGCGCTCGTGCCAATGTTCGTTGGCGCGGTGGTTGATGATGGCGGCCACACGCCCCACCATCTTACCCTGCGAGAAGGCCATGAAGCACTCCACTTCGCAAAATTTCAGTGCCGGATTCTTCTTGGGATTGAAGGTGTCCAGCGTATCCTCCAGAAAGTCGGGCACAGCATAGGGACAGTCTTTGTACAGTTCCCAATTGAAACGAACAAACTGGCGCATTTCCTTCTTGCTCTTTACGCTCTGGATGGTGATGTCCGATAAGTTTCTTTCCATGATGTGTTTTAGACTTGATAATATCGTACAAAAGTACAAAAAAGGATTGACAAATCCCCAATCTCGGGCTTTTTTTTGGCGATTTTCGTCGTGTTTAGTGCATTTGATGGGCATTTTATTTGGTCAAAACCAAAAAAGATGTTAATTTTGCTATGTATTATGTAAAGAAGTATGAAAATATATAACGTAAAAGTATCAACTATGAAGAAGTATCTGTTTTTGGTACTGATGTTTTTGACAGCAGTACCTGTCCTGGCTCAGGACGAGTATGAAGAGAACGGCCACCGTCTGCCCCCCTACAATTTCATTGGTCTGCAGGGAGGCGTACAGAACACGTTCAACAAGGAGTTCAACAACTGGAAGACATTCACCCCGACCATGAGCCTCAGCTTCGGCCGCATGTTCAATCCCGTGGTGGGCGCACGCCTCCACTTCAACGGCGCCTGGGACAAGTCGGGCGTCAACTATCCCCTGCTGAGCGACGACGGTCACTACAAGTATAACTACGTAACCGGAAGCGCCGACGTCCTGGTCAACCTGTGCACACTGTTCGGCAAGAAGGATTGGTACCCTGTCAACCTCTTCTTTATCGGCGGTCTGGGTGCCAACTATGCATTCGAGAACTACGGCCGCAGCGAGGCCGCCGCTCCCGGCAGCGACATGATGTATGCCGACAACGACGACCGCTGGGCATTCAACGGCCGCGTGGGTCTGGGTCTGGAGATTCCCATCGTGCGCTGGCTGAGCTTCACCCTCGAAGGTGACCTCAACGCTCGCTTCGCCGGCAAGAGCGAAGTCTTCAACGACGACATCCTGCAGATGACCGCTCAGGCCGGTCTCAACTTCAAGTTTGGCTACAAGAAGGCCAAGAAGGCAGAGCCCGTAGCCGTTGTACAGACCGTCACCGAGACACCTGCCACCGAGACCGCAGCACGTCCCGAATACCGCACCCGCATCGACACCGTTTGGTACGACGACGTAACCTATAAGGATGTCACCGCCGACCGCGACATCAAGAAGGAAATCTTCTTCGGCGTCCGCGAGTCCGACGTAGCCGACTCCGACGCCCAGATCAGCGCCGTGGCCGAATTCCTGAAGGGTGTGAAGAACGCCGAGATTACCATCACCGCCTATGCCGACAAGGGCACCGGCAGCTCGAAGCTCAACATGAACTATTCGAAGCAGCGCGCCCAGAAGACCCGCCAGGCCCTCATCAGCAAGGGCGTCAGCCCCAGCGTCATCAAGAGCGTAGAGTGGAAGGGCGACACCGAGCAGCCCTATGTCGACAACGACAAGAACCGCGTCAGCATCATCAAGGGACACGGCGTCTACACCCAGAAGGAGAAAGTCGTAACCAAGAAGTTCCGCACCAAAGAAGTTCGCGAGCGCATCAACTGATAGAACTATCTTAAACGTAATACTATGAATCAGATTAAGAAACTGTTTGCAGTAGTGCTGCTGGCAGCAAGTACCATGTCTGCCAGCGCCAAGGAGTTGGACTACAAGCCCTTCCCCCACATGTTTGTCGGCCTGCAGGGTGGAGCCCAGACCACTTGGACCAACTACGACCAACTGAAGCTCATCACCCCCACAGCCAGCGTATACTTCGGCGGATGGTTCACTCCGGTAGTGGGTGCCCGTCTGCACGTCAACGGCATCTGGAACAAGGGCGGCTACGACGACCAGGTGCCCGACTTCACCTATAAGTACAAATACGTCACCACCAACCTCGACCTGATGCTGAACCTCGTTACCCTGTTCGGCAAGAAGGACTTCTATCCCGTGAACGTCTACCTGATTGGCGGTATCGGCCTCAACACGGCCTGGGACAACGACGACGCCTACGCCCAGAAGCTGGCCATGCCTCTGGCCTGGGACGGCACCCGTCTGAGCCACAACGCCCGCGTCGGCGCCATGCTCGAGTGGGTATTTGCCAAGCACTGGGGCCTGAACCTCGAGGTCAGCGCCAACAGCCTCAACGACCGCTACAACAGCAAGATCGGCAACAAGGACGACTGGAGCCTCACCGCCCAGCTGGGTCTGGCCTATAAGTTCGGCTTCAAGAAGGGCGCCAAGAAGGAGCCCGCCTACACCGCCACTACCGTAGCACCCGTTCAGGAGACCGCAACCGTTGCCGCCGAGCCCAAGTATGCAACCCGCATCGACACCACCTGGTACGACGACGTCACCTATAAGGAAGTGCCCTCGCAGGAGAAGATGGAAAAGAACATCTACTTCGAAATCCGCGAGAGCGAGGTGGGCACCAATGCCAACATCAACGCCATCGCCGACTTCGTCAAGAACCACAAGAACTGCAAGGTCAGCGTCACCGGCTATGCCGACAAGGGCACCGGCACACCCGCCATCAACAAGAACTACTCGCAGCAGCGTGCCGACCGCGTGACCAAGGCCCTGGTGAAGGCAGGCGTACCCGCCGCCATCATCACCACCAAGGCACTGGGTGACACCGTACAGCCCTTCGCTGAAAACGACAAGAACCGCGTTGTCATCACCGTAGCCACAGGCGACGGCACCAAGAAGGAGAAAGTCGTCACCAAGAAGTTCCGCACCAAGGAAGTTCGCTATCGCGTAGACTAATCCATTATTAAATGAACACGCGCATACGTGCGTGCGACTATAGAGGAAGCCTCTGCTGCATAATGCGCAGCAGAGGCTTCCTTTTTTTATTTTTATGCTCCTCCCCACAGCTGCTTTCGAGGGTACCCGTAAAAAGGCAACCGCTGCGGGCGGACCAAGACCCCAGGACTATATCTCCAAGAGCCAGTTGTAGGCTTCGGCACTATTCATGGGGCCATGCCCCTTCACCCGACGGAACATGCGGTTAGATATAGACGAAAGTGATGACTGGTCATGAGCCAACAGCCTGCTGACATCGGCACGGCTTAGCCCCAGGCGCAACAGAAGGAACATCATCCGTTCCGTCTCTGTTGCGTCTGGGGCTTCGTTGTATAAGCGCCGGAGCAGCCCGGCATCATCGGACAGCAGCATATTCTCCACTTGCTGCAGTTCCTCGGGCAGTAGGACTTTATTATTCTTCGACTTTGCATGCAGGTACTTGAACAGCGTACTATGCTCATATCTCTGTTTTGTCTCTCCCTGCGATTTCCGGGCCTTGTGTCGCAGATTCGCAAGCTGTTTTTCCTTATCCGCCACCACCTGCATCTGTTCTTCCCTCCCCATCCTTGCCTGTTCCCATTCATCCGACAGATGCCGCCTCTCCTCCTCGTTTTCAGCATGACTTATCCGTTCCTTCAGCAATTCCATTCTCTCCTCCATTTCCTGTAACTCCACCCTCGCTTGATTCATTTCCGCCTCAGCCTTCGCTATCTTTTTCTTATATTGCGCATACAAATAATAGCCTGACAACATAAGAAGCACCGTCACTATTGCCATCACCATCCAGGTTGCTTGCAACTTGCGCTGTCTCCCCTCCAACTCTATTGTCTTTTCATAGCTATCCTTCTGTGCCCGGCTGTAGTCGTACAGCTCATGCAGGTTCTGCAGGTTTGCCGACAACATCTCCTGATACGCACTGTCCACGGCATCGCATTGCAGCCGGGCGTACTTGAGAGCCGAATCCTTTCGTCCTGCCTGCTCGAAAACGCTTCGCAATCCCCGATATGCCGCCTGCCGATTATTCCAGTCCGATTCCTTCATTTCCCTGCGGAAGAACAACTCCGCAGAGTCCAGTTTACCCTGGGCCTCCAGCAACCTACCTTTTGCATAATAGTAAATTGGAAAGGAACTATTAAATGTTGTCAAATCTACCTCATCACTGTATTGCTCGTAAATCTCAAGGAATTTCTGTGCCTCCTCTAGTTTTCCTAATTCTATATCTGCCAATACACTTGTACAGAGTTTATTTGCTGCAAGTTGGTATTGACCGAGTCTTTGACTTTCCGCCAATACCATCCAACTCTTATCTGCAATGGTTTGGTAGTCGCCCAAAACATAGCACTTCCCCAGTCTTTCCCATTGCGAAGCAACCATCATCAACGTATCTTTTGCCTTGAGTGCATATTTGTAAACACTTGTATCCTCCCTTGCAGATTGCTCATAAAGATTCTGCCGATATAAAATATCACTTTTCTGTCCATATAAACGAGCCAATACGTCATATCGGCAATCTGTGTCCAAAGTATCAGCCGCACCAATTCCATTAAGAAACGCCTCCATCGCTTTTGGTGCGTCATGCAGGTCGCGATACACACTGCCCAACAGATAATACGCCTCCATCAGTTCATTGCTCGTCCCATGTTCTTTATAATAAGCAATGACGCGCTGCATCATGGTATCGTCTCTCTCGGTCAGTGGTTGGTATTTCCGATTCCGCTCAGATACATCTTGCATCACTTCAAGAGCCTTCTCCTCGTTCATATCGGGACAGGAGGGGCGGCGTATACAAGCACATGAGAATGATAAAAAAAGCAGGAATAAATGGGATTTCTTCATAATTGTGTTGTTTTGTCGGCGCAAATATAAGTTTTTTATTTGATTCCGCCAAATCCAAGAATGCGATGGAACGGGCAATTTTGCCTTCCAAATGAAATTGCAAAGTTTTTTGCAAAGTTTTTCTTGCTGAAGCTATGAAAAATGTGCCGTAACTTTGCAGAAGAATTCTAAAAATGTCATGACACAAGGGAATAGAACTAAAATTTAAAAAAAAGAATTATGAAAAAATTTTTGTTAACATTAGGGATGGTTTTCACACTGTTGACCACCGACCTCCCCTTATACGCATGGGAGCCAATAGGAAACTCTATTTCGTTGTCCTTAGTAGATATAAAACCTAATAATGGATACCCTCGCACTCCCGTTTACATCCCTCAGGTTGGCCAGGAAGGTTACACCCTGCACTTCCACGATGCCGTGGACTTCACCGTCAACCTCTATTCCGTGGACGAGGACGGCGAGCGCACCATGGAGTACACCACCTTCGTACCTGCTACCACCGAGAGCATCACACTGCCCAGCAACCTCACTGGCACCTTCGTCATCGAGGTCGTTCGTGGCAGTCAGCACTTCGAAGGAGAAATAGAATTGTAACACATAAAGGCGATGTTACTATTTATTATTACATTCTTATTAATAACTAAAACAATTAAATCAATGAAAAAATTTTCTACATTGGCCAGCAGCA
>ODAJ012173407.1_pt1 | contig 27664 bp, 20 predicted proteins | sample 1539241 | NCBI WGS metagenome assembly ODAJ01 (sample SAMN02144231, study PRJEB22623) | gut metagenome | biome: sheep rumen | host: Ovis aries | place: New Zealand
AACAAGAAAAAATATCCAAATCTCAGCAATATCAGCGAACTGGGATTACAACGCATTGAGAACAAGGGCGAAGAATGTTGGGTAACAGAGTTTCTTGAAGACCCAAATAAAGCGAAGGAGAAATTGGTCAAAATTGCGAATTGGGTTGTTGATAAGTAATAAATTCAATTGATAATACAATGGTAACCTATATTTCTAACTCTTCCCACTACAAAGAAGTGCTTTCACGGGTGCAATCCGTGAAGCACATTCTTTGGATTGGTATCGCTGATATTAAAGACTTATATGTAGATGTGGGCAAAGAGAAGAAAAACGCTTGGGGTTCTCATCGTTCTGCTACTGTCGCATAAATTTTAAATAAAAATATCATTTTTCTTAGACCTCTGCCACGAAATGACGGAGGTCTTTGTTTACTTTGCAACTAACTTAAATATTAACCCTTTAATAAATTATTTTATGATTACAAAAGTATTGAACAACGAATTTATGCAGAAGATTCTAATAATCTTAGTGGTAGTGCTTGGTTCTATGGAAACAAAGGCACAGAATATTAGTAACATAGAAACAACAAATAATTGGTATTATATTTATGATGACAGTGGCAAGAAGATAAATACTGTCAGCACTACAACTGGAGAACTTAAAGGCTACAGTGCAAATTTCTACGTTATCCAGCATGGTATGTGGATTCACACCTATAGCCCTACTGGGAAGAAACTTCATACATTCACGGATTCATCTGTCGGTAGAATTCTCTCTGTGACTGGTGATTCTTTTACATCCCAGAAAGGCGCATGGATTCATACATGGAACAAGGATGGAAAGAAGATAAGCACTCGTCCTGCACGTTGACAGAATATTATTTTTTCGATATAATATCACTTTCCTCAGACCTCTGCCACAAGTTGGCAGAGGTCTTTGCTTTCTTTGCACTTGTAATGATAAAAATAAGGAAAAATGGCAATGAAAAGGAATATAGATTTACTCTCAGCTATAGAGCAGATAGTTGAGAAAGCGAAGGGCAGCGGACTGAGCAGTGAGTTCTTTCGCAAGGCTGACAGGTATATAAAATATGTAGCAGAGAAACTGGAACTCACCAAGGAGCAGAGCGTGATGATGGCTCTGTTTATTGACCATAGTGACACTACTGACATAACGATTAGCTGCTTCTGCAAATTACTTGGGTGCAGAACCACGAGAATCATCAGGTATATGTCTGACATTGATGTGCTTGAGAAGAGGGAATTGATCAGATGCAGTCGTGATGGTAACCATATAACATACAGGGTTCCCATAGAAGTGATTGAGGCTTTTAAGAAGAATGAGAAGTTTACGGCTAAGGACTGCTCTGGTTTGTCTTGTCTGGAGTTGTTCGTAGAGATTGAAAAAATATTTGAGTTGAGAGATAACAAAGAGTTAACATTCTCAGCCACTGCAGATAAGATACAACATCTGTTTGATTGCAATGCCCAGCTTCTTTATGTTCAAAAGGTTAGAAGCTATAAACTAAATGTGCAGGACGAAATGATGTTGGTTCTCTTTTCGCATCTGTTTGTAAATAATAGCGATGATGGAATAATGTTTCATGACTTGGAATTCCTTTACGACAACAAGTGCACATGGAGGCTCATTAAAACTTCTATGAACAACGGAACTTTTATTCTATTACGGGAAAATATAATAGAGAACAACTGCAGTGACGGCTTTGTTGACAGGTCTTCATTTCGCATGACGGCTAAAGCCAAACGGGATTTATTCTCAGAACTCAATCTGTCGCTTATGAATGAGGAGGAGAAGCGCAATGATGTTATCAAACATGAGGAAATAACTCACAAAAAGTTATTCTATGACGACAACATCAGCAGGCAGATAGCAGAATTAGGCAAACTGCTGGAGGAGTCGGAATATAAAAAGGTTAATTCTCGAATGAAGGCTAATGGCTTCAGATGTGGCTTCACATGCCTGTTTTATGGTGCACCAGGTACTGGAAAGACCGAGACTGTGATGCAGTTAGCCAGACAAACGAAGCGTGACATTCTTCAGGTCAACATATCACAGATTAAGAGCATGTGGGTGGGAGAAAGTGAGAAGAACATCCAGATGGTTTTCGATGCCTATCGTTCTATTGTGAAAGAGCGAAGCATCACTCCTATCCTACTCTTCAATGAGGCTGATGCCATAATTGGCAAACGACATACTGGAGCAGAAAGAGCTGTTGACAAGATGGAGAATGCTATACAGAATATCATTCTTCAGGAAATGGAGAGTCTAGATGGAATACTCATTGCCACAACCAATCTGGTACAGAACATGGATAAAGCATTTGAGCGCAGATTCCTTTACAAGATAAAGTTTGAGAAACCTACTATTGAGGCACGTATGAATATGTGGCATGAGATGATTCCAGCTCTGAAGGATGATGAAGTACGCATTCTGGCAACGAGATATAACTTCAGTGGAGGACAGGTTGAGAACATAGCTCGCCACTACACCATAGCAAACATCTTGCATGGAGAGCCTGAAAACATTATCGAGGAACTTTCATCGTATTGTGACAATGAGAGGCTTGATGAGAAAGAACATCACAAAATAGGATTTAACGTATAAATAAGTAAACGTATGGAAGAACTGAAATCATTAGAGCAGATAGAGAAGCCTGGATTGTGGTTTGTCTATTCTATGCAACCAACTCTTGAGTTGTGCAGATACATCTATCAGTTGGCAGTAGAGACAGGGCTACACCTAACTGTATATTCTTCGGCTTCAGAAGAGGAAATACAAAACAATGTTTTCGACCTCATAAAAAATAACTGTATAGAGAATGCTTCAAATGAGTCAGAACGCAACTGGCTGGAACAGGAACTAAGTGAATACAACACACATGGTTACTTCTGTAGCTTGGAGGAACTGAACGAATATGTGCCCAAAGGTTCATTCTGGAGTAATAATGTAATTATTGATGATTTCAAAATATTTAATATCAATAATCATGGCATACATTTGATAGATAACATTTCTGAACTCTTCGAGGAAGAAAGCGACATTTCTAAGGTATATCAAATGCTGGAGAAAGAAGCCATAGACTATAAAAATACCATTATAATTTTTGAGAGAACAAAATGAACAAGGAGAAACTTAATAAGCTGATTAAGGAGATGACCAATAATCCTCAAAGCCTCGTTGACATTACACTTAACGATGCGAAGAGATTGTTTGACGAGAATAAAGACATTCATGATTTTGACGTTTCTGTCAACGCATCAGCTGATGGCAGAATGGAACGCCTAATGAACCAAGTAAAAAGGACTGTAACAGTAGAGAATGGAGACATTAGTCTGCTTTTTTATTTGTTCTTTCCAGAGAATCTACCATTAATGATGCATGAACTATCTCAGTTTACCAAATGGATTGACACAATACCTGGTAGCTATACCATCAGATGGGGAATGGCAAAGCACTCTGCTCAAGAACTTAGAACAATAATATTATGGCAATAAAGAAACAGAAAGAGCCAAAATCATATTGGAGTCACAAGAATTTGACAAAAAGAAAACATTTTGAAAAATAACCTCATAAGGTCACTAAATCGCTCTCAAGGCGCATGAATACTAGGCTGAGGATAGTGACCTCTTTTCGAGAAAGGTCACTTAGAGGTCACTTGAAACCTCACAATAAATTAATTAGGAATTAAGCTGAAATTCTGATTGTAGTGACCTGTATAGTGACCTATATAGTGACCTCTCTCGAAAAGAGGTCACTATCGGGAAGGCGCATAAACACTGGGGAGAGAGGGGCGTTAGTGAGGTTAGGAGGTTATTCACGAAAACTTCACGTTTTTCGTGAAATTAGAAATTGAAAAATTAAGAAATTAGAAATTTTTTCTCTCTTTTGGTAAAAGCATTACTTTTAGAGATAGAAGTAATGCTTTTAGCGCTAAAAGTAATGCTTCTGCAGAGGGAGGCAATGCCTCTGTGAAAGGAGTTTTTTTTGTGGGAATTGGATTGTATAAAAAGTTTTTTGTACCTTTGCATAGCATGAGTAGCGAAACGAGGGTGAACAACCAGACATACAGAATGCATGGACATGACTATGCCAGACCTGGAACGTATGAGGTGACGATGGTGGTGGCTGGCAGACAGGCTGTGTTTGGTGAACTGGTGGGTACTACCAAGGCTGGTGGGGATGCTCCGCGACTGGAGCCCTCGGAACTGGGGAAGATAGTATTGGAGAGGGAGATACCTAAGATACATCATTACTACCCTATGGTGGAGGTGTGGCAGGTGTGCCTTATGCCCGACCATCTGCACATGATAGTACGCATAAACGAGCCTCTGCCCGAGGGAAAGCATCTGGGCATAGTGTTGGGCGCTTTCAAGGGAGGCGTAAGCAGGGCTTGGTGGAAATTGTGTGCCACTGTTTCTGATGCATCAGCATCAGAGAAATGCGCTCCGCTTTTTGAGCCTAACTATAACGACCACATACTGATGCGTGATGGGCAGTTGGAGAACTGGAAGCGCTATCTGCGCGATAACCCTCGCCGACTGGTGATGAGACGCGAGTACCCCCGACTGTTTCAACGGGCGATGTGCATAGTGATAAACGGGGTGCGCTATAGTGCTTTCGGTAATGTGCTCTTGTTACGCCAGCCTGAGAAGCATCAGGTGTTTTTTCACAGACGCACAAATGGGATGCCTACTGAGGAGACGGACTATTGGGAGACAGAACGAAAGAGGCTTATATCAGCAGCTGAGAGCGGCGATGTGTTGGTGACGCCTGGTATTTCTGAATGTGAGAAGCGGATAAAGAACATCGCCTTGGAACAGAGGTTGCGACTGATACACCTGCAGGTGGAGCCTATCGGGGCGCTGTGGAAGCCAGAGCGGAGCCGTTTTGAGGCGTGCGCTTCGGGAACGTTGCTTATACTGGCTCCTTGGGCTGAGGATATGCCTGAGTTTGGGAGCGACTATGAGCGGTTTCATTACCTGAACAGGCTGGCTGAGACGGTGTGTGGAGTTAACAGCGAGACACAGGTGGTGATGAGAGGGTGATGGGAGCTCAAGGCTAATGCCTTGAGAACAGTGGCTAAAGAAAGGAAAGAGCTCAAGGCACGCCTTGAGAACAGTGGCTAAATAAAGAAAGGAAAGAGCTCAAGGCTGATGCCTTGAGAACGGTGGCTGAAGATGATGGGCTAAAGAAGGGTGGCTCAAGGACGAGGGCTGAAGACAGGAGCGAGAAAACGGGGGAATTATTTGCTAAATTAAGGAAAAAGCAGTAATTTTGCACCTTATTAGTATATAAGGGCTGAAAAAGGAAAGGTGAAGAGATTATTCTTCTACATACTGGTGGCGATGGTGAGTATGACGGCTGGGGCAGAGACTAAGGGACTGAAGAAGGTGATACATAAGGTGGACAGCGTCTTGGCGGCGAAGTATATGCGCACGAAGTTTGACACGAACTATATGAGCCGTCCTGCGACTAAGCTGATTCTGACGGGAAGGGTGAATTTCTCTGGCACAAGAATACGCTCTGAGGGTCTGTTGGATAACCATCAGAGGTTTAAGACGAAGATGGATGCTGACTTTAAGACTACGGTGAGTGTGGGTGTGAACTATATGGGGCTGGGACTGAACCTGGCGCTGAACCCTGCGAAGCTGGCTGGCAAGTATCACGACTTTGAACTGAACTTTACGAAATACGGCAACTGCTGGGGTGGCGAGGTGAGCTACCAGAATGCGAAGAACTTCAGCGGATGGATAGACAAAGAGGGAGAGGGCGAGAAGGACCTGCCTACAGAGAACATGCAGGTGAAGACCCTGAATGTGAACCTCTATTATGCCTTCAACCATCGCCGTTTCTCATACCCTGCTGCCTTCAGCCAGACGTTCATCCAGCGCAGGTCGGCTGGCAGTCTGCTGTTGGCTGCCTCATATCAGGGACAATGGGGCAACGCGGAGGCTGACGGACACTCGCTGAACATGCGACAGAACAATATAGGCATAGGTGCTGGCTATGGCTACAACTGTGTGCCATCAGAGAAATGGCTGCTGCACATATCGGCCCTGCCTACGTTTATAGTGTATAGCAAGACATCGGCATCAATGGACGGAAAGGATGCCCCACTCCACTACCACTTCCCTGAGGTGATAATAACCAGCAGAGGAGCGGTGGTGAGAAACTTCAAGAGGAGTTTCATGGGTATGTCGATGGTGTTTAACTTCACTAATGTGGGCGACGACAACAGCCTGTCTTTAAAGAATGTAAGATGGCTGGTAAGGGCTTTCTACGGAGTGAGGCTGTAAACGGGAACGGGAACGATACGTGGCTTCGCCACTACGATACGCCCTAAAGGGCTACGAAACGCAATCGAAGATTGCTACGATACGGCGCTGAAGCGCCTACGAAAACGAAAACCTTTTGAACTATTAAACCCTTTGAACCTTTGAACCAAAAACGAAGCATAGCGGCATTTGATTTTGACGGTACTCTGACAACGAAGGACTCGCTGTTGGAGTTTCTGCTGTTTGCTCACGGAAGGGTGAAGACCTACTGGGGACTGATGTTGCTGGCACCTGCAATGGCGCTGATGGCTATGGGGGTGATAGACAATAACAGGTGTAAGGAGATACTGCTGAGATACTTCTTTAAGGGTATGAGGCATGAGGACTTCGAGCAATTGGGAAGTGAGTTTGCGAAGAGAGGGCAAGAGATACTGAACCCCAAGACCTGCGCCACCCTGAAGAAGCACATAAGCGAGGGTCACGAGGTGTATATCATCAGCGCGAGCGTGGAGGAATGGGTGAAGCCGATAGCCGAGACCTTAGGTGTGAAGAACGTGCTCTGCACCCGACTGGCTGTGGGCGAGGACGGAAGACTGACTGGGCGCTATGAGGGCAAAAACTGTCACGGACAGGAGAAGGTGAACCGTCTGCTGGAGCGAGAGCCCGAGCGCAAGGACTACTACCTCTATGCCTACGGCGACTCAGGTGGCGACAAGCAGATGTTTGAATTTGCTGATGAACACGAGAAGATAGTTCACAGTTCATAGTTCACAGTTCATAGTTTACCTAAAAAACCCTAATTTATTTGCTAATCTCGCGGAAAAATAGTAAATTTGCACCTTAATAAATGATTCTAAACGATTTATAATACAATTATGGCAGACAGATTATTCATCTTTGACACCACCCTGAGAGATGGTGAGCAGGTTCCAGGATGCCAGCTGAATACGGTTGAGAAGATTCAGGTGGCTAAGCAGCTGGAGCAGTTGGGAGTTGACGTGATCGAGGCTGGTTTCCCTATCAGTTCTCCTGGCGACTTCAACTCAGTGATTGAAATATCAAAGGCCGTTACATGGCCAACAATCTGTGCCCTTACACGCGCCGTGGAGAAGGACATAGACTGTGCTGCCGAGGCACTACAATATGCTAAGCATAAGCGCATACACACGGGCATAGGCACCAGTCCTACGCACATCAAGTATAAGTTTAACAGCACGCCTGAGGAGATAATAGAGCGTGCCGTGGCTGCTGTGAAATATGCCAAGAAGTATGTGGAGGACGTAGAGTTCTATGCTGAGGATGCAGGCAGAACAGACAACGAGTATCTGGCTCGCGTGATAGAGGCTGTAACGAAGGCTGGTGCTACGGTATGTAACATACCTGACACAACGGGGTTCCGTACTCCTTACGAGTATGGCGAGAAGATTAAGTACCTGTACGAGCACGTTGATGCCTTCGCTGCTGGCAAGTCTATCCTCTCTACCCACTGCCACAACGACCTGGGTATGGCGACAGCCAACACCGTAGCAGGTGTGCTAAACGGCGCACGACAGGTGGAGGTGACCATCAACGGCATTGGCGAGCGTGCTGGCAACACATCGCTCGAGGAGGTGACCATGATATTCAAGACCCACCCAGACCTGGGCATTGAGACCAATATCAACACGCAGAAGATATGGCCTACGAGCCGCATGGTGAGCACGCTGATGAACATGCCAGTGCAGCCAAACAAGGCTATCGTGGGCAAGAATGCCTTTGCTCACTCATCAGGCATACACCAAGACGGTGTGCTGAAGAACACCTCTACTTACGAGATTATGGACCCTAAGGAGGTGGGCATAGACGATAACGCTATCGTACTGACAGCACGCTCTGGTCGTGCAGCTCTGAAGCACCGTCTGCACATCCTTGGCATAGAGATGAAGGACCAGGAGCACCTCGACAAGATGTACCAGAAGTTCCTCGAGATGGCTGACAAGAAGAAGCAGTTGGGCGACGAAGACCTGCTCGTTCTTGCAGGCGTAACATCATCCAAGGAGAACCTCGTAAAGATGGAGTCGCTACAGGTAACATCAGGTAAGGGTGTGACACCTATCGCAGCCATCAAACTGAAGATAGCCAACGAGGTATTTGAGGCTGCTGCTACGGGTAACGGTCCTGTGGATGCCTCTATCAAGGCGCTGAAGCAGATTATCCATCGCCAGATGGAACTCAAGGAACTCACCATCCAGGCTATCAACAAGGGTTCAGACGACCTGTGTAAGGTGCATGTGCAGGTGGAGCACGAAGGCACCATTTACTACGGTTTCGGCTCAAATACCGACATAGTGACTGCCACACTGGAGGCCTACATCGACTGCATAAACAAGTTTAAGGTTGCCAAGATATAAATTTCAAGAAGTTAAAGGAGTTAAAAGGAGTTAAAGACTATACAAGAGACCTCAATCATCAACTGGTAGTAATGTCCCTATAACTCCTCTTAACTCCCTTTAACTCCCCTATAACTCCTCAATACAATTAATATGAATACATTATTTGACAAAATCTGGGACGCCCACGTAGTACAGAACGTGGAGGACGGTCCTACCCAACTTTACATAGACCGCCTCTATGCACATGAGGTAACAAGTCCGCAGGCTTTCGACACCCTGCGCGACAAGGGCATCAAGGTGTTCAGACCAGACCACGTAGTGGCTATGCCTGACCACAACACCCCTTCAGACCAGCAGGAGCGCATCGACGACCCTGTAGGCAGAAAGCAGGTGGAGACCCTGGCAAAGAACTGCGCCGAGTTTGGCATTAAGCACTTCGCTATGGGCACGAAGGACAATGGTATCATCCACGTGGTAGGTCCTGAGAAGGGACTCTCTCTGCCAGGCATGACCATCGTATGTGGTGACTCACACACCTCTACCCACGGTGCAGTAGGTGCATTGGCTATGGGCATAGGCACATCAGAGGTGGCTCAGGTGCTTGCATCTGAGACCATTTTGCAGTCAAAACCAAAGTCTATGCGCATAAACATCGAGGGCGAGCTCAAGCCAGGCGTAACAGCCAAGGATGTGGCACTCTACATCATGGCACAGATGACTACATCAGGCGCTACGGGCTATGTGGTGGAGTATGCTGGCAGCACCATACGCAACATGTCTATGGAAGGCAGACTGACACTCTCTAACCTCTCTATCGAGATGGGTTCAAGAGCAGGCATCATAGCTCCAGACGAGACCACCTTCGCTTACCTCAAGGGACGTGAGTACGCTCCTAAGGGTGCTGAGTGGGACAAGGCAGTGGAATACTGGAAGACCCTCAAGAGCGACGACAATGCCGTATTCGACAAGGAGGTGACATACCACGCTGAAGACATAGCTCCTCGCATCACTTACGGCACCAACCCTGGCGCTGGCATAGCAATAGACGGCACAGTGCCAACATACGACTCTGTTAGCGCTGAGGAGAAGGCACAGTTAGAGGCACAGCTCAGCTATATGCAGTTTGAGCCAGGACAGAAGTTGGAGGGCACACCTGTGGACTACTGTTTCCTTGGCGCCTGCACCAACGGACGTATCGAGGACTTCCGCGCTTTCGCTTCTATCGTGAAGGGCAAGAAGAAGGCTGACTCAGTAGTGGCATGGCTCGTGCCAGGCTCATGGCTCGTTCGCCAGCAGATTATAGACGAGGGCATAGACAAGATACTCGAGGAAGCAGGCTTTGAACTGCGTCTGCCATCATGCTCAAGCTGTCTTGCCATGAACCCAGACAAGGTGCCAGCAGGCAAACTGTCAATCTCAACCTCAAACCGCAACTTCGTAGGTCGTCAGGGACCTGGTGCTCGCACCGTCCTTGCCTCACCACTGACCGTTGCGGCATCAGCCATCACAGGTAAGATAACAGACCCAAGGAAGTTCATATAATATTAAGTAGTTAAAGGAGTTAAAAGGAGTTATCGCTCGCTTTGCTCGCTAAGGAGTTAAAAGACGATACCTGAGACCTCAACTGTAGTGTCCTCTAACTCCCTCTAACTCCTCTTAACTCCCCTAAAAAAAGACAAACTATGGCTAAAGAAAAATTCAACATAATAAAGTCAACATGTCTGCCAATAAACATTGACAACTGTAACACCGACCTAATCATACCAGCTCGCTATCTGGCTTCTACCACCAGAGACCCTAAGTTCTTTGGCGATGCCTTCATGCACGACCTGCGATATGATGCTGAGGGCAAACCAGTAGCAGACTTCGTAATGAACCAGCCAGACTTCTCAGAGGCTCCTCGCGAGGGAGTACACCAGATAATCGTGGGTGGCAAAAACTGGGGTTCTGGCTCATCACGCGAACATGCTGCATGGGCTATAGCAGGCTATGGAGTGAGAGTGGTAATCAGCTCAAGTTTCGCTGACATCCACCGCAACAATCTGCTCAACTGCTTCGTGCTCCCAGTAATAGTGACACCAGAGTTTCAGACAGAACTCTTCGCTTCAATAGAGAAAGACCCAAAGACAATCGTGACTGTTGACGTGCCTAACCAGACCGTAACAAACGAGGCTACAGGCCGTCAGGAGAAGTTTGAAATCAACGGCTACAAGAAATACTGTCTTGAGAACGCCCTTGACGACATCGACTTCCTCTTGAAGAACCAAGACAAAATAGTTGCCTGGGAAAAGAAATAATGACAAACAACCCTACGAAAATAGAGATAATGGACTCCACTCTCCGCGATGGAGAGCAGACCAACGGCGTGAGTTTTCTGCCCCACGAGAAACTGAGCATAGCACGCATGCTGCTCAGAGACGTGAAGGTGGACCGCATTGAGGTGGCTTCGGCACGAGTATCGGACGGTGAGAAAGAAGCCGTGACGATGATATGTCGCTATGCCAACCAGCTGGGCAGGCTCGACAGCGTAGAGGTGTTGGGATTTGTGGACAACGGAGCATCTATCGACTGGATAGCAGACTGCGGAGGCAAGGTGATAAACTTGCTGACAAAGGGTTCTGAGAAACACTGCACGCACCAGTTGAAGAAGACACCTGACGAGCATATAGCCGATGTCAAGGCAAACATAAAACTGGCACAGGAGAAGGGACTCATGGTAAACATATACCTGGAGGACTGGAGCAACGGAATGCGCGACAATGCCGAGTATGTGTACCACATGGTGGATGCGCTGAAGGACTGTGGCGTGAAAAGGTTTATGCTACCAGACACTCTTGGTGTGCTGACACCTAAGGAGACGGCAAAGTTCTTTAAGGAGATGACAAGCCGCTTCCCCACCCTACACTTCGACTTCCACGCTCATAACGACTATGACCTTGCCGTGGGCAACAGCCTCAGCGCCGTGACATACGGAGCGAAGGGACTGCACGTGACGGTGAACGGACTGGGCGAGCGTTGTGGCAATGCTCCGCTGGCGAGTGTGCAGGCTGTATTGAAAGACCAGTTGCACATAGAGACGAGCATCGAAGAGAACATGCTCAACGAGGTGAGTCACGTGGTGGAAGGTTATTCAGGCATAGCTGTGGCACCAAACCAGCCTATTGTGGGCGACAACGTGTTTACACAGGTGGCTGGAGTACATGCCGACGGCGACAACAAGCACCAGCTGTATTGCAACGACCTGGTGCCTGAGAGGTTTGGCAGAAAACGCGAATATGCACTTGGCAAGAACTCTGGCAAGGCTAACATCGAGATGAACCTGCAGGAGTTAGGGCTTGACCTTACACCAGAGCAGACCAAGAAGGTAACAAAACGTATTACCGAACTGGGCGACAGGAAGGCGATAGTGACTCAGGAAGACCTGCCATATATCGTGGCCGATGTGCTGAAGCACTCTGCTCCTGAGGACCGAGTAAGGCTGAAGGCTTACATGGTGAGCCTCTCTTACGGACTGAAACCTCATGCTGCAATAAAGATTTCTATCGACGGCAAGCGCTACGAGGCTGATGCTACGGGCGACGGACAGTATGATGCATTCATGAAGGCTCTGCGCCACATCTACAAGGAGACGCTTGGACGCACCTTCCCTATGCTTGAGAACTATGCCGTAACCATCCCACCTGGTGGTAGGACGGACGCCTTAGTGCAGACGCAGATAACATGGCGCATGAAGGACGGCAGAATACTACGCACTCGTGCTCTGGATGCAGACCAGACTGAGGCTGCTATCAAGGCAACCTTCAAAATGCTGAATCAGATAGAAGACGAATTTTGATTCAGTTTACTAAAAACGAAAAGTTATTCTATGGTACGGCGTAATGCCGTACTTTTTTATTGCCTCACGATGCTTCACTGTGGGGTAACCTTTATTGGATAGCCAGTCGTACTGGGGGTACTCAGCAGCGAGGTTGTTCATGAAATCATCACGATAAGTCTTGGCAAGGATGCTTGCCGCTGCTATGGCGAGGTATTTGCCGTCGCCCTTCACTATCGTGGTATGAGGCAGGGGTTGGCAGTCATAGAGCAAGGGCATGTTCTCATAGCAGTCAATGGTGCTATGATCAACAGAGGGATAATAGGGGTCGAAACGGTTGCCATCTATTATCAGTGCCTCTGGCTTTACCTTCAGTTGGTCTATCGCCCTGTGCATAGCGAGGTAGGATGCATGGAGGATGTTTATCTTGTCTATCTCCTGCGCCGTACACACTCCCACAGCCCACGCTATGGCATCATGCTCTATCTGTTCTCGCAACTGATATCGAACTTTCTCAGTCAACTGCTTCGAGTCGTTCAGCACATCGTTATGATAGTCATCAGGCAAGATTACGGCGGCTGCGTACACAGGACCAGCAAGACATCCCCTACCCGCCTCGTCGCAGCCAGCCTCAATCTTCCCAGTATAATAATGTGGTAAAAGCATCAATCTTTTAATTTGAATGTTACTTCCTTAACAAGGCGAAGGTGGTAGGTTTTGCCAGTAGTGCCAACTGCTACCAGACCATTGCTTGCATTACTAACCCAAGAAAAGGCAGTAGAGCAATCACCACAATAATAATAATGTCCATCATATGGCAAAGCTTCACCCGTCAATGACTTTATAGCACTACTTACCTTTGGCAACTTTGCTTGCGTCTTTATGTTATTATACTGCTCCAACGTAGGAACGCTCCAGCCTGTAATATCGCCTTCTGAGTATTCGGCTATCTGGTCTTGGGTACAGTCTTGCTTAGCATAAAGCAAGCCCTTATCTCCATCAAGATAGGCAAGCACATGACCTTCGAATACGATTCCAGACTCTGTAGGCATTGCGCTAACAAGGAAAGTCTCTCCATCAGTATCTATTGCCCCTGTACCATCACCACTGCCTATTGGAGTCAGGACGAGTTCTTCATCAATAGCATCACCCCAACCCTCAGATGTAACGGTCACAGTCAGTTCGCGGTTAGTGACATTCGCGCCTGTACCAGAGAAATGATAAGGGGTGCCAGCAAGGAGTTTGGCATTATAAGAGGATGTATATGACTGCTTGGTATCATCAGTCATAGTCTGCGTTATGGTAAGCGTAGTAGGAGCACTGACACTTGGGAACACATACGCAACAGCCGACTTCCACGTTGTGCCGTCACTCTGCTTCGTAAGGTCGAGTGTGGCTGTGGTGGTGCCTGCATACTCTCCTGCCAGGTTCATAGACTCTCTCAATGCGCCAAGTTTAACACTCACAGCCTTGACATCTGAAGATATATTATTTAATGTAAAATCAACAGCAGCGACAGCATAGGAGAGTGTCAGAGGCAGTTCTGTCTCATCATCCACCGTAGCATTCTTTGTGCAACGCATTACGGGCTTTGTGAAGTAACCGTTTTCTGCTGTCACCATATTATTTTCTGGTACATCATCATTGCCAGCATCTGCTCCTGCTATGGCATAGAAGGTGTAGTCGCCAGACACTAAAGAAAGGTTTACTGATGTAGCACCCTCCTCTGTCACACTTGCCCTTTTCTCCACCAGTCCGTCGGCATTGACGGCATAGATGGTCAGGGGCGATGGGATGTCAACGTTAGAGTCACCAGACTTAGAGGTTACCAGTACGCTGTAGGTATCGTCCAGAGCTACTACAGAGCTGATTTTATCGCCAAGGTCTATCTGTTGGCATGATGCAAGGAGCAATGCAGAAGCTGTAAAAGTAAAAATCTGTTTCATAATATTATTTGGTTGAGCATTTAATTTGTTATTGCAATTTCAGTTAGTCTTTTTACACGAAAAAGGAGCAGGTTGCCAACTGCTTCCTGCTCCTTCCTATCTGTTCTTTTATTCTTTCATACTTGTAAAAACCCTTGTAATTAAGAATTACTGATGCTGCTCACGAAGCAAATCGTTTACAGTCTTTACTGGGTTGAATGTGCCGAGTGGAACTTCTACGAAGATGGTGTTCCAGTCAGACATGGCACCATTCCAGAGACCTGGCAACTCGAGAGCCAGCAGTTCCTTACCATTCTTAGACTTGCTTGAGATGAAGCCTGTGGTGCGATCAACATAGTCAGGCAGGTTGAAGGCGTTGCCCTTGTAATCCTTAACAGCACAAACGAGGTCAACAGGGTTGAAGTGTGTGCCCTCCTTGAAGTACTTCATGTACTGCTCGTTATTCTTGTCTATCTGGCTTGACTCGAGAATCTGCAGAGAGTAAGTGCCATCCTGATTGTAAGCAAGGAACGGACCACCACCAGGCTCACCAACGTTCTTCACCATACCAGCCACACGCATTGGACGGTTCAGCTTCTTCTTGAGGTAAATAGCGAGGTCTGTATCCTCCAAGTCTTTCAGGTCTTTCTTCACGCAGCAGAGCTCATGCTTTACAAAGCGTGCTATCTCAACCAGTTTCTCGTGGTCATACTTGCCTGAATCGAGCAGTTCGAGATACTCAAACGCCTTCTTCTGCAGTGTTACGAGCACACCAGCGATAACCTGCTTCCACTCTACTGTCTCAGGCTTCAAGCGATCTGGCACCACATTGTCGATATTCTTTACGAAGATAACGTCAGCAGCTATCTCGTTGAGGTTCTCGATAAGAGCTCCGTGACCACCTGGACGGAACAGCAGAGAGCCATCCTCGTTGCGGAATGGTGTGCCGTCAGGGTTAGCAGCAACGGTATCGGTTGAAGGCTTCTGCTCAGAGAAAGAGATGTCATACTTCACACCAAACTTCTTAGCATATCCGTCAGCCTTCTCAGCCACCTTAGCCTTGAAGAAGTCGAGGTGCTCATGTGACACTGTGAAGTGTACGTTAGCCTCACCATTAGATGCTGCATACATAGCACCCTCCACCAGATGCTCCTCCATTGGGGTGCGAGCACCTTCTGGATAGCTGTGGAACAGGAGCATGCCCTTTGGCAACTGTCCGTAGTTTAGACCATCCTTAGAAAGCATACCCTTGGCAACAGACTTATAGTCGCCCTCAGCTATGAGTTCCTTGATGCCCTTGCCCTTCTGTGCCTTGAGCAGAGCGTCGAGAGCGTCGTAGAAGGCAAACTTCTCGATGTTGTCAAAATACTTCTTCTCGAAGTCGGTTGTTGGCACGCTGTAGTCAGCATCCACGAATGCGAACATATCCTTGAACATACGGCTTGCAGCACCTGATGCAGGCACGAACTTCACAATCTTCTTGCCCTGAGCCTTGTAGTCGTTCCACACCTTTACATACTGCTTCACTTCGTCGGCTGTAGGAGCCACGATACCAGCGCCGATAGTTGCTGAGCCTTCGAGCTTGAGGAATGGGAATCCTGTCTTAAACTCACCCAGCTGCTGTTCAAACTTCTCCACGCTGATACCTTTAGCCTGGAGCTGCTTTAAGTCTTTCTCTTCCATGTTTTGATTTGAGGTTTTGTTATTATTATTTTGGTTTACGAATTATATTCCTGCCAGCTCTTAATCTTGATATCCTCTTCCTTAAGAGCACAGAAAGCCTCGATGAACGCCTTGGCAAGACGCACATTGGTCATCAGCGGAATGTTGTGGTCTATGGCGCCACGACGTATGCGATAGCCGTTGGTCAGCTCACGCTTACTGTGATTCTTAGGCACGTTGATGATGAGGTCGAACTTGTGGTCGGCTATCATATCCAGCACCTTGTTCTCGCCTTCCTCGTCAGGCCATGACACCTCAGTGGCGTTGACACCGTTCTCCTGCAGGAACTTTGCTGTGCCGTGGGTAGCATACACCTTGTAGCCCTTCTTCACCAGTTGGCTTGCTGGCTCAAGCAGGCTCACCTTACCCTTCGCAGCACCTGAAGAAATCAGCACGCTCTGCTTAGGCAGACGATAGCCCGTAGCGATGAGGGCATTGAGCAGTGCCTCGTTGAGGTCGTCGCCCAGACAGCCTACCTCACCTGTTGAAGACATGTCGACACCCAATACTGGGTCGGCATTCTGCAGACGGGCGAATGAGAACTGGCTTGCCTTGACACCTATGCGGTCAATGTCAAACTCAAACTTGCTTGGACGCTCGTAGTGTGCGTCGAGCATTATCTTGGTAGCTGTCTCGATGAAGTTGCGCTTGAGTATCTTGCTCACGAATGGGAACGAACGTGAAGCTCTCAGGTTACACTCTATCACCTTCAGCTCGCGGTTCTTAGCCAGGAACTGTATGTTGAACGGACCTGAGATGTTCAGCTCCTTAGCAATCTTCTGCGATACCTTCTTTATCTGTCTTACGGTAGAGAAATAGATGTGCTGGGCAGGGAATATCATCGTAGCATCGCCTGAGTGCACTCCTGCATACTCCACATGCTCTGAGATGGCATACTCCACTACCTCGCCCTTGTCGGCTACAGCGTCAAACTCTATCTCCTTAGTGTCCTGCATAAACTGAGAAACCACCACTGGGAACTCCTTGCTCACCTCTGTTGCCATCTCGAGGAAGCGATGCAGCTCGTCATAGTCGTAACAAACGTTCATTGCAGCACCTGAGAGCACGTAAGAAGGACGAACCAATACAGGGAAACCTACCTCCTCAACAAAGCTCTTGATGTCGTCAAACGATGTGAGGGCTCTCCATGCAGGCTGGTCTATGCCCAGCTTGTCGAGCATAGCCGAGAACTTATCACGATTCTCAGCACGGTCGATATCTACAGGTGATGTACCCAATACAGGCACACCCTGACGATATAGTTTCATGGCGAGGTTGTTAGGTATCTGTCCACCCACTGACACGATGACACCGCGAGGCTGCTCCAGCTCTATCACGTCGAGCACGCGCTCCATTGACAGTTCGTCGAAGTAGAGGCGGTCACACATATCGTAGTCTGTTGACACGGTCTCAGGGTTGTAGTTTATCATGATTGACTTGTAGCCCAGCTTGCGAGCTGTGTTGATAGCGTTCACAGAACACCAGTCAAACTCTACACTTGAACCGATACGATAAGCGCCTGAACCCAAGACGATTACAGACTTTTCATTCTTGTAGTAGTTTATGTCATAGCCTGGTGTGTATGGCTTGCCGTCAGGCTCAGCAAATGCAGGTGTGTGGGTATAGGTGAAGTAGAGGTAGTTGGTCAGTTCTGGGTGCTCAGAAGCCACTGTAGGGATGCGCTTCACTGATGGCAGAATACCCTTAGCCTTACGAGCCTGACGTACGGCAAGGTTCTCCTTCTCCATATTGCCGCTCTTTGGCTTGAGCACGAAGCGACCAATCTGGAAGTCACTGAATCCGCACTGCTTAGCCTCAAGCAGCAGAGAGTCTGGCAGTTCCTCAAGAGAGTTGTACTTCTTCAGTTCCAGTTTGAGGTCAACGATATGCTTCAGGCGCTCCAGGAACCACACATCTATCTTTGTGAGTTCCTCGATGCGCTCCACGCTATAGCCCTCTTCCAGAGCCTGAGCGATAGCAAAGATACGCAGGTCGGTTGGGTTGGCGAGTTCCTCCTCCACATTGTCGAAGTGAACGTGCTCGTTGCCCACGAATCCGTGCATACCCTGACCTATCATGCGCAAGCCTTTCTGTATCATCTCCTCGAATGAACGGCCTATAGACATAATCTCGCCCACAGACTTCATTGAAGAGCCGATAAGACGAGACACACCAGCAAACTTAGTGAGGTCCCAGCGAGGTATCTTACATATCATGTAGTCAAGGCTTGGAGCCACGTAAGCTGATGATGTGGTGCCCATCTCACCTATCTGGTCGAGAGTGTAGCCCAGTGCTATCTTAGCTGCTACGAAGGCGAGAGGATAACCTGTTGCCTTAGAAGCCAGAGCTGAAGAACGTGACAGACGGGCATTGATCTCGATGATGCGATAGTCGTTGGTCTCAGCGTTGAATGCAAACTGTATGTTACACTCACCCACGATGTTGAGGTGACGAACGCACTTGATGGTTATCTCCTGCAGCATCTTCACCTGTTCCTCAGTCAGCGAGCAGGTAGGAGCCACCACGATTGACTCACCAGTATGAATGCCCAGAGGGTCGAAGTTCTCCATTGAGGCAACGGTGAAGCAGTGGTCGTTGGCATCGCGAATGCACTCAAACTCTATCTCCTTCCAACCCTTCAGCGACTCTTCCACGAGTATCTGAGGTGCAAAGGTGAAGGCACTCTCTGCCAGTTCCACGAAACGCTTCTCGTCAGGGCATATACCTGAACCCAGACCGCCCAGAGCGTATGCTGAACGTATCATGATAGGATAGCCTATCTCGCGTGCAGCCTTCAGCGCGTCGTCCATTGACTCCACAGCGTGGCTCACAGGGGTCTTGAGCTGTATCTCATCCAGTTTCTTGACGAAAAGGTCACGGTCCTCAGTGTACATAATAGCCTCAACCGATGTGCCGAGCACCTCTACCCCATACTCCTTGAGTACGCCCTTCTGATAGAGTTCCGTACCACAGTTGAGTGCTGTCTGTCCGCCAAAGGCAAGCAATATGCCGTCTGGGCGTTCCTTCTTGATAATCTCAGTCACAAAATGAGGGGTTACAGGCTGAAAGTAAACCTTGTCGGCTATACCCTCTGAGGTCTGTATCGTTGCAATGTTAGGGTTTACCAATACTGAACTGATACCCTCCTCACGCAGAGCCTTCAATGCCTGTGAACCTGAGTAGTCAAACTCACCAGCCTGACCTATCTTCAGTGCTCCAGAACCGAGAACCAATACTTTCGTCAATTTCTTTTTCATTGTCTTTCTAAATACGTATTTTTGTTTAATGTTAGTCGTTAGATTCAATAACTGCCTACAAAGGTACGAAATATTTTTCTTTCTTCAAAACATCTTAACCATGTTTTTCACACAAAAGATTTTAACATTTCAAGATTTCCGTACGACTAAGACCATCACCCCCATCTGTAAAAGTAATGCTTTTAGCGCTAAAAGTAATGCTTTTATACCATAAAAGTAATGCTTTTACATACTAAAAGCAACGCCTCTGCAACGCGCTAATTACCAAGCAGTTACAGAGGTCGTTTTTACACTCTCCCAATCCCTTGTTTTGCACATTTTCGCTCTTTTGTGCAGGGTAGTTTTTAACATTTCGGGACATGATGCGTTGCAGTGTTGCAGTGTTGCAGTTCCAAAATTCCCTTTCCCCCTTCTGGGAATATGCCAATATTATTAATTATATATATAATAATATATATAATATAATATTGAACTCTCTTGGAGATTGGGCAAGAGCGTTTTTGTAACTGCAACACTGCAACGCTGCAACGCATTCAAGCATATAAAAAAAGACTTGCCCAATTGTGAGCAAGTCCCTTTTGTAAACTATATTAGAGTGATTTTACTCCTCTACAGCTGCCTGTGCGGCGGCTAACAGGTGCTGATTATCAGCGTATTAAAGAGTTATTGTAAACTACTGGCGACTCTTTTGCGACACATTCTGCACGTTTTTACACACTCATAAATTATTATTTATATTAAATTTAGATGTGTCATATGAACCTTTATAGAGTTTTTCTGTTCCTTCTCTTGTAAAAAACCTATCCTTTATGGGATTCCAATCACCAACCTCGATACTTCCATCAAAGAAACACAATCTATCATGTAGTTTATCTGTTCCAGTTTTTCCCAATGAACGATAAGTTGGTACAGGTTCTATGACCTGCCCGTCTGATTCATATATCAACTTAGGCATACTCTCATTCTTGCATGCATTCAATATTTCATCTTTACAATTCAAAGGACCAGCTATAATCAAACCACTATTATCTTTTATTGCCCTAATAAGAATTCCGCCAAATTTGCCTTCGTTATTCTTATAATGACTATCAAAGCAAATATCTATTCCGCTAAGATGATAAAACAACTGTCCTCCTTGATAATTATCACGAGGATATGTCACTTCTTGCCATTTATTTAGATTTTTGTCTTTCAAATACATTGCCCTATCATAATAATAGAATTCTATTTCTGCAAAACGGAAAGTTTCATTCCCGCATGCGAGATGATAGTTGCTAAATAGTTCACGTGCAATTTCTGCACATTTAGCTTGGATACTTTCATAGTTCGATAATCCTTCAAATGGATTCTTAAATAGTTCAAAAACTTTTCCCATGATTCAATTTTATTTTGATTTCTGTTGCAAATATACAAAAAAATAATAACATTGGCCATGTTTAATAGAGTAATATCTGTTATGAACAAGTGAGTTTAAGCTTGTCCATAATCTCTTTTTTGATATCACCTTTCTTTAAGTCTTCATAATCTACAATGGGAATGCGTGCGCCTTTTGCTAATACTTTCAGATAATTCTGATAGATTGTCCATGTTAGGCAATTCAATGCGCCACCATTCTCTGCTATGAAATCACGCATTTGCACTTGATAGATATCGCCTTCATACTCAGGGTATAGTTCCTTGTATTGGGCCAATGTTTCCGCATCTGTGACTTCATCTCCAAGACCTGGAATGATAATGAAATCGCATGTCTGTATACTGTTGATATATGCCCAGCTTAATTCATCATACTTGCTTAGTTTGAGCTCGATAACTTCAAAATGCTGTTTGAGGGATGAATACATCTTTGGGGCTATCTTGTCATCGTACAGCTCTAGATTTACCAACACACGAGGCTTGCCGGATTTATTGATTCCAACATACCTTACGATTCCATCGGTATGCCCAAAGGTATCTTCTTTATCCCATGGAAGCCAAACGATTGTCAAGTCTGGTGACATGAAAGCACATTTAAGAAGGCACTCTATTTGTTCTTTACTGAAATTCGGATTTTCACTGAAAACCTTTTCTGTCATTACTACATATTCCGTTTCTTTACCCTTTTTCCTTCCTTTGCAGAATACCATATTACCCCCGTCAACGACGAGCGGAATATCCACAATCTCGTATTCTTGTGCAAATGGGCAGTTGTTTATGACCTTATCAACATCTGTAATGTACTTCTTCTTATCTTGAAGATAATCAGGGTTATAAACGAATTTAACGAAAACATACTCATCCATTTGTATTGGCATAAAATCTCTTACCCAATAGTCTTTCGTGTGAGAAACAGCTCCCAACCCTTTGTGATAAGAGAAAATTATGTCAACAAGTTCTGCTTTTAGTTTCGGATAATGTCGTTGCAAAAGACTTGAAAAGACGACTAGGCTTTTTTCATTTTCTGTTATTATCATATCGCATTTCTTTTTTGATGTTAAACATGATGATTCGTCGACTAATCACGCTGCAAAGGTACTAAATGTTTTACTCCTGAACCCAACTTTTTTTGCAAACTTTTCTTAAAGTTTTCGAAATAGTTATTTATTGATATTCAATAGGTTATATAATTATTCTATTATAATTTTTATATCTTTTATATTATATATCAAAATTCTGTATGTCAAGCATTTAAAGCGCAAAAGAAACACAATGAAGCATTTTTTGCGACATTTTCGCTCTACAATCGTCGGAAACCTTCTTCTAAAGACTAAAAAAAAGACTTGCCCAATTGTGAGCAAGTCCCTTTTGTAAATTATATTAGAGTGATAATTATTCCTCTACAGCAGCCTGCGCGGCGGCGAGGCGTGCGATAGGCACACGGAATGGAGAACAAGAAGCATAGTTCATGCCTACACGGGCGCAGAACTTCACTGAGCTTGGCTCACCACCGTGCTCGCCACAGATGCCTGTGCGGAGTGATGGACGAACGGCACGACCGTTCTTCACTGCCATTTCGATGAGCTGGCCTACACCCTCCTGGTCGAGAACCTGGAATGGGTCAACCTTCAGTATCTTCTTGTCGAGGTATGCAGGCAGGAAGCTTGCTATATCGTCACGAGAGAATCCATAGGTCATCTGTGTGAGGTCGTTAGTACCAAATGAGAAGTATTCAGCCTCCTCAGCTATCTGAGCAGCTGTGAGTGCTGCACGAGGAATCTCAATCATTGTACCAATCTCAAACTCGAGTGATACACCTGTCTGAGCGAATACCTCCTCAGCAGTCTTCTTGATAACGTCCTTCTGCTGCTTCAACTCAGCCACAGAACCGATGAGCGGCACCATGATTTCTGGATGCGGGTCGAAGCCTTCCTTCTTCAACTGGCATGCTGCACCCAGTATGGCGCGAGTCTGCATAGCAGTGATTTCAGGGAACGTGATGCCCAGACGACAACCGCGGTGACCCAGCATTGGGTTGTTCTCAGCCAGTGAGTTTACGCGCTTCTGTATCTCAGCGATGCTCACACCCATCTCGTTAGCCATAGTCTGCTGACCAGCGAGGTCGTGTGGCACGAACTCGTGGAGTGGTGGGTCGAGCAGGCGGATGTTTACTGGCAGTCCATCCATAGCCTTGAGTATTCCGTAGAAGTCCTTCTTCTGGTAAGGCAGCAGTTTGGCAAGAGCCTTCTCGCGACCCTCTACAGAGTCAGCCAGAATCATCTCGCGCATAGCCACAATCTTCTGGTCCTCGAAGAACATGTGCTCAGTACGGGTCAGTCCGATGCCCTTGGCACCAAACTCGCGTGCTATCTGTGCGTCCTTTGGAGTGTCGGCATTGGTGCGCACCTCCATCTTGGTGTATTTGTCGCAGAGGTCCATCAGCGCCTTGAAGTCGCCTGAGAGCTCAGCAGCCTTCGTCTTTATCTCGCCAGCATACACCTGACCAGTAGAACCGTTGAGTGAGATATAGTCGCCTTCCTTATATACTACGCCCTCTATCTCTACGGTCTTAGCCTTATAGTTTACGTTGATGGCACCAGCACCTGACACGCAGCACTTACCCATGCCACGAGCCACAACGGCAGCGTGAGAAGTCATACCGCCACGAGCTGTGAGGATGCCCTCAGCACAAGCCATACCAGCGAGGTCTTCAGGAGAGGTCTCGATACGAACCATCACCACCTTGTGACCGTTCTCAGCCCACTCCTGAGCATCGTCAGCGTGGAATACTATCTGTCCGCAAGCAGCACCAGGTGAAGCAGGCAATCCCTGTGTTATCACCTTTGCCTTGGCAAGGGCGTCCTTGTCGAATACAGGGTGAAGCAGTTCATCGAGTTTCTGAGGCTCACAACGCAGGATGGCTGTCTTCTCGTCTATCAATCCCTCCTTCACCAGGTCCATAGCAATCTTCACCATCGCTGTGCCTGTGCGCTTACCGTTACGGGTCTGGAGGAACCACAGTTTGCCCTCCTGCACGGTGAACTCCATATCCTGCATATCGTGGTAGTGGTGCTCCAGCTTGTCCTGCAGTGCGTCAAGCTCAGCATAGAGTTCAGGCATAGCCTCCTCCATTGATGGGTACTTAGCCACACGCTCCTCCTCAGAAATGCCTGCACGCTGTGCCCAACGCTGTGAACCCAGCTTTGTAATCTGCTGTGGAGTACGGATACCAGCCACAACGTCCTCACCCTGAGCATTGATAAGGTACTCACCATTGAAGAGGTTTTCGCCGTTACCAGCATCACGTGAGAAGCAAACGCCTGTAGCACTGGTGTCGCCCATATTGCCAAATACCATTGCCATAACTGATACAGCAGTACCCCACTCGTCAGGAATACCTTCCATCTTACGGTAGAGGATAGCGCGCTCGTTCATCCAAGAACGGAACACAGCACAGATAGCGCCCCAGAGCTGTGTGATAGGGTCTTCTGGGAAGTCGCTTCCTGTCTGCTCCTTGATAGCCTTCTTGAAGAGCTCCACGAGCTTCTTCAGCGACTCCACGCTCAGGTCCTTATCGAGCACTACGCCCTGCTCCTTCTTCACCTCTTCTATAATCTTCTCGAATGGGTCGATATCAGTCTTGTTCACTGGTTTCATGCCCAATACCACATCGCCATACATCTGTACGAAACGGCGATATGAGTCATATACGAAGTGTGGGTTGCCCGTCTTCTTCACCATGCCCTCAGCCACTGCGTCGTTCAGACCCAGGTTGAGGATGGTGTCCATCATGCCAGGCATTGATGCACGAGCACCAGAACGAACGCTCACGAGCAATGGGTTCTCCACTGAACCAAACTGGCTGTTCATCAGTTTCTCAATGTGCTTAACTGCTGCATTCACCTCGTCCTGAAGCAGTTCCACAATCTTCTCCTGACCCACTGCATAATATTCGTTACATGTGTCTGTGGTGATAGTGAAACCTGGAGGTACAGGAACACCAATCAGGTTCATCTCCGCAAGGTTAGCACCCTTGCCGCCCAGTTGTTCACGCATTTGCGCGTTACCCTCAGCCTGTCCGTTACCGAAGGTGTAAACTCTTTTCTGTGCCATTGTGATAATAGTTATTTTTTAATATTGTTTAGTGTTTTCAGTGGGTTGCCTATATGTGTTTTACCACATGCAGCATTCGCAAAGTTACAAAAATTATCTCAAACCCAAGCATAAACAAACATTTTTTAATAAAATATTACCAAACCCCCAAAACTTTCATCTTTCAATTTTCAACTTTCAACTTTTATTATTAACTTTGCACCAAATTCGGTTTAACATAATTGAATAAAAATCTTTCAACTTTCAATTTTCAACTTTCAACTTGAAAAAGAAACTCCCTCTTTTACAGAATGTAACCATTGAGGCAGTTGCCGCTGAAGGCAAATGCCTGTTTCATATTGCCACACAGTCAGAGCAGCACCCCTCGCTCGTAGTCTTCGTACCCTTCTGCGTGCCAGGCGATGTGGTCGATGTGCAGATAACCCGCAAGAAGCACTCCTATGCCGAGGGCGAGGTGGTAAGACTCGTCAAGCCGTCACCCAAGCGCATAGAGCCCCAATGCCAGCACTTTGGCATCTGTGGAGGATGCAAATGGCAAAACCTGCCTTATGAGGAACAGCTCGCCTTCAAACAGAAGCAGGTAGAAGACCAGCTCACTCGCATAGGCAAGATAGCCCTCCCACCCTTCTCGCCCATCAAGGGCAGCGTCAAGACGTGGGAATATCGCAACAAACTCGACTTCGGCTGTTGCAACAAGCGATGGTACACTCGCGAGCAACTCCAGTCCATGCCTCAGGATGAGGGACTCACCCAGCCAGGCATTGGCTTCCACATCACTGGTGCCTTCGACAAGATACTCCCTATAGAGAAATGCTGGCTTATGGACGACCTCCACAACCAGATTCGCAACAGCATATATCAGTATGCCCTCGACCATCAGCTCACCTTCTTCGACCTCCGTCAGCAGGTGGGACTCCTTCGCGATATAATAATAAGGTGCAGCAACTCTGGCGAGTGGATGGTATTGGTGCAGTTCGGACCAACCCTCCACATGGACAGCTGTCCTCCACGAGGCAACAACAGACGAGCCAACGCTGCAGACAAGCAGGCTGCCAAAGACTGGCTCGATGGCGAGCTCACCCAGCAGAAGTGCTTTGACAGAGAAGCTGCCATGTCGCTCCTTCAGTTCTTAGCAGACGAGTTTCCACAGATCACCTCACTCATGTGGGTGTATAACCCCAAGTGCAACGACACCTTCGGCGACCTGTCCGTCCAGCTCTTCAAGGGCGAAGACCATATCTTCCTCCTTATGGAAGACCTCAAGTTCAAGGTAGGACCAAAATCATTCTACCAGACCAACACCGAGCAGGCACTGCACCTCTACGAGGTAGCACGAGATTTCGCCTCTCTCACAGGCAACGAACTCGTCTATGACCTCTATACAGGCACAGGCACCATCGCCAATTTCGTGGCTCGCAAGGCAAAGCAGGTCATAGGCATAGAGTACGTAGAAGATGCCATCAAGGATGCCAAAATCAATTCACAGCTCAATGGTATCGACAACACCCTCTTCTATGCAGGCGACATGAAAGACATACTCACTGACGACTTCATCGCTGAGCATGGACGCCCAGATGTCATCATCACCGACCCACCACGAGCAGGCATGCATCCAGACGTTATCAAGGTCATCATGAATGCCCACCCCCAGCGCATCGTCTATGTCAGCTGCAACCCAGCCACCCAGGCTCGCGACCTGCAGCTGCTCGATGCCGACTATCAGGTCACCCATGTTCAGCCAGTCGATATGTTCCCCCACACCCCCCATGTTGAAAACGTAGTGCTGCTGACGGCTAAGAAGTCTTAGACAGTTCAAGGGGTGGCAAAAGTTCAAAAGTTCAAGGGTTCACCATGCCTTTCATAAAGTCCCCCTTTAAGGGGGATTTAGAGGGTCTATAAAAGGAAAAGTCCTCTCCACTCATCGTGGGGAGGACTCCTCTTTTTAAGGTTAGGTACTTTGCATTACTTTAGTTTATGCCTCAACATAAAACTCAGTGATTGGGGTATGTTCTACCATCCAAACTAATACTTTCTTAATCATAATACAATCCTTTCTTTTAAAACTAACCAATATTCTAACTAATCAAACTAACTTCTATTTTTAAGCTGGGCATTACTTTCAGTTTATGCCTCAGCATAGAACTCTGTGATTGGGGTATGCTGTACCATCCAAACTAATACATTCTTAATCATAATGCGATCCTTTCTTTTTTTTTTAATCTAAGTAATATACTAACTAATCAATCGACATTCAGAACCATTTCGTTCCTTTTGTCGATGCAAAGGTACGTCGATTTGTAATACTATGCAAGGATTTTTCAAATTGTGTGCGCACACAGCGTGTTTTTCTTGACCTTCGTCAACTATAAGCCTCATTTATTAAGGTTCATTCAGCCCTGTTCACAATTTTATAACATTTCGCCCATTCTTCCCCTACACCTTATTAATATATAGGGACTCGCTACGCTCGTACGATACGCACCTCTGGTGCTACGATACGTGGCTACGCCACTACGATACGCTTCTTGCTCAGGCAAGTTCGCTACGATACGGCGCAAGTGCCTACTGGAGCGCAAGAATTAGGAATTAAATGTTTGTCCAGGTTGTCCTGGTTGTCTTTATTATTCGTGTTATTCGTGGTCTTTTCGTTGTCCTTGTCATGGTTATCTTCTTTATTATCAGAGCGGCAAGCGGGGCTCGAACCCGTGACCTGCGGCTTGGGAAGCCGCTGCTCTACCAACTGAGCTATTGCCGCGAAACAAAAAGAACC